>Ga0065704_10000567_pt1 | contig 17562 bp, 19 predicted proteins | sample SwiRhicommuniRL2_FD_59091 | JGI IMG/M metagenome (GOLD analysis project Ga0065704, IMG submission 59091) | Switchgrass rhizosphere bacterial communities from Rose Lake, Michigan, USA - RL2 v2 (version 2) | ecosystem: Host-associated > Plants > Roots > Rhizosphere > Soil | place: East Lansing, MI
AACCTCAGCGCTATAGGCGATATCAATAATATCAGCTCAACCATCAGCGGTAAGACGGTGGCGCTGGAGAGCCTGGACGGCAGCATCAATAACCTGACGCTGGCGGACCAGATTGATATCAATGCGAAGGGCAAACGCAACAATGTGACGATCAAAGACACCGTGCTGGGCACCACGGCGTCGATTACCGCGCAGGATTCACTATCGCTGGAGGCGGGGAAAAACATCACCGTCACCGGCGCGAACCTGGCATCCGGCGGCGATATGCTGCTGAACGCGTGGGGCGATATCGCCGTCAACGCCAATCAGGTGAATGATGCCTACAGCTCTGCTCAGGCCAAAACCAGCCGTTCATCCGTGACGTATCAGGGAAGTAGCGTCAGCGCGGGCGGCGATCTCATCGTCAATGCCGGACACAATATCGATCTCACNGCCAGCGACGTCAAAGCCGGCGGCAGCGCGGGACTGANCGCGGGCAACGATCTGAACCTGAACGCGGCGCAAACCAGCGAAANCAGNCGTAAAGGGAAGAGTGAATCGCACAGCACCGACGTCGATCGCACGACGATTTCCGCAGGTGAAAACCTGGTGCTGAAAGCCGGACAGGACATCAACGCACAGGCGGCAGCGCTGGCGGCGGAGAAAAACGTCGGGCTTCAGGCCGGACGCGATGTGAATCTCGCGGCCCAGTCGACCGGCGAAGGCGACAGCTACAAGTCGAGCAAGAAAACCGTTATTAACGAGTCCGTGCGCCAGCAGGGAACCGAAATCGCCAGCGGCGGCAATACCGCGATTATCGCCGGACGTGATGTGAATGCGCAGGCCACGCAGGTGACCGCGCAGGGCGATATTGGTGTGGCTGCGGGTCACGACGTTAATCTGACGACGGCGACGGAAAGCGATTACTACTACAAAGAGCAAACCAAAACCAAGAGCGGTTTCCTCAGCAAAAAAACCACCCATACCATCCAGGAAAGCAGTGCGACACGCGAAGCCGGAACGCTGCTGAGCGGGGATAACGTGAAGGTCACGGCGGGAAATAACCTGCTGGTGCAAGGCTCTTCGGTGGTCGGCGACGGTGAAGTGGGGCTGAAAGCCGGTAACAACGTCGATATTGTGGCGGCGACCAACAGCAACACCGACTGGCGCTTCAAAGAGGAGAAAAAAAGCGGCCTGATGGGAACCGGTGGAATTGGTTTCACCATCGGCAGCAGTAAATCCACGCACGATCTGCGCGAAAGCGGCACGACCCAAAGCCAAAGCTTTAGCACCGTGGGCTCAACGGGCGGCAATGTTGATATCGCGGCCGGTAATCAGCTCCATGTCGGCGGTGCGGATCTGGTGGCNGGCAAAGATCTCGCGCTGAAGGGNGATAGTGTCATCATCGAACCGGGGCACGATAAACGCACGCGCGATGAGACGTTTGAACAAAAAGCCAGCGGCCTGACAGTCGCCCTTTCGGGTGCGGTAGGGAGCGCGATTAACAGCGCGGTGCAGTCGGCGCAGGCCGCGAAAGAGGAAAGTGATGGTCGCGTGGCGGCGTTGCAGGCCACAAAAGCGGTGCTCTCCGGCGTGCAGGCGGGACAGGGTGTCGCGCTGGACGCCGCCAGGGGTGAACAGCCTGAAAACACCAATACAATTGGTGTCAGTGCCTCGCTGACCACGCAGAAGTCTAAATCTGAACAGCATGCGAAAAGCGATGCGGTGACGGGCAGCACGCTGAATGCGGGCAATAACCTCTCCATCATCGCGAACGGGAAAGGCAAAGGCCCGAATAGTGGCGATATTGTGATCGCGGGCAGCCAACTGAAAGCGGGCGGCGACACCACCCTGGATGCACAGAACGATATTGTGCTGGCAGGGGCAGCGAACACTCAGCAAACCAGCAGCAAGAACAGCAGCAGCGGTGGGGGCGTTGGGGTCGGTATTGGCGTCGGCAGCGGTGGCTGGGGCATCAGTGTATTTGCCAACGCTAACTCTGCGCACGGCAAGGACAAAGGCAACGGTACCGACTGGACCGAGACCACGATCGACAGCGGCAAAACCGTGACCATCAACAGCGGGCATGACACGGTACTCGACGGGGCGCAGGTCAACGGCAATACAATTATCGCTGACGTCGGTCACGACCTGCTGATGAGCAGCCAGCAGGACACGAATAAATACGATAGCAAACAGACCAGCGTGGCGGGAGGAGGCAGCTTCACGTTTGGCTCCATGACCGGCTCGGGCTACATCAGCGTCAGCCAGGATAAGATGAAGAGTCGCTTCGATTCCGTGGCCGAACAGACCGGGCTGTTTGCCGGTGCTGGTGGCTTCGACATCACCGTTGGCAATCACACTCAGCTCGACGGTGCGGTCATTGCTTCGACGGCGACGGCAGATAAAAATAGCCTCGACACCGGGACGCTGGGCTTTAGTGATATCCACAACGAGGCGGATTTTAAAACTCAGCACGCGGGCGGCTCGTTTAACAGCGGGGGCAGTATCGCCGGGCAGTTTGCCAGCAATGCGGCAAGTACCCTGCTGGCAGGTGGTGGTAGCAAAGGCCACGCAGAGGGAACATCTCAGGCAGCAATCTCTGACGGCTCTGTCACCATCCGCGATAAGGCCAGCCAGAAACAGGACGTGGCAGACCTGAGTCGCGACACGGCGCATGCCAATGACAGCATCAGCCCGATCTTCGATAAGGAAAAAGAGCAGAACCGCCTGAAAGCGGTGGGGCTTATCAGTGATATCGCGGGTCAGGCCGCAGACGTAGCCAGATCGCAGGGCGAGCTGGCCGGGCGTAAAGCAGCGAAAGATCCGGCATCACTGGAAGAAGCACGCCAGCAGCTGGCTGTTGAAGGAAAAGCGGTCACAGATGCTGCTGTGGAACAACGTGCGTACAACAATGCGTCGTCGCTCTATGGCACGGGTGGTGCGGTTCAGCGCGGTATTCAGGCAGCCACAGGAGCCCTGACCGTGCTGGCTGGTGGTGGCGACCTTGCGGGCGCACTGGCAGCGGCATCGGCCCCGGAGCTGGCAAATATCATCGGGCACCATTCTGGCCTCAGCGACAATGACGCGCTGATAGCTCATGCGCTGCTGGGCGGCGTGGTGGCCTCGTTGCAGGGTAAGAGTGCCGGTGCAGGTGCTGCGGGAGCATTGACGGGAGAACTTGCCGCACGCGCCATAAAAGCGCAATTGTTCCCGGGTAAAGATAACCGCGATCTGGATGAAGCGGATAAGCAACTGGTCAGCAACCTGGCAACGCTAGCATCGGGACTGGCAGGGAACATCGTCAGCGGTAACGCCAGTGGCACGACGGCGGGCGCTCAGGCCGGGAAAAATGCGGCTGAGAATAACTCGCTGAGTGATATTGCGCAGGCGCAGGCTGAAGGCAAGACGCTTGAGCAGAAGGCAGGCGAGTACGTTGAGGCCGAAAACGAGCGATATAAAAAGGCAAACTGCGGCGGAATGAGCGCCGAAGCCTGCTCGGTGAAGATGTACGAAGAGCGGCGTGAAGCGCTGAAAGAAACGGGATCACTGGGCGCTGACTTCGTGCCTGTTGTGGGTGATATCAAAAGCTTTGCGGAAGCGCAGTCGGCACTGGATTATCTTGCGGCGGCAATTGGGCTGATACCGGGTGCAGGTGATGCGGCAGGTAAAGCTATCAAGGCAGCAGAAACGGCGCTGAAGAAAGGTGATGTGGCTGAAGCTTCAAGACTGATTAATAAGGCCAGTGATGAGATTCAGGCAGTCAAGCCATTAGATGTTGGTTCATATAGAGAACTTAAAGATCGTTCAGTAGTTGGCGACGGATTAGAGCACGATCATATCCCATCATTTGCTGCTATCCGTCAGGCAAAAGAAAATGAGCTGGGGAGAAAGTTAACTCCAGCAGAAGAAAAAACCTTATATAACAATGCAACAACTATTGAAGTACCTAAAGATGTACATCAGGCTGGCCCTACTTATGGTGGTAAAAATACTCCATCCCAGGTAAAACAAGACGCAATAAATCTTTGTGGTGCAGAATGTCGTGATACAGATGCATTGAGAAAGAATATGCTGGATCGGGGATATGATCCTAAGCTGGTCGATGATGCAATAAGACAACTCAAGGAAAGAAATACTCAAACAGGAGTAACAAAATAATGTTGATATGGAATGAATTTATTAAGTTATTAGGTTGCTCAAAACTTGATGGTAAGTTTATTGAAATTTCAAGTGATTTTAATGAGTTGCCTGCAATTGAGGAGAGTGTTTTAGGTGACAGAAATTATTACTCTTTTTTACATTCAGGTGTTTTATTTTTATTAGAAGATGAAGTTGTAGATCAGATTACTTTTTATGCAAAGCAGGGCGAGGGTTTTTCTGAGTATAAAGGGGAGCTACCAGTATCGATTAACAGTTCGGAGCATGAGGCTGTTCAAATATTAGGCCACCCTTCGGCTTCAGGTGGTGGGAAAATGGATGCGCTCATGGGTTATATTGATCGTTGGATAAAGTATGAAAAAGATGGGTATGCCCTTCATTTACAATTTAATCAGAATGATAATTTATCCAGAGTTACCCTTATAAAATAAACATAAAATCCCGGCCACCGCGCCGGGATTTTTTTCGCCAGTCGTCTGCCGCGCGGTTGCCACGGCTGCGCTGAGAATAACTCACTGTCTGCTAAAGATGAGAAACAAAGGCAGGATGCGAAGTGGCCACTTCCCTACATCAAAGATGCAGACCAGAAAGCGAAGGCTGAAAAACTGGTTGCTGATCTCGATGCGAAAGATAAAGCGTTCGATACTGCGCTGGATAAAGCCTGTAATGGAGTGTCGCCAGATGCCTGTAAGGGGATGCGTCAGGAACTGGCGGCGATGGGCCGGAGCTATGATGAGCAGATGGACGGGCAGTATGTTGGCACTCTTGGCAGCGTGTACAAGGACGGTGCCGATAAAATTGCCGGGCAGCAATGGCAATACGCTACTGCCGATGCGAAAGCACAGCGCGATACCGATGTTCAGCGTATTGTGCAGAACTGGGGTGTAAGCCTGGAAACGGCCTCAACGCTTTACGACACAATGACTGTCATCCATACGACTGCGGCGATTGGTGGGGCGGTGTATGGGATGAAAACGGAAGCTCCTACTGCTGGTTCAATTAGAGACGTGAATCCTGGATACCCTGAGCCCGGTCGTACGCACAACTGTGTAAACTGTGCCGTAGCAACGGATGCCACTTTAGCGGGTAATCCTGCATCTGCATTGCCTATAAATTCAACAGCAGGAGTTTCATTAACTGTTCTTGAGAGGCAATTTGGGAATAGGTTTGTAAATATATCCACTCCTGATGCCATTGCGCAGAAAATGTTAGATGCGGGGAATGGAGCTAGAGGTATTATTTATGGCTCTTATGGTCCAGATCAGCCAGGGCATGTATTCAATGTCGTTAACCAAAATGGGACAATTCGGTTCCTGGATGGTCAAACTGGTAAAGTTGCTGATCTTAGCAAATTCGAGTCATTCAAAATGTTGAGAACTAATTAATGATTACATTTGAAGATGCTATACAAAAAGCCCATCACTATCTAGGTGATGCTGATATCCCTGTGGTGATAACGTCTTTAGGACGTTTTTCTGAAGGGTGGTTTTTTTGCTTTCAGTCCCGAGAGTATCTCGAAACAGGAGAAACTTCTGCATTACTTGCTGGAAACGCTCCTTTTATAGTTGATAAAGACACGGGTGAGATTCATGTGTTTGGTACCGCACATCCTCTAAAAGAATATCTGCAAAATTACGAAGAACAGAAAAAAAAGTAAGTTAGATGAATCCCGGAATCAAAGGTGGATTCACATATGACGGGAAAGCTTCGGATTAATCTAACGATCCAAATAGGACTTAGGTTAGCCGAAGCGGTAGCTTGCTCAGGCGAAAAAGGCGCGTCGGGGCAAAAAGTTGCCGTTCCGGAATTACAACAGAGAAAACGGATTTAGATATCTTATAGTAAAGGTAAAAACAGTTATTATCACAGCAAAGTGCACAGGATCGAGTTGTTGTTGAGAATAACCTGCTCGGTAAGGCTCTGGTAGAAGGGTGTGCGATTGCAGCTCCCTGTCGTACAAAAGTCGCTGAACAGTTGCTGGAAATCGGGGTCAAAGCCGGTATTACTGGCGCCGTGGCGAAAACACTTGCCGACAAGCTGACTGCTGATGAACTGGATCATCTTGTTACCCTTGAAATGATGGGTAATGATGAGGTCACCAGTAAGTATCTCAGTTCGCTTCAGGATAAGTACGGTTCAGGGAGTGCTTCGAACCCGAATATTGGCAAGGATCTGACGGATGGTGAGAAAGCAGAACTTGGCGGTGCGGGTTCAGGCTCGCCGGGAGGCTGGGAGCCGCAGGATGAGGAGAATGCGCGGAACAGTCAAAAGCAAAATATTACTGTTGAGGATTTAACCTCGACATCATCGAAAGGGCCTGAAACTACAGGGCGTTCAAAACTTTTCGAAAGAACAGGTGGTAGTAATGCTGCTAATAAAGAGTTCGATGCCTTATCTCCCACAGAAATTAAAGAAATACCAAGTGGAAGGGTCGGTAAACTACCCGATGGGCGAACGGTTATCGTACGTGAGCGTAGTACTGATGGTCGCCCAACTTTGGAGATCCAATCAGGGAAGAATAGGATCAAATTTAGGTATGACGAGTAATCATATATGTCTGAAAAATTGATTAAAATCCCCCTTGCTGAGGGTTCTCTTCATAATAGTCAACTTGAGGATTTTCGATATTCCTCTGGTTCCCTAGAGTTGATTTTATCTTCAGGTGATAACGCTGAAGGCAGCAAAGTTAAGGTGCTGTTCGATTGGATTTATTCCTTCCGAGTGACGGATGAAGGTGACCTATTGAAAATGCAGGAAGAGCAAAAAGGGATGATGCTTACAGGACTTTATCGCATTGAAAAATCTAAATATCTAGAATGGTTTAATGAGCAAAACGGTAATATACATGATGGAGTCGTTCATTATATGTTCTCAACTATGGACGATGTAATAGATATTTTAGCCTCTATTAGTCCTTCAATATCAATTAGTAATTAACAATAATCCCGGCCACCACGCCGGGATCTTTTTACCCGTCAGCCCCTGACTGGCTCGATCACCAGTCGTCCCTGTTCCACGCTGACTATCACCGGCGTATCGGTGCTGAATCCCGCTTCTGCCAGCCAGTTGCCGTTCAGGCGCCGGCTGGGGCCGCTGGAATAGTACGTGGTCATGCAGGTGCGGGGGTCAAAATGCCGGATACTGACATAACCGATCTTCATCCGCCGCGTGCTTTGGAAAGGGTTCTCTGTGACGTTGAATCGCGCTTAGCCATAATAACTACTCCTGACTAGTTGTTGTGGTCAGCGGCGAAGACGAGGCGGCGGCGCTGGCCCTGCTGAAATCCCCCGACCTTGCAGCGCGCATCACGGCAGATATGGCGGCGTGCGGGGTGGTTGGCGAGAGTACCAATCTGCTGACCGGGTATCTGGCGGCGGTATCGCGCAAAACAGTCTGGATACCGGCACGCTCGGCTTTAGCGATCTGCAAAATGAAGCAGATTATAAAGTCAGCCATACGGGGATTAGCCTGAGCAGCAGTAAGCCATCGGGCGGTGATTTTTCGATGGGTGGGATGATTTCAGCGGCAAGCCATAGTGGGCATGCAGAGGGCACCACCCAGGCCGCGGTGGCGAACGGTACCATCACCGTGCGCGATACCGCTAACCAGAAGCAAGATGTGGCAAACCTCAGCCGCGATACCGAAAACGCCAACGACAGCATCAGCCCGATCTTCGACAAAGAGAAAGAGCAAAATCGCCTGAAAACGGTGGGACTGATTAGCGATATTGGTAGCCAGGCAGCGGATATTGCCAAAACCCAAGGCGATATCTATGCCCTGGAAGCGGCGAAAAAAGAGGTGCCTGCCCTTAAGGAAAACGCCACAGATAAAGAGCGCGAACAGTATGTGAAGGATTTGCGCAGTTCCCCGGCTTATCAAAAAGAGATGGCGAACTTTGGTACGGGCAGTACTCTCCAGCGCGGTATTCAGTCGGTAACAGCAGCGCTTCAAGGGCTGGCAGGCGGCAATATCGCTGGCGCACTGGCGGGAGCGTCTGCACCGGAGCTGGCTAATATTATCGGTCATCATATGGGTATTGATGATGACCCTGCGACCAAAGCGATTGCCCACGCCATTCTTGGCGGTGCAGTAGCGGCGTTGCAAGGTAACAATGCAATGGCAGGGGCTGCAGGGGCTGCCGTAGGTGAAGTGATTGCCAGCCAGCTTTACCCCAATGTCCCGAAAGATAAACTGACGGAAGATCAAAAACAGACGATCAGTACGCTGGCATCTATCTCAGCGGGAATAGCCGGAGGGTTAGCAGGCGATAGCACATTGTCAGCAGCGGCGGGCTCGCAGGCTGGCAAAAATGCGGTTGAGAATAATGCGCTGGGTCCGAACAGCTTCGGAAAAGGCATGGCTGATATGGGGTTATCCCAGCAGTCGCTTGCAGCCAGTATGATCCAGAATGGCGCTACGGCAGATGAGTTAACAGAAGCACTGATTAAAAACTCACAGGGTCAGATACCTGAAGGGCAGGATGCCGTTAAAGGTCTGTTGACTGCCTGGGGCGAATTCTTTGGGGTTCCGGTCAGTGCGTTGACCGCAAATGGAGAAATGACACCGCAACAAGCGGCGGAAATCCTGGCGAGTGGTGTGCCGACGAGTGAAGCAAAACTGATTCAGTATGTAGCAGCTAAAGCGTTTTTATCTGTTGCGAAAAGCTCCGATCTTGGATTATCACCTGCAAACCAGAAATATGTGGATATCCTTTCGCCGGAAGCGAAACAGCATATTTTATATGGGGATAGCACCACACAAGGTGGACATCTGTATCCCGGAAATCCAGGCAAAACAGTTTTCCCTCAAAGTTGGTCAGCAGACAAGGTTGTTCATACTGTGGGTGATATAGCCATTTCACCCGATACCAAATGGTTTGCCCAGACCGGAACGGGCGGGACGTATACAAATGCAGGAAGACCAGCAAGATGGGTTGCCTGGGAAGAGCGAGAGGGTGTTAGAGTTCGTGTGGTATACGAGCCAGCTAGTGGGAAAATAGTAACAGCGTTCCCGGATAATAATCCGACACCTCCAGCTTTAAAGCCAATTAAGAAATAGTGTGGTCGCAATGGATATTAATGACAAAATTAGATCTTTAGGTGAAGGGTTAAAGGACCGATTGGATCCTTCGCTAGTTGACTTTGCCCTAGATTATATTGGGTTCTCAGAGAACGTATTAGCATTCGAAACGCTATGTGATCACATCGCTGATTATGATGTTGTGATTAGCAAAGATGAATACACACAAGTGCTTAAAATAGCTAATGATCTTGGACTAGAAATAGATAGTAGATATACATATATCAATCCAGAGAAATAACATCCTGATAGCTATGACTAATCCCGGCCTCAGGACGGGATCTTCTTATTAACCGTCAGCCCTTAACCGGCTCTATTACCAGTCATCCCTGTCCCACGCTGACAATGACCGGCGTGTCGGTGCTGAATCCCGCTTCTGCCATTCAGTTACCGTTCAGGCGCAGGCTGGGGCTGCGGGAAAACCAGGTGGCAGTGTAGTTGTGGTGGTAAAGATGCCGGATACTGACATAGCCGATCTTCATCCGCCGCTGTGCTTTGGAAAAAGATCTTTGGCGTAGAATCGCGTTTACAGGCTCTTTAACAGCGATGGGGAAAGAGAAAACGGGGAGCAAAACCGCGTATCGGGGCACTGGTGCCTTTCCATCAAAATACAGTGGGGAAAGTACTTCTAACCTGTTGAGTGTTCTGGAAAAACTCTGCACAGGCTGCTGAATCCGCGTCAGAGAGAGTTGTTGTTGAGAATAACTCGCTGAGCAGCATGATGTGTGAGGAAGAGCCATGGCAATGTCGAGATCCTCTAACTGAAGGTGGCGCGGGGCCAAGAGGTGCCTTTAATCCTACAGGTCGAAGTGGCAGCCCTATGAATGCCAATGGTTCGAATTCTGCAACAGTTATTGGTGAGCGTGCTTACTCCGCACATGCAATTGATCGTATGCAAGGTCGAGGTGTTCCACCATCAGCCGTAGAAAACACAATAAAAACGGGAACAACATATTCAACGAATTCTGGAACCACTGGATATTATGATGCGACAAATAATTTACGTGTTATTGTTAATTCTGAAAACGGTAATGTAGTTACAGTTATTCCAGGAGCGCCAAAATGAACCGCAAAACTGTAAGTGAGGAAATAAAAAAAATATTATTGCACGAATGGGATCCTATTGGTGTGAAAACATTCGTAGAAGCCGATGATGAGTATGATATGTACATAAATCCCATATATGAGATGCTTCTTTCTGGGAAGGATGAGGTTGATATCTATAACTACTTGCGTTGGGTTGTTATTGATAATATAGGATTGAATGGAAATGAGCAGTTGGAAAGAGTGGTCGCTGATAAGATTTTGCAACTAAAACAATAATGCTCATTCATCATTGTTGCATTTTTAGCCCGTCATTGTTTGGCGGGTTTTACCTTACAAACACGCAGGTAGCGCTGTTGAAAATTACACTGAAATATCCCCGAAATAAAAATCCCTTCTGCAAATCCCCATTTACCGCCACTCTTTACCATGCATTATAGAACCTCACACCCCACGCAAGACTTCGTCTTGCAGATTTATCATGAATAATCAGTCCATTACATTTAAAAAACCACGCGAAATTAAAGTGTGAGGGCAAAAGGTATGCTAAATGTGTGTAGTCAATAAAAACAAAAAGATAAATGGCAATGGTGCTGGATCCACACACATCTAGGTACCTAATCCACACACCTTTGCAAGCCCGAAAATCAGGTCAACAGTGCTAGATCCAGCACTGCCAATACGCCGAAATATCCCATCAGTTAAGTCAATGCCGAAATATATATTATTCTCGGGGTTGTTTTATTTATCGATGCGCCTTCTTGCGTACCCGGACCCAGCGCACGGCCGTACAGCCAGTGCAGGTGTGGTTCCGCTGGATGACGCAGCAGAACCTGTTGCTGGCGAACCCGGCGGCCGACCTTGAGCTGCCGAGACTGGAAAAGCGTCTGCCGCGTTACATCCTGAGCGTGGATGAGGTGGAGCAGGTGCTGGCCCTGCCGGACCTGACAACTCCCGGCGGCATCCGTGATCGGACGCAGATGGAGGTGCTGTGGTCCACGGGGATACGGCGCAGCGAGGCCGCAGGGCTTGAGGTGTACAGTGTCGATGCAAACCGCCGGACCCTGACCATCGTACAGGGCAAGGGAAAGCAGGACCGGGTAGTACCGGTGGGCGAACGTGCGCTGTGGTGGATACAGCGTTATCTGCACCATGTGCGGCCACAGGTGCAGGTCAATCCGCACTGTAAGGCGCTGTTCATCGCACTCGACGGTGTGGAAGGGCTGGGGCCGAACGGCATCACTAACACCGTCAGTCACTACATGAAAGCTTCCGGGCTGGTTGCGCACGAAAGCTGCCACCTGTTCCGTCACGCGATGGCGACGCAGATACTGGGGAACAGCGCAGACCTGCGCTGGAGACAGGCGATGCTGGGCCATGCCAGTGTTGAATCCACGCAGATTTATACGCAGGTATCGGTGCGGGCGTTACAGGCGGTGCATGCCACGACGCACCCGGCAGAGCGTGACGCAGAAGTGCTGACAGATGACGTTGCCGCAGGCATCAATAGCGGTGACAGTCTGAGTGCAGAGAGCGTGTTCACCCGTCTGTCGGAGAAATACAGATGCATGGCAAAAGATGACAATACGGAAGAGTGACATCATAATGACAACACAACTGACACCACGTGAGGTTATGACGATGAGCAGCACTATCCACTTCCGTATCGACGAAGAAACCAAGCGGCTGGCAATGCAGGCCGCAGAGCGCCAGCAGATGAGCCTGACGGAACTGATGCGCCAGCGGGCCGAAGAGCTGGCCGCAGAAGAGCGCCGCTACCAGAACAGCGAGCATGAAGGCTGGCTGGAAACACAGATAGCCCAGGCGTTCAGCCGCCATGATGCAGATGAAGGTGAGTACATCAGCAATGATGATATGGAAAGCCGGATGAACACGCTGAAACAACAGGCCATGCGGGGTAAGCGTGAGCATCAGGGTTGAGTGGGAAAAACGCGCACAGCATGACAGAGAAAACCTCTTCCGGTACCTGAACCGCGAGGCGGGGGCAATGGTGGCTATCGCGGCTGACGACCGTCTGGCAGGTATGGTCACTATTCTTGCGGAAAACCCGCTTGCCGGAGTGAAAGCCGGACGTTTAGAGAAGCAGCGTAAACTGGTGGTGCCGCACTTCCCGTTCATCATCGTGTATGTCGCAGGAAGCGCTCGTGTGCGCATCCTGCGTGTACTTCACACCTCCCGCAAGATAGCCGGGCAATACAGCCAGGGCTGAGGCCCGCAGAGGATAAATAATACAAATGGTTTGCTGGTATACCTAAGAAAAGAGTAATTAGATAAACGGATAGGCACTTACGATGGTGTTGAGAATAACACGCTGGGTGTTGCGCCTCCGGTTCCGGTGCCTGTTCCCGGGGTTCCGGTAAGCCCGGGAGATTAGGTCACCAAAAATGCCAATGACAAAATAGCGTCAGCTGTGGATGATCTGTTTGATGCGATTGATAAAGCCACTCAGTGTAGCTTTGGGCGTGCATGTTCTTCGGATGATTCAAGTTAGGAATCGAAACCCAATGTATCTACGACATTAACCCCATGCTGAAGATGGGCGTGATAGATGAGATGGAGACCCGCTGAAAGGTGGTAAATCTAAAGATACTCAGATCTGGACAGAAACCAAGAAAGCGGAGCCTGTGAGTAATGCTTAGGGGCACTGGACAAAACATGGGAAAGAATTTCCGGAGTATCAAAATGCAAAACAATATGCGGAAGCCACTCATACCTTTGTAAATAATCCGCCCGCAGGTACGCTTACAACAACACGTAAAAACGGTGATACGATTTATTACAACCAATCATCTAATACTTTTGCCGTAAAAAATGCTGACGGCGTGCCAAAAACAATGTTTAGACCGGATCCAAAAGATCATGGTTATCCAACAAATTTGGACTATTTCAATGCAAAAAAATAATGAGCTATATATTTGTCGTATATGTGGTTCCGAACAGTTAGATGTTCCCTGGGGTGATGATGGTGAATCACCAACATACAATATATGTGATTGTTGTGGAGTAGAGTTTGGCTATGAAGATTCAACCTTACAGGGAATTAAGATGTACCGGTCGAAATGGTTAGATAATGGTGCCAAGTGGTACCATAAAAAATCTGAGCCTGAGAGTTGGTCCTTAGAAGAGCAGTTATCTCATATACCAGCTAAATATCTATAACCTAAATCCCGGCCTTAGCGCCGGGATCTTCTCTTTACCCGTCAACCCCTGACCGGCTCGTTCACCAACCGTCCCTGCTCCATGCTGACCGTGGTCGGCGTGTTGGTGATAATCCAGCCTCTTCCAGCCAGTTACCGTTCAGGTGCAGACTGGGTTGGCAGGAATAGTGCGTAGTCCTTTGGGAGTATGCTCTTTAATAGCGCCGGGAAAATGGAAAATGGAAAATGGAAAATGGAAAACGGGGAGCAAAATCGCGTATCAGGGCACTGGTGCCTCTCCATCAAAATACAGTGGAGAAAGTACCTCTAACCTGCTGAGTATGCTGGAAAAACTCTGCACGGGCTGCTGAATCCGCGTCAGAGAGAGTTGTTGTTGAGAATAACTCAATGTCTGGGCTTGTGCCGCCTCGCGTACAGCAGGATGCTTCTCTGGCGTTTGGTCCGAATCAACAAGGAAAGAGTGCCGAAGAGGTTGGTGATGCAATAGATGCTTCTCATATAGGGCCGTCATGGGGGACTGAATATAAAGTTCACCCCACAGCGCAAGCGAGTGTCAATGGCGGTTTACTTGTGAAAGGTGGGACTTTCGGTACCACAATAGATGACAATCATTTTTCAGCTAACGGTGGAGATTCCACTACTGTTGGATCGCAAGCTGGGGGTTCCGTAGGCTTAAGTTTTGGCCCATATTTGCAAGGTACTTTTGGAACACCAACTAGTGATTATTCATTCAATGCAAGCATGGGGCTGGGGACATTCAGTGTGACTAATAGTAAAGATGGTATTAGCTTGTATATTGGAGCCGGTCCATCTTGGGGTATATCTGGAACAAAATTTAATGGTGTAGACGTTAATGGAAGCGGGACAAAGGAGGTTTATCGACATGACTTTAAATAATTCAAATTTATTCATGGCGCTTGCTGCATTATTCATGTTGATCACATGTGTTTTTTTGTTCATTTTATATATAAGGTAATTGGGGGTGTTAAGTTCGGAAGAGACTCTTTTTTATTCTTTGATTTCATGCTCTTTAGCTCGGGATGGAAGGCTAACGGGGCCGCTATTGCAATGATTCTTTCATTTGCTTTCTTATCTTTTTCTGATTTTTTTAGATCTGGAGGGGCGGGGAATCTTGCTGAGGAATTAGCATGGATGATACCTGTTATTCTATTATTTATTCACTGCAGGTATTGCTCAGGGATAACCTTTCAGAGTGGTCAAAAAACACTTATATTTAGAGAGTTTTTTTGAATTTAGCTTTAAAACCACGTTACATAATACTGTGGGTGGTCAGGCTGGCTTACATTTTGTGGGTGTATTTGCATTTATTTAAATAGTTATATCTCAAGTTGAGAATAACTATCTTAGCAGCAAACAGATAGGTGCCTGGTCTGCTGAAATGAAATCCTGTAAGGTCGGCGGCGGTGACTGTGATGGCATTATCAGAAAGTCTGAGGAACAAGTACCTCCCAGCAACAGCAGCTTATCAGAGACTGTGCGATCAATCCTACGACTTGACAGCAGAAATATGGTGATGTGCTGGCTGATAGCATGGCGGTAGCGGAGCTGATCGGCCAATATATGAGACGACGATAATGGCAAGAAATATAATATCGCGTTAACGGTTGGCAACAATGGATTTATCGTCGGAGCAAACCTTAGAGGTGCGGTGAAATGAAAAAAATAAAACTAATGGCTGACTATCAATGTCACCCATTATGGGGAATGGAATCAGATGATTTTGGTGACATATCTCCTGATGATTTGCCTATTTCTTTAGAACTTAAGAATAACTTGCATGATTGGGCTGCGAGATATGATTTGACTCTTAATATGGATGATCCGGCCTCGTCTGGGTTTGAAAATGAAATGATGGAGAGTGTTTTCATTGAGGATGGCAGGAAGCTAGCAATAAAGTTACAAGAAGAACTCGGTAGCAGCTACAACGTAGTTTATCAATTCTGACCACCATGTGCGGCCGCAGGTGCAGGTCAATGCGCACTGTAAGGCGCCGTTAATCGCACTCGACGGTGTGGAAGGACTGGGGTCGAACGGCGTCACTAACGCCGTTAGCCCCTACATGAAAGCTTCCGGGCTGGGAGCGCACGGAAGCTGTCACCTGTTCCGCCACGCGATGGCGACCCAGATGCTGGAAAACGGCGCAGACCTGCGCTGGATACAGTCGATGCTGGGCCATGCCAGTGTTGAATCCACGCAGATATACACGCAGGTATCGGTGCGGGCGTTACAGGCGGTGCATGCCACGACCCACCCGGCAGAGCGTGAAAGCACGGGCGATACAGAATAAACCTGGCAACGCATATCCCGCGGCTTTACTGACAACAGTCACTTACAGGCGCTTCTAAGGCGTGTGTCGTGGCATCACGTCTTCATGCTGATATGATAATGGTGCGGCAGCGTCTCCGGGCCAAAAACGCATGTCGGGGCAAAATTGTTACAGCTTTTCCTGATAATGGCTTGATACCGAGAAGTTATAAAAAGATTAAACAATTATGGTGTTTAAATAATTGATTTAGATTAAAAAATATTTTTTAGGCGACCTTTTTAAGGGGTAGTTAGATAATGAAATGCTTCAGGATGCCGTTGGGTATGTAGGGCATGGTGAAAGAGGGGTTAGCTTTTGAAACGATTTGCGATCATTTAAGCGAGTATGAAGTACCGATTAGTCAGTCTGAGTATGATTTAGCTATAACTATTTGAAATGATCTTAAAATGGATGTTAATGACATTAGCTTAAAACATTTAAGAACATTAATTATCCAGTAAACATTCCCGACTGTCGTCGAAGATGAAGTGTGCTCTGGTTAAAAAGACGCGCCGGGGCAAAAAGTTGGCGGGCAGGAAGTACTGCAGGGAAAAACCGGGTTCATTGCAGCAATCTGTGTCGGAAATAGTTGTTGTTGAGAATAACTATCTTAGCAGCAAACAGATAGGTGCCTGGTCTGCTGAAATGAAGTCCTGTCAGGCCGGCGGCGGTGACTGTGATGGCATTATCAGAAAGTATGAGGAACAAGTACCCCATAGCAAGCGGCTGACGCTATTCAGTCACTGGTCGCAGGCAAGGCGTTTGTCGCCTCAACAGGAGATACCAAAGCATACAACGAGGCGCTGAGTTATCTGAAAGGGTACAGCGTACAATCCGGGCAGACTGCATTAGGAACCGATACTTTACTCGCTTTGCCGGGCGCCCAGTAGGAACCAAATTGGATAGATATGGCGATAGCCAGCGATCATTCCTTGCCCCTCAGGTGACGGCTTATGAACAGTGCGCGCTTGCTCCTGGTTCTAAAGCTAATGGCTATTATGAATATGATGTCATAAAAGCGTTGCCAGTCTTACAAGGAGAAATGGCCCAAGCATTTGTTCAGCCAGTTGGTGGGATACAAATTTTTCCAAATATGCATGCACGTGTTAATGTACAATGGCTGCTTGATAATAACCATATCAAAAAGGTTAATTTATATGTCGCTAATGAATATTAATGAGCTTCAGGAAAAAGTTGAGTCACTGGCGTTACTTACTGGCGCATCACCGCATTCAATAAACTTGCGTACATCTCCTGCGGATGATGGGGCACCTTATATTTCATTTGAGAATAACAAGTACAATTATATTTTTTCTGAAAGAGGTTATGAATTTTTCAGACGAGTGACAGATTCGAGTGACGAAATACTGTATTGGATTATGCATGATTTTGTGCATGATATTGCAGTTGCTTATGAACTAAAACACAGAGTTCAGAATAAGGATGGCAGGCGCATCTATTTTCCAAAAATTGTTGAGCTAATGAGCGAAATGAAATCAGAATGGGGATGTAAGGCACAGCAGGAAATTGATGAAACGCTCAGACAAAGCCCTTATGACGATGCTCTTTATAAATGAAAATAACGATAATACGGGTTTATTAGCGATAGAGGGTTAGTGAGGGTAAGGTATAAAATTATTTCCTTCCCTATACTATTTATACTGTAACAGAAAGGATTAAACCAATGATGTATATTTATATTCTGCTTTTTATCTCACTTTCTGCGTTTACCATGGGAACAGTAATATTTTATCGATTCAGTAAAGCGACAAAAAGAAGTCTGCAAGCGCCTTT
>Ga0065704_10000768_pt1 | contig 17557 bp, 14 predicted proteins | sample SwiRhicommuniRL2_FD_59091 | JGI IMG/M metagenome (GOLD analysis project Ga0065704, IMG submission 59091) | Switchgrass rhizosphere bacterial communities from Rose Lake, Michigan, USA - RL2 v2 (version 2) | ecosystem: Host-associated > Plants > Roots > Rhizosphere > Soil | place: East Lansing, MI
TGCAGGACGCGGCCCCGGCCGGCGTCGGCGCGATGGCCGCGGTGATCGGCGCCGAGGACGCGCTGGTCGAGGAGGTCTGCGCGCAGGCCGCCGGCAGCCAGGTGGTGGTGCCGGCCAACTACAACTCGCCCGGCCAGGTGGTGATCGGCGGCGACGCCGCCGCGGTGGACCGCGCGCTGGCGCTGCTGGCCGAGCGCGGCGTGCGCAAGGCGGTCAAGCTGGCGGTGAGCGTGCCCTCGCATACCCCGCTGATGCGCGAGGCGGCCAACCGCCTGGCCGAGGCGATGCGCGGACTGGCCTGGCAGGCGCCGCAGTTGCCGGTGGTGCAGAACGTCGATGCCAAGGTGCACGACGGCGTCGATGCGATCCGCCAGGCGCTGGTCGAGCAACTGTACCTGCCGGTGCGCTGGACCGGCTGCGTGCAGGCGCTGGCCGCGCGCGGCGCCACCGGCGTGGCCGAATGCGGTCCCGGCAAGGTGCTGACCGGGCTGATCAAGCGCATCGACAAGGCGCTGGACGGACGCGCGCTGGCCACGCCGGCCGACTTCGCCGCCGCGCTGGAGACCTGGCCGGCCTGATTCCGCCGCCGCGCGCGGGCGCTTCGTCCGCGGCGGCTTCCTTTCCCCCGCGGCGCCTGGTGCGCCGTCCGTCTCCAAGGAACAGCAGATGAGCAAGCCATTGCAGGGCGAGATCGCCCTGGTCACCGGCGCCAGCCGCGGCATCGGCGCGGCCATCGCCGACACCCTGGCCGCGCAGGGCGCCACCGTCATCGGCACCGCGACCTCCGCTTCCGGCGCGCAGGCGATCGGCGCGCGCCTGGCCGCCCACGGTGGCCATGGCCGCGCGCTGGACGTCACCGATTCGGCCGCGGTCGAGGCGCTGATCGAGGCGATCGCCAAGGAATTCGGCGCGGTCTCGATCCTGGTCAACAACGCCGGCATCACCCGCGACAACCTGCTGATGCGGATGAAGGACGAGGACTGGCAGGCGATCCTCGACACCAACCTGACCAGCGTGTTCCGCACCTCCAAGGCGGTGCTGCGGGGCATGATGAAGGCGCGCAAGGGCCGCATCGTCAACATCGCCTCGGTGGTCGGCGTGACCGGCAATCCGGGCCAGACCAACTACGCCGCGGCCAAGGCCGGCATCATCGCCTTCTCCAAGTCGATGGCCAAGGAAATCGGCTCGCGCGGCATCACCGTCAACGTGGTCGCGCCGGGCTTCATCGATACCGACATGACCAAGGCGCTGCCCGAGGCGCAACGCGCCGCGCTGCTGGAGCAGATCGCGCTCGGCCAGCTCGGCCAGCCGGCCGACATCGCCAACGCGGTGGCGTTCCTGGCCGGCCCCGGGGCCGGCTACATCACCGGCGAAACCCTGCACGTGAACGGCGGGATGTACATGCCGTGAGCCTGCGGCGCAGGGATCGCGCCTAAGTGGCTGATCGGCGGGCGTTTGGGCGGCGCTGCAAGGGCCAGCCGGTTTCCACTACACTATCCAACGCGGCCATCGCAGCCCGATGGCGTTTTGTGAGTCCCTCACAGGAGCACCGCACATCCACGTGCGGGGATCCTAAAACTCGAACCACCACTACTCCATCTGGAGCGATATCCCAATGAGCACCATCGAAGAACGCGTCAAGAAAATCGTCGTCGAACAGCTCGGCGTCAAGGAAGAAGAAGTCACCAACAGCGCATCGTTCGTCGATGACCTCGGTGCCGACTCGCTGGACACCGTGGAACTGGTGATGGCGCTGGAAGAAGAGTTCGAGTGCGAGATTCCGGACGAAGAAGCCGAGAAGATCACCTCGGTGCAGCAGGCCATCGACTACGTCAAGGCGCACGTCAAGAGCTGATGCTCCGTTCTCGATCGCCATCGGCGCCTGCGTGGCCCCGGTGCGCGTGACAATCCCATGGGGCCGCGCATGCGGCCCTGTGTTTTTACAGCGTCAAGGCCGCGCGCATCGCGGTGAGGAGATTTCGCAATGAGCCGTCGTGTCGTCGTAACCGGCATGGGCCTGGTGTCGCCCCTGGGCAATGACCTGGCCAGCAGTTGGGAAGGGATCGTCAACGGACGGTCCGGCATCGGCCCGATCACCCAGATCGATGCGTCTCAGTTCACCACCAAGATCGCCGGCGAGATCAAGGATTTCGATCCGACCAAGTTCATCTCGTCCAAGGACGCGCGCAAGATGGATTCGTTCATCCATTACGGCGTCGGCGCCTCGTTCATGGCGCTGGACGATTCCGGCCTGGAGATCACCGAGGCCAATGCCGAACGCGTCGGCGCGATCCTCGGCTCGGGCATCGGCGGCCTGCTCGGCATCGAGGAGCAGACCATCAAATTCCACGAGGGCGGCGCGCGCAAGATCTCGCCGTTCTACGTGCCCAGCACCATCATCAACATGCTGCCGGGCCAGGTGAGCCTGATCAAAGGGCTGAAGGGGCCGACCTTCTCCGCGGTCTCGGCCTGCGCCACCTCCAACCATTCCATCGGCACGGCGATGCGCATGATCCAGCACGGCGATGCCGACGTGATGCTGGCCGGCGGCGCCGAGCGCGGCTCCTCGCCGACCTCGGTGGGCGGCTTCTGCTCGATGAAGGCGATGTCCACCCGCAACGACGATCCGGCCGCGGCCTCGCGGCCGTGGGACAAGGAGCGCGACGGCTTCGTGCTCGGCGACGGCGCCGGCGTGCTGGTGCTGGAGGAGTACGAACACGCCAAGGCGCGCGGCGCGCGCATCTATGCCGAACTGGTCGGCTTCGGCGCCAGCTCCGACGCCTTCCACATGACCGCCCCGAGCGAGGACGGCGAAGGCGCCGCGCGCAGCATGGTCGCGGCGATGCGGGACGCCAAGCTCAACCCCGAGCAGATCGATTATCTCAACGCGCACGGCACCTCCACGCCGCTGGGCGATCTGGCCGAGACCCTGGCGATGAAGCGCGCGCTGGCCGACCACGCCTACAAGACCATGGTCAGCTCGACCAAGTCGATGACCGGGCACCTGCTCGGCGCGGCCGGCGGCGCCGAGGCGATCTTCTCGGTGATGGCGATCCATGCCGGCGTGATCCCGCCGACGATCAACCTGCACGAGCCGGGCGAAGGCTGCGATCTGGACTACGTGCCGAACGTGGCGCGCGAGAAGAAGATCGACGTGGCGATGTCCAATGGGTTTGGTTTCGGCGGGACCAATGGGACCTTGGTGTTCAAGCGGATGTGAGTGGGGCTGGGAATCGGGAATGGGGATTCGGGAATCGTAAAGGCGGTTCCGTCCCCTGATGCGATTCCGGCTTTCGTTGCACGTATGTGAGGGGCTGGGAATGGGGAATGGGGATTCGGGAATCGTAAAGGCGGTTCCGTCCCCTGACGCGATTCCGGCTTTCGTTGCACGTATGTGAGGGGCTGGGAATGGGGAATGGGGATTCGGGAATCGTAAAGGCGGTTCCGTCCCCCTGACGCGATTCCGGCTTTCGTTGCACGTATGCGAAAGGCGTCTGGTGGGACGCCACCACCGTGGGCCGGCGGCGCTGGTCTGGCGGTGTTGGACCTGCCGCGTCGCCGTCCATGCGGGGCGCGGTGGACGGCCTTCCGGTGCGAAGGCCTCCGTCGCTCCGACGCAATGCGGGTATACGCGGCCTTGCATCCACGGCGATGAGGCGTCGGTTCGTTCGATCCTCCGTTGTCGGTGGTCGAGGCGAGCGCTTCCGGCAGCGCTGAACTGGCTTGGACGCGCCATCATCCGTACGGAGCAGGGTGCCGCTTCCTACGTCCTTCTCGCCCTTTCACCTTCTGCGGATTTGCGATGCTGCGTACCGTTCCCCTGCCGGCCGACACCGACCTGCTGGCCTTGCACCGCCTGGCGCCGCAGCGCTATCCGCTGTTGCTGGAATCGGCGGCGTCGGGCACGGCGCAGGGCCGCTGGGATCTGCTGCTGATCGCCAGCGGCGAGGGCCTGCGCCTGGACCGCGACGGCGTGACCCGGGATCTGCATGGCGGCGCACGCGACGGCGATTTCCTGGCCGCGCTGGACGCGCGCTGGCAGGCCGAACGCTGCGCGCGCGACGAGCCGCGCTGGCCGTTCCGCGGCGGCTGGGCGCTGTTGCTGGACTACGAACTGGCGGCGCAGGTCGAGCCGGTGCTGCGCTTGCCGCAGGGACCGGCGGCAACGCCGACCGCGCTGGCGCTGCGCTGCCCCGCCGCGTTGCTGCGCGACCATGCCAGCGGCGAGTGCGTGGCGCTGGCCGAACCGGCGCATGCGGCGTTGCTGGAGACGCTGTTCGGCGACCTGCGGGCGTTGCCCGATGCCGCGCCGCTGCCCGAGTGGGTGCCGCCGTTGCAGGTGCAGGAAGACCCGCCGCAGCGCTTCGTCGACGGCGTGCGCCGCATCCTCGACTACCTGCGCGCCGGCGACGTGTTCCAGGTCAACCTGTCGCGGCGCTGGTCGGCGCGCTTCGCCGCCGCGCCGGATCCGGCCGCGCTGTACGCGCAACTGCGCCGCGCCAATCCGGCGCCGTTCGCCGGCCTGTTCGTCGGTCACGGCCGTGCGGTGGTCAGTTCCTCGCCGGAACGGCTGGTATCGGTGCGCGGCGACGTCGTCGAGACCCGGCCGATCGCCGGCACCCGCCCGCGCGCGCCCGGCGACGACGAGGCCGCGCGCATCCGCGAACTGGTCGGGCACCCCAAGGAGCGCGCCGAGCACGTGATGCTGATCGACCTGGAGCGCAACGACCTGGGCCGGGTCTGCACGCCGGGCAGCGTCGAGGTCGATGAGCTGATGACGGTGGAGAGCTACGCCCACGTGCACCATATCGTCAGCAACGTGCGCGGTCGGCTGCGCGACGGGATCAGTCCCGGCGAGGTGATCCGCGCCACCTTCCCCGGCGGCACCATCACCGGCTGCCCCAAGGTGCGCTGCATGCAGATCATCGCCGAGCTGGAGCAGGTGCCGCGCGGCGCCTACACCGGCGCGTTCGGCTGGCTCAACCGCGACGGCGACATGGATCTGAACATCCTGATCCGCACCGCCGAGGTGGACGGCGCGCAGGCGCAGTTCCGCACCGGCGCCGGCATCGTGTTCGACTCCGATCCCGAGCGCGAACTGGACGAGACCCGGGCCAAGGCGCGCGGCCTGCTGCGCGCGCTGGAACCGTGAGCCGCGCGCTCGCGGTACCGGCCGACGCCGGCCGCGCGGTATCCTGCACGCCATTGAATTCGCTTCGAGGTGGCCGTGGCTTGGGCTAAACGCGGGTGTCTGACCCTGCTGGCGACATTGCTGGTGCTGGCGCTGCTGCTGGCCGCGGCCGGCGCCTGGTGGTGGCAGGGCTATCGCGCCTTCGCCGACCAGCCGCTGCAGGCGACCCAGCCCAGCGTGGAGGTGGCGCGCGGCGCCTCGCTCAACGGCGTGCTGCGCAAGCTGCGCGCCGCCGGCGTGACGCAGGGCAGCGACCTGCAATGGCAGCTGCTGGCGCGCGAACTGGGCGTGGCCGGCAAGCTCAAGTTCGGCGAGTACGCGCTGCAGCCGGCACCGAGCCCGCGCGAGCTGCTGCTGCGCATGCGCAAGGGCCAGGTGATCCAGTACCGTTTCACCATCGTCGAAGGCTGGAACGTGCGCCAACTGCGCACGGCGCTGAACGCGGCCACGCCGCTGGTGCACACCACCGCCGAGCTTAGCGACAGCGAACTGATGGCCAGGCTCGACCAGCCCGGCCAGCACCCGGAAGGCCGCTTCCTGCCCGAGACCTACCTGTACCAGCGCGGCGACACCGACCTGCAACTGCTGCGCCGCGCGCATGCAGCAATGGACAAGGCGCTGGCCGAGGCCTGGGACGCGCGCGCCAAGGACCTGCCGTTGCAGTCGCCGGAGCAGGCGCTGATCCTGGCCTCGATCGTGGAGAAGGAAACCGGCCTGGCCGCCGAGCGGCCGCAGATCGCCGGCGTGTTCGTGCGCCGCCTGCAACTGGGCATGAAGCTGCAGACCGACCCGACCGTGATCTACGGCATCGGCAGCGCCTATGACGGCAACATCCGCAAGCGCGACCTGGGAACCGACACGCCGTACAACACCTACACCCGCGCCGGCCTGACCCCGACCCCGATCGCCATGCCCGGCCGCGACGCGCTGCGCGCCGCGACCAATCCGGCGCCCGGCGACAGCCTGTACTTCGTCGCCATCGGCGACGGCAGCGGCGCGCACGCGTTCTCCGCCAACTATGCCGAACACAACGCGGCCGTGGCGCGTTACCTGCAGCGCCTGCGCCAGGCGCGCAGCGGCGCGGCGGTGACGCCATGAGCGAGGCCGTGCTGCGCCACCATCGCTTCGTCAGCCTGGAAGGCGGCGAGGGCGCCGGCAAGACCACCGCGATCAACGCGATCCGCGACTGGCTGCAGGCGCAGGGCCACGAGGTGGTGCTGACCCGCGAACCGGGCGGCACGCCGCTGGCCGAGCGCATCCGCGGACTGCTGCTGGACAAGGCACCCGGCGAGGCCGCCGAACCGCTGGCCGCCGAGACCGAACTGCTGCTGGTGTTCGCCGCGCGCGCCCAGCACGTGCGCGAGGTGATCCGTCCGGCGCTGCAGCGCGGCGCCTACGTGGTCAGCGACCGCTTCACCGATTCCAGCTACGCCTACCAGGGCGAGGGCCGCGGCCTGGACCGCGCCTGGATCGCCGACCTGGAGCGGCGCGCGGTCGGCCTGCAGCCCGGGCTGACCCTGCTGCTGGACCTGGACGTGCAGATCGGCCGCGCCCGCACCAGCGGCCGCGACCTGTGGCCGGACCGGATCGAGAGCGAGCAGGACGACTTCTTCCAGCGCGTGCGCGCCGGCTTCCGCCAGCGCGCCGCGCAGGATCCGCAGCGCTTCCGCGTCGTCGACGCCAGCCAGCCGCCGCAGGCGGTGGCCCACGACGTGGCGGCCGCGCTGGCGGCCTGGGTGCAGCAGGAGCGCACGCCATGAGTGTCGCGGCGACCGACGCGCTGCCCTTCGCGCCCTGGCAGCAGCGCGCCTACGACCAGACCGTGGCCGCGCTCGACGCCGGCCGCCTCGGCCATGGCCTGCTGATCTGCGGGCCGGATGGCCTGGGCAAGCGCGCGGTGGCGCTGAAGCTGGCCGCGCACGTGCTGGGCCAGGGCGAACCGGCCGCGAACCTGCGCAGCGCGCAGTTGATCGCCGCCGGCACCCATCCGGACCTGCAACTGATCTCGTTCATCCCCAACCGCACCGGCGACAAGCTGCGCACCGAGATCGTCATCGAACAGGTGCGCGAGATCTCGCAGAAGCTGGCGCTGACCCCGCAGTACGGCGTGGCTCAGGTGGTGGTGGTGGACCCGGCCGATGCGATCAACCGCGCGGCCTGCAACGCCTTGCTCAAGACCTTGGAGGAGCCGCAGCCCGGCCGCTATCTTTGGTTGATCAGCGCGCAGCCGGCGCGGCTGCCGGCGACCATCCGCAGCCGTTGCCAGCGCCTGGAATTCAAGTTGCCGCCGGCCGACGAGGCGATCGCCTGGCTGCTGGCGCAGGAGTTCCCGGAGAAGACCGCGCGCGAAGCGCTGGACGCCGCGCGCGGCCATCCCGGCCTGGCCGCGCAGTGGCTGCGCGAGGACGGCCTGAAGCTGCGCCGGCAGGTGGCCGCCGACCTGGAGCAGGTCGCCGCGGGCAAGCTGGGCACGCTCGACGCGGCGCAGCGCTGGAGTGCCGATGGCCTGGCCGAGCAGCGCCTGGGCCACGCCGCCGACCTGGCGCTGGCGCAGGCGACGCAGGCCGGCTTGACCGACCCGGCGCGATTGCACAAGCTGGCCGCCTGGTTCGACGCAGCCAATCGCACCCGCGACCTGCTGCGCACCACCGTCCGTGGCGACCTGGCCATCGCGGAACTGTTGCTGGCCTGGCGCGACGGCGATCGCCCGGCCCGGAAGGGGGCACAACGATGAGTGCGATGAGCGGACGCCAGGGCATCCTGTCGCTGGCGGTGAAGGACAAGGCGGCGCTGTACAACGCCTACATGCCGTTCGTGAAGAACGGCGGCATCTTCGTGCCCACGCCCAAGCGCTACTTCCTGGGCGACGAAGTGTTCCTGCTGCTGACCCTGCCCGATTCCAGCGAACGCCTGCCGGTGGCCGGCAAGGTGATCTGGGTGACCCCGATGGGCGCGCAGGGCAACCGCACCGCCGGCATCGGCGTGCAACTGCCGGACAACAACGAGGGCGAGACCATCCGCAACAGAATCGAGACCCAACTGGCCGGCACCCTCAATGCCGACAAGCCCACGCAGACCATGTAGTGGCGGCGCGGGTAGCGCGCGTGCGGAGGCCATTGACGCCAGCCGCAGCACCCCTATAATGTGCGGCTCGCGACACGGGCGGTTAGCTCAGCGGTAGAGCATTGCCTTCACACGGCAAGGGTCGCAGGTTCGAACCCTGCACCGCCCACCAAATATTGCTTTAATTTTAAAGTTTTCAAGTAAAAAGCCGGCCTAAAGCTGGCTTTTTTATTGTCCTGCACAACTGCCTTGCGGAATTGCGAGGTGGGCAGCGGGCGCTTGCTGTAAGGATCGGATGAGTCTAGAAGGGCTTCGCTGGGAGCTATCAGATCTATGCGAATTGCTCCGCCTTGGTGCGGCGGAGAAATTGGGAGCTCGAGAGGCTGTTAAGGTGGCTCTATTTCAGGCAAGATGAAGTTGGAACGCTATCGTTCTTGGATAAGTCGCTGATTTTTCTAGGGTTCAATGAGCGAGATGAATCTGCAAACTGCTTTGCTACCTGGTCACCTGCGCGTCTCCTTCTTTCGGAAGGAGCATGGTGTAGACAATGTGGGGCTACAGGAGCTGTTCAACATAGAGCCGGAAAACATACATATCGCTGGACCCAATAAGGACCGCACGGAAATGTCGTCCTATGGTCCTGGGCGACTGGTACTTTCGAACCACCTCAGTCGTTTCGACTGCGTATGGGAGGTCGAGGCCTTTGGAGTTGGTGATGGTGTAGTAGCCACTCTAGGTGATCTGGATGCCGCCGCTAGATCTATTCTTGAGCCAATGCTGACATATGCGCGCGGAAGGGCGTGGACACGAGTTGCATTAGGTATTGTTGGTTTCGTGCCAGTCAGTAATCTTGAGGAAGGATATGCGCTCATTGATGATAAGTTGCCTGAACTGACGCTTCCAGTGGATAGTGTGAGTGACTTTAATTACCAGATCAATCGTTATTACAAATTCTCTCTCGATGGCGTAAATGATTTGCGTATAAATAGATTGTCGAGATGGAGTGTTGCTAGTCTGCAAGCGGTAACGTTTGATATCAATTTGGCTTCTGTGGTCAGTAATAATCCGCTAAATCCGGTGAAAGAGCTGCGTCTCATGAGGGTGCAGGTTGAATTGGATCTAAATACTGATGCTGAGTATTCTGGCTCTTTAACAGGTAGTCAATTGGATGCGATTTTCGATGAAATGCTCTCAAAGGGAAATGGGGTGTTAATTCATGGGCACCATCAATAGTTCAACGACGGCCACCTTTGAATGGCAGGGTAACGCGGTGCAAGGGGGTGTTAAGTCATCGACTGCAATGTTGCCTGCGTGTGAGGTGGCAAAACAAGGTGTTTTCTCGCGCTATTATTCAGGGTCTTTGGCTGTCTTGGCTGGTCTGGTGGGTGGAGTTGCGAAGGGTGTTCAGCCTCTCTCGTCCTCTACTAACCATAGATTTGATCAGGTATTTGACCTAACAGGGTCATCTTCTGAAGCTGATTTTCGGCACGCTGCTCGAGAATTGCAAACTCGTTACTGGAGGAGCTTGGCAAATCTAGAGAAGGCTGACTTGGCATTTGGTGACAGGGTAAGTGCTCTAGGAAGAATTCTGGATAACGGCATGCATGAGTCTCCGGCTCTGGCAATAGATGCTGCAATGCAGATCCTCAGTGCTGAAAGCGAGGATATTTCCGATGACGCGCGAGCTGGAGTGATTCGATATCTGGCAAGTGGCTACGAAAATGTTGCTAGGTCTAATTTAGTAAGGATGTGTATTGCTTCATTGGGTTCCCACTATGAGTTGCAGGTAGCAGCTGCAGCTAAGTCCCTTGAGGAAATTGGTGACCCTGGTGTTTTGCCACTTCTCCGTTCAATGGCATCGAAACCAGAATATTCTCAAGTTCAAGAAGAAATTCAAGGCGCGATACGGGGAATTATAGAATTTTATGAATCTAGCAAGGGTTCTGCAGAACGGATTGGGATTAAAAAGCACGAGGGGTGAGCCGAGTGCTGACGCTATTTGTGGGTCTATTGCGGGGCACTTTGTGGTTAATCGATGGAGCCTCTCTTTCTATCAGGCTGATGGCCCAGTACCACTTCGTCGCATTGCATTGGCGGTCTTGCTCAAAAAGGTATGCAGCATCAAGAATCCCGTGGGTTGGGATGACCAACAATTATGCGTAGTGTCTCCAGCTGTCATTGAGGGGCTTGGTGTGACGCTAGATCTTGATGGTACTGGCGAGACAGCGCTGGATGATGTAAATCGACTTCATGTATCCATGAACGATGTTTCTATTGGTAGACTTGCTGCTCTTGTGGTGGGAGTGGTAAAAAATCGAAAAGTCGAGACTTTTACCGCGGCAGAATTGGCAGCTTTGTACGACGTTGAGTTTGAGGCCGGTAAGATCAATGCTCAAGATATTCAGGCGCAGGGTCTAACTAGACTGGAGGTAGTTCGTGCGCAAGGTGCTTATGCAAAGCACCGGCAGCGTTTGGAGAACGCATTGCGTTAAGTCAAGGATGATCTGCAGTTGTCGATGGCCTGCTTGGTTTTGTTTTTGTCGCTATAGTAGCGTGCGTGTTGGTGCTTTATAGCAGGTATTCAATATTATGGCGTCGCATGGGCCTGAGGCCGATGTTTGCAAGCGAAAGTCGCTTGGAGCTTATAACGCCTTTCTAAGGGTGTCCCTAGGTGGTTCTCTTGAGCGTTCAAGGTCCACTAATGCCCGCTATCTATATTTTATGCATGCCCGAGGGTCCTTCGATCGTCATCCTGAAAGAAGAGGCGGCCGCGTTCGCGGGGCGCAAGGTGCTGCGGGTGTCCGGCAACAGCAAGCTGGACCTGGAGCGGATGCGCAACCGCAAGATCCTGTCGCTGCGCAGTTGGGGCAAGCACTTCCTGATCGAGTTCGACGGGTTCAGCGTGCGCATCCATTTCCTGCTGTTCGGCAGCTATCGGATCAATGCGCGCAAGGACGCGTCGCCGCGGCTGAGCCTGGGCTTCGCCAAGGGCGAGGAACTGAATTTCTACGCGTGTTCGGTCAAGTTCATCGAGGGCGCGCTGGACGCCGCCTACGACTGGACGGCGGACGTGATGCAGCCGGAGTGGGACGCGGCGCAGGCGCGGCGCAAGTTGCGGCTGCGGCCGCGCACGCTGGCCGCCGATGCCTTGCTGGACCAGGACGTGTTCGCCGGGGTCGGCAACATCATCAAGAACGAGGTCTTGCATCGCATCCGCGTGCATCCGGAGAGCGAAATCGGGGCATTGCCGCCGCGCAAGCTGGGCGAACTGGTGACGCAGGCGCGCGAGTACAGCTTCGATTTCTACACTTGGAAGAAAGCCTTCGTGCTGAAGAAGCACTATCAGGTGCACACCAAGACGGTCTGTCCGCGCGACGGCCATCTGTTGACCTACCGCAAGCACCTGGGCAAGGCGCAGCGGCGCGCGTTCTTCTGCGAGCATTGTCAGCGGCGGTATGCGCTGGAAGATGCGCAGACTGAAATGTTCGAATAATCCCGCCGTCGTCGGTAAGGTGCAGAGAACTTGGCGCCCAGGCGGCAAGGCACGCGTGGTGCGCTCCGTTACCGGTTTGATCGTGGCGCTGTCGCGGCGATGAGGCCTGTCGTCTTCAATGAAAGTCCCGGCTGCGGATGTCCAGGCCGAGCAACATGGGCGTCAGGTCTTCGAGGTGGGCGGCGATCAGGTGGCGGACCTTGCCTTCGGTTTCGACGCGTCCGCGTACCAGCAGCAATCTGGATTCGATCAGCGCCTGGCGCTGGCGGTCGGCCAGGCGCCGCCAGACCACGACGTTGACCAGGCCGTGCTCGTCCTCGAGGGTGACGAAGGTGACGCCGCTGGCGGTCTGCGGGCGTTGGCGCATGGTCACCAGGCCGGCGATGGCGACCGCGCTGGCGTGGGGCAGGGCGCGCAGCTCGGCGGAGTGGCGGTAGCGGCGCGCGGCTAACTGCCGGCGCAGCAACGCCATGGGGTGCTTGCCCAAGGTGGTGCCGATCGTTGCGTAGTCGGCGCGGATGTCTTCGCCGAGACTGGGCAGCGGCAGCGCCACCTGCGGTTCCGGCGTGGCCGCGAGTGCCTCGAACAGCGGCCGCTGCGCTTCGACCCCGGCCACCGCCCAGCGTGCGCGGTGGCGGTGCCCGGCCAGTGCTTTCAACGCGCCGGCGTCGGCGAGCGCGGCGCGGGCCTTGTCGTCGAGCGCGGCACGGTGGCACAGGTCGGCGAGGTCGTGGAACGGTGCCTGCGCGCGCGCCTGCTGCAGGCGCAGCGCGGCGTCCTCGGCCAGGCCGCGGACCATGCGCAGGCCCAGGCGGATCGCCGGCTGCACCGTCGGATCGGCGCTGTAGGCTTCCAGGCCGCAGTCCCAGTCGCTGTAGCGCACGTCCACCGGCCGCACCTGCAGGCCGTGGCGGCGCGCGTCCTGCAGCAGTTGATCGGGGCTGTAGAAGCCCATCGGCCAACTGTTGATCAGCGCGCAGGTGAACGCGGCCGGTTCGTGGCACTTGAGCCAGCAACTGGCATAGGTGAGCAGGGCGAAGCTGGCGGCGTGGCTTTCGGGAAAGCCGTAGCTGCCGAAGCCCTTGATCTGCTCGAAGATGCGCGCGGCGAATTCGGCGGTGTAGTTCCTCTCCAGCATGCCCTTCAGCAATTTGTCGCGATGCGGTTCCAGCCCGCCGTGGCGCTTCCAGGCGGCCATCGAGCGACGCAGTTGGTCGGCTTCGTCGGGCGTATAGCCAGCGGCGACCACTGCGAGCTGCATCACCTGTTCCTGAAACAAGGGCACGCCGAGCGTTCGTTCGAAGACCTTGAACAGTTCCGGAGGCAGATCGTCCATGTCTTCTTCTTGGTTGCGACGGCGCAGGTAGGGATGCACCATGCCGCCTTGGATCGGCCCAGGGCGCACGATCGCCACCTGGATCACCAGGTCGTAGAACTCTTTCGGGCGCAGCCGAGGCAGCATCGCCATCTGCGCGCGCGATTCGATCTGGAACACACCGATGGTGTCGGCGCGCTGGATCATCCGATACGTCTGCTCGTCTTCGGCGGGAATGCTGGCAAGGTCCAGGTCGCGGCCGCGGTGCGCACGCAGCAGGTCCAGGGTGCGGCGCAGCGCGCTGAGCATGCCCAGCGCGAGCACGTCGACCTTCATCAGCCCGACCAGTTCCAGGTCGTCCTTGTCCCACTGGATCACCGTGCGCTCGGCCATGGTCGCGTTCTCCACCGGCACCAGGGTGTGCAGCGCATGCTCGGAGATGACGAAGCCGCCGGGGTGCTGCGACAGGTGCCGCGGGAAGCCGATCAATTGCCCGGTGAGCACCAGCAGCCGGCGCATCAGCGGCGTGTCAGGATCGAAGCCGCGTTCGCGCAGCAGCGCCTGCGCCGATTCCACCGGATCGCGCTGGCCCAGCGCGGAGGACAGCGCGTCGACGGTGTCGCTGGGCAGGCCCAGCGCGCGCGCCACGTCGCGCACCGCGCTGCGCGTGTGGTAGCTGATCGCCACCGCCGCCAGGGCGGCGCGCTCGCGGCCGTAGTGGCTGAAGATGTACTGGATCACTTCCTCGCGGCGATCGTGCTCGAAATCGATGTCGATGTCCGGCCGCTCCTTGCGCTTCTCGGAGATGAAGCGCTCGAACAGCATGCCGATGCGGTCCGGATCGATCGCGGTGATGCCCAGCGCGTAGCACACCGCCGAGTTGGCCGCCGAGCCGCGGCCCTGGCACAGGATGTCCTTCGAGCGCGCGAAGCGCACCAGGTCGTAGACGGTGAGGAAGTAGGACTCGTAGCCCAGCCGCTGGATCACCCCGAGCTCGTGTTCGATCAGGCGCCGCGCCTTGGCCGGCACGCCGTGCGGCCAGCGCTTGGCCGCGCCTTGTTCGGTGAGGGTGCGCAGCCATTGCGTGGGCGTATGCCCGGGCGGCACCAGTTCGTGGGGATACTCGTACTGCAGTTGGCCGAGGTCGAATTCGCATCGCTGCGCGATGCGTACTGTCTCGGCCAGCAACGCGGCCGGGTACAACGACGCCAGTGTCGCGCGCGGGCGCAGGTGGCGTTCGCCGTTGGGATACAGGTGGGCGCCGGCTTCGTGCAACGGCAGGCGTTGGCGGATCGCGGTCAGTGTGTCCTGCAGCGCGCGACGGCCGCGCGCGTGCATGTGCACGTCGCCGCTGGCCACCGCGGGCAGTTGCAGCGCATGTGCCAACTGCAGGCGCGCCTGCAGCAGCGCGGCATCGTCGGGACCGCGCAGCAATTCCACCGCCAGCCAGAGCCGTTGCGGGAAGCGCGCCTGCAGCCAGGTGCCGTCCGCTGCGTCGTCGCTGTCACCGCGTGGCAGCCACAGGCACAGCAGGCCCGAGCCGTCGTCCACGCTAGCAAGATCCTCGCGCAGCGCACGATAGGTGCCTTTGTCGGCGCGGCGCCGGGCCAGGGTGATCAGCCGGCACAGCCGCTGGTAGCCGTGCAGGGTCTCGGCCAGCAGCACCAGCTTGGGCCCGTGCTCGAACTGGATCTCGCTGCCGACGATCAGGTGCAGGCCCATGTCACGGGCCGCCTGCCACGCGCGCACGATGCCGGCCAGGCTGCATTCATCGGTGATCGCCAGGGCGCGGTAGCCGTGGCGCAGCGCGCGTTCGCACAGTTCCCAGGGGTGCGACGCGCCGCGCTGGAAACTGAAGTTGGACAGGCAATGCAGTTCGGCGTAGTCGGGCAGTGGGGGGGCGGCTGGCGTACGCGGCGCGCTGGCGACGGGTGCGCTGGCTTGGACAGGTGTTGGCGTCGGCAGCAGCCGCAGGCGTGGCGGCATGCGCGGGTGCGGCGGTGTGTGGCTCATGCGAACCAGCCGTGCAGCATCAGCGCGTCCGGCGCATCGGCCGGCGCGAACACCCAGGCGCGCTGGCCCTGGCGGGTGCGCACGATGTAGTAGTCGCGGCGCACGTCGCCATCGTCCCACCAGCCGCTTTCGATGCGTTCCGGGCCGGCCAGGCGTTCGGGATCGCGCTCGCGCAGCGGGATCGGCCGGGTCAGCAGCCAGCCCGGGCGCGGCAGTGCGGTTGCGGCAGGGATGGCGGCCGCGCTCGGCTTGTTCGCCTTGCCGACCTGCGCCGGCTTGCCCGATTCGGCGCGCCAGGCCCGTTCGGGACGAGGGTCGGCATGCGCGCGCAGGCCGTGCACGGCGTCGTCGCCGAGGCGCGCGCGCAGGCGTTCGCGCAGTTGTTCCCAGGGCAGCGCCTGCTGCGCGCGGTCGTCGAACAGTTCGCGCGCGGCGGGCACGAACGGCGGCAGTTCGTCGGCGCGCAGGCGCATGGCCTGCACCGGCGCCGGCACGCTGGCGTGTTGCAGGCGGCCGCGCGCCAGTTCGAACAGCATCGCCGCGTCGCGTTCGGCGGCGAGCAGCCCGACCGGCACCACGCTGTCGTCCAGGCCTTCGTGCTCCAGATGCAGCTGGAAGCGCTGCACGCCGCCGTCGCGCCCGGCCAGGAACGCGGCCAGGTCGGCGGTCAGCCGGCGCAGCGGGAACAGCAGCGCCTGGCTGGATTCCACCGGGTAGCCCAGTTCCAGGCGCGCATCGAAGCGGTCCGGCGGCAGGTAGTACTGCAGCGGCAGCGGCGCCTGTCCGCGCAAGGCGTCCAGGTGCTGCAGCAGCGCCGGCGGATAGCGCCTTGCCAGCGCCGTGCGCGGCAAGGCGAACAGATGGTGCAGCCGGCGCAGGCCCATCCGCGCGAAGGCCTCGGCCAGGCCCGCCGGCAGTCCGGCGCGGGCGATCGGTAACTGGCCCAGCGCGCCGTGCAGCGCGGCGTTGTCGAGCAGGGCGATGCCGTCGTGCGCATTGGCCAGCACGCGCGCGGCCAGCGGATGCGGCGCGACCACGATGCGATGGCGGAACCCCAGTGCGGTCAGCTCCTCGCGCAGGCGCGCCTCGAAGCGCGGCCAGGGTCCGAACAGGCCGAGACTGGCCTCGATCTCCAGCAGCAGCGCGCCGGGATAGTCGGTGCTGACCAGCGAGCTGAAACGGTACGCCCAGGCCGCGAGGAATTGCTGGCTGCGGCGGCTTTCCTCCGCATCGTGCAGCGCGGTGGCGAAGCGGTCGCACAGCGCCTGCGCGGTGGCCAGCGTTTGCCCGGGTTGCAGGCCGCGCGCGCGCGCCGCGGCGTTGACCGCCTTCAGCGTGCGCCGCTGCGGCGGGCCGGCGAGCAGGGCCAACGGTTGGTCCGGCGTCGGCCAGCGCCGCAACACCGTGTCGAGCGCCAGGTGCGGCAGCAGGATGCAGGCCCAGCGCATGCGCGCGCCCTCAAGCCGAGGCCGGCGCCGGCGCGGCCAGCGCGGACAACGCGATCGCGCGCGCCGGCGGCATGCCGCCGCGGCACTTGAGCACGCGCAGCTGCGCCGGTGCGGCATCGATGGCCAGGCGCAGCGCGGCCGGCGACGGATTGGCCGCGGCTTTCAGTGGCCGATAGGCGAAGCCCAGCGCGCGCCCGGTCTCGGCCGCCACCTGCAGCCGGCGCAGGGTCTTGTCGTTGGCCAGCGCCGGCCAGCACAGCACCGCCGCGCAACTGCCCGAGCGCAGGCATTGTTCGGCGGCCCAGGCCGCGTCCGCGCCGGCGCGCACGATCTGCAGCTGCGGCAGCGCCACCCCGGCCTGTTCCCAGGCGCCGGGGTAGGGCAGGTAGGGCGGATCGACCAGGACGATGCGGCCGCCGCCCTGCGACAGCCGCGCCAGCGTCGGCCACAGCAGCTGCAGTTCGCCGATGCCGTCGGCGGCGTGCAGCAGTTCGGTCAGCGCCATCTCCGGCCAGCCGCGCGCCGGCAACGCGGCGTCGAGCCCGGCATGGCCGGTAGGCTGCGCGCTGGGCGGCAGCGCGGTCGGCTGGCCGCGCCAGACCCGGCGTTCGGCCAGCAGGCGGTCGAGGGCGACGACGGCCGCCATCAGCCTTGCCGGATCAGCCCGCAGTAATGGCCTTCGATGGCGAAGTCCTGGCCCGGCTGCACCACGATCGGCGCATAGGCCGGATTACGCGGCAGCAGCCGGATGCGTTCGCCGTCGTGCCGGTAGCGCTTGATGGTGATCTCGCCGTCCAGCCGCGCCACCACGATCTGCCCGTTGCGCGCATCGGCGGCACGGCGCACCCCGACCAGGTCGCCGTCGAGGATGCCGTCGTCGATCATCGAGTCGCCCTGCACGCGCAGCAGGTAGTCCGGACGCAGTGCGAACAGCGCACGGTCCAGCCGCAGTTGCTGGTCCAGGCCGATATCGGCGCCGATCGGCGCGCCGGCGGCGACCCGGCCCAGCACCGGCAGGCGCATCAGCCCGCTGC
>Ga0065704_10000569_pt1 | contig 17503 bp, 13 predicted proteins | sample SwiRhicommuniRL2_FD_59091 | JGI IMG/M metagenome (GOLD analysis project Ga0065704, IMG submission 59091) | Switchgrass rhizosphere bacterial communities from Rose Lake, Michigan, USA - RL2 v2 (version 2) | ecosystem: Host-associated > Plants > Roots > Rhizosphere > Soil | place: East Lansing, MI
GTCGGAATTGGTTATTTTTTGTGCTATATTCCGCGCCCGCGATTTTTCATCTTTTATACCGGTTATCGACATGCAAGCAGCCAAGCCGTTATTTGACTATCCCAAGTACTGGGCCGAATGTTTCGGTCCGGCGCCATTCCTGCCCATGAGCAGGGAGGAGATGGATCAGCTCGGCTGGGATTCGTGCGACATCATCATCGTAACCGGTGATGCCTACGTCGATCACCCGTCGTTCGGCATGGCGATCATTGGCCGTTTGCTGGAAGCCCAGGGCTTTCGCGTCGGGATCATTGCCCAGCCGAACTGGCAGTCCAAAGACGACTTCATGAAGCTTGGCGAGCCCAACCTGTTTTTCGGTGTCGCGGCCGGCAACATGGATTCGATGATCAACCGCTACACCGCCGACAAGAAAATCCGCTCCGATGACGCCTACACCCCGGGCGGCATGGCGGGCAAACGGCCGGACCGTGCGAGCCTGGTCTACAGCCAGCGCTGCAAGGAAGCCTACAAGCATGTGCCGATCGTGCTGGGTGGTATCGAAGCGTCGCTGCGCCGTATCGCTCACTACGATTACTGGCAGGACCGGGTGCGCAACTCGATCCTGATCGACGCCTGCGCCGACATCCTGCTCTACGGCAACGCCGAGCGGGCGATTGTCGAAGTCGCCCAGCGCCTGTCCTACGGCCACAAGATCGAAGACATCACCGACGTGCGCGGCACGGCCTTCATCCGTCGTGACACGCCGCAAGGCTGGTACGAAGTCGACTCCACGCGCATCGACCGTCCGGGCAAGATCGACAAGATCATCAACCCGTACGTCAACACCCAGGACACTCAAGCTTGTGCCATCGAGCAGGAGAAGGGGCCGGTCGAGGACCCGAGCGAAGCCAAGGTCGTACAGATCCTGGCGAGCCCGAAAATGACCCGCGACAAGACCGTGATCCGTCTGCCATCGGTGGAAAAGGTTCGTGGCGACGCGGTGCTCTACGCTCACGCCAACCGCGTGCTTCACCTGGAAACCAACCCAGGCAATGCCCGCGCCCTGGTGCAGAAGCACGGCGAAGTCGATGTCTGGTTCAACCCGCCGCCCATTCCGATGACCACCGAAGAAATGGACTACGTGTTTGGCATGCCTTACGCACGTGTTCCCCATCCGGCGTACGGCAAGGAGAAGATCCCGGCCTACGAGATGATCCGTTTCTCGGTGAACATCATGCGTGGCTGCTTTGGCGGCTGCACGTTCTGCTCGATCACCGAGCACGAAGGCCGGATCATCCAGAACCGCTCCGAAGAGTCGATCATTCGCGAGATTGAAGAGATCCGCGACAAGGTCCCGGGTTTCACCGGGGTCATTTCCGACCTCGGCGGCCCGACCGCGAACATGTACCGCATCGCCTGCAAGAGCCCGGAAATCGAATCCGCGTGCCGCAAGCCGTCGTGCGTGTTCCCCGGCATCTGCCCGAACCTGAACACTGACCATTCTTCGCTGATCCAGCTGTACCGCAGCGCCCGGGCCTTGCCTGGCGTGAAGAAGATCCTGATTGCCTCCGGCCTGCGTTACGACCTGGCGGTCGAGTCGCCGGAATACGTCAAGGAACTGGTGACCCACCACGTCGGCGGTTACCTGAAGATCGCTCCGGAGCACACCGAGGAAGGCCCGCTCAACCAGATGATGAAGCCGGGCATCGGCAGCTATGACAAATTCAAGCGGATGTTCGAGAAGTACACCAAGGAAGCCGGAAAAGAGCAGTACCTGATTCCGTACTTCATCGCCGCCCACCCGGGCACCACCGACGAAGACATGATGAACCTGGCGCTCTGGCTCAAGGGCAATGGTTTCCGGGCCGACCAGGTGCAGGCGTTCTATCCGTCGCCGATGGCCACGGCCACGGCCATGTACCACTCGGGCAAGAACCCGCTGCGCAAGGTCACCTACAAGAGCGACGCGGTGACCATCGTCAAGAGCGAGGAACAGCGCCGCCTGCACAAGGCCTTCCTGCGCTATCACGACCCCAAGGGCTGGCCGATGCTGCGCGAAGCGCTGACCCGCATGGGCCGCGCCGACCTGATCGGGCCGGGCAAGAACCAACTGATTCCGTTGCACCAGCCGGCCACCGACAGCTACCAGAGCGCCCGTCGCAAGAACTCGACGCCAGCCGGCAGCCACAAGGTGGGCAAGGAAACCACCAAGATCCTGACCCAGCACACCGGCCTGCCACCGCGCGCCAGCGACGGCGGCAACCCGTGGGACAAGCGCGAGCAGGCCAAGGCCGCGGCATTCGCCCGCAACCAGCAGGCCGCCAAGGAACGCAAGGACGCCGCCAAGGGCAAAGGACCGAAACCGGCGCGCAAGCCTGTCGTGCCGCGCTGATCGCCTAGCCACCTCGTAAAACGCCAGCCTAAGTGCTGGCGTTTTGCTTTCTAGCGAGGGTGCTGGCCGTTTGTTATCGTGGCGCCCGCCTTACGGCACGATGGCGGATGCATAGCCTTTGTGGCGAGGGGATAAATCCCCTCGCCACAAGGTTCAGTGTGGACAAAGATTCACCCTCCGATTCTCAAGGACGATTCATATGAGCAGCGCTTCAACGGGCATCGGCATGGACCTGAGTTTCTCCCAGTTCATGGCCCGCAAACGCATCGAAAGCCAGATCAACCTGCCACGCCTGTTTGCTGCCATCGACGCCGATCCTGGCATCGCCGGTGCGGGTGTGGTGTATATCGATTCCGAATACAACGTCGTGACCCTGCGCGAATTCAAGCCGATTTGCAGCATCGCGCCCAAGCGCATCATTCTGCGCGAGGCGAAAAAATACATCGCACCGCAGCAATTCATCGATCAGGTAAAAAGCAGCCCGCGCGAGTCCAAGCTTGGGCTTGAAGCAACCAATGCCGGCTTGTCCTGTGTCGCCGCTGTGATTGGTTGGGTGGTGGTGTTCAGTGGAAGCGTCGCCGTGCCCTTTACGGCGGGGGCAAGTGCCTTTGTCGTTGCCCTGGGCGCCGCTGCCGCGACGGCCAGCACCGCGCAATGCGTCATTGGTGGGATGCGGGTGGCCAATGAGCTGACCAATCCGACCGGCAACGATGAGATGAATGACGCTGACTGGTACAACATCGTGTCGCCGATCCTTGACGGGGTTTCCCTGGTGGGTGTTGGTGGCTCGGCGCTGACGACTGTCCGGCTACTCAAGGCCAACAAAGCGGCCGGCACTGGAAAGAGTTGGTATCAGTTGCTCAAGGGCCTGAATCGGCAAGAGCGAAGCAAGCTGACCAAGGAACTGTTGACGCTCAAGGACCCGAGCCTGACGGCGAAGTTACTCAAGTTGCAGCAACGCGCGGGGGCCATGCCCAAACGTTATTCTTCAGCTGAAATCAGGCACGCGACGCTGACTCAGATAAAGGACTCCCTCGGAGGCGCGCTGGGGATCATTGGCAGTTATACCGGCGAGGGCGCCGTGAAAACGGTTGCCGTCGGCTTGTACGAGGAGTTCACGGAATGATCGGTGGCGGATCGCTGAAGCCATTCCTCGCCCGCTATTTTCCGGTTTTCATGGGGACGATCCTGCTGGGCTGCTTTTCCGGGTCCACGCTGCTTGTGTTGGCCGGGACCACTTATTGGCGTGCCCTGGAGCCGTCAGCCAGGACCGACTATGTCGGGCTCGGTACTTTGGCCCTGGTGATCGTTCTGGTCTCGGGCAACCTCTTGATCGCTCGCGGGCGCGCCTGGGCGGTCTGGTGGGTGGCGGGGTATTTCCTGGCCTGTCTGGCGGCGGTGCTGCCGACGTTCGCTTATCGACCGCATCAGGGCGTGTACCTATTCGCGGTGTTGTTGCCACTGCTGGGGCTCTTGCTGCTCAACAGCAAGCGCCATCGGGAGATGCGCAGCAAACTCGTCGACATCCGCCGCCAACGCGCGCTGATCATCCAGGCCGCCAAGGCATCACGCCCGCGTCGCTGAGTCGATTTGCGCTGCCGGCGCCGCATTTATGTGCATTGCTTTGCAGATGAATTCGGGCAGCGCGCGTTTTTAGTGCTCTACTGCCTTGAGTAGACAAAGAAAGTGTCCGGCCTGCCTGCATGGCATAAGTCTTGCGCCGCTTTCGATAACGCCCAGGCTCGCAGGAGGCACGTCGTGTCGATTCATGTCGCATTGCATCACGTCACGCATTACCGCTACGACCGCGCCGTCGAGCTCGGCCCGCAGATCGTTCGCCTGCGCCCGGCGGCCCACAGCCGCACGCGGATTCTTTCCTATTCGCTGAAGGTTTCACCCGAGCAGCATTTCATCAACTGGCAGCAGGACCCCCAGGGCAACTACCTGGCGCGGCTGGTGTTTCCCGAGAAAACCCGGGAGATGCGCATCGAAGTCGATCTGCTGGCGGAAATGGCGGTGTTCAATCCGTTTGACTTCTTTCTCGAGCCCTACGCCGAAAAGATTCCGTTCGCCTACGCGGCCGACGAGCGCAAGGAGTTGGCGCCTTACCTGGAAACCCTGCCGCTGACGCCGAAATTCCAGGCCTATCTGGACGGCATCGACCGCACGCCGTTGCCTGCGGTGGATTTTTTGGTGGCGCTCAACCAGCGCCTGAGCGAAGACATCAACTACCTGATTCGCATGGAGCCGGGCGTGCAGACCCCGGAGCACACCCTTGAGCACGCATCCGGCTCTTGCCGCGACTCGGCCTGGCTGTTGGTGCAGCTGTTGCGCAACCTTGGCTTGGCCGCGCGTTTCGTTTCCGGTTACCTGATCCAGTTGACTGCCGATGTGAAAAGCCTTGATGGCCCGTCCGGCACCGACGTGGACTTCACCGACCTGCATGCCTGGTGCGAGGTCTACCTGCCCGGTGCTGGCTGGATCGGCCTGGATGCGACATCCGGGTTGTTCGCCGGTGAAGGCCACATCCCGTTGGCCTGTAGTCCCGATCCGTCCTCGGCGGCCCCGATCAGTGGCTTGGTGGAGCCTTGCGAGTGTGAGTTCAGCCACGAAATGTCCGTCGAGCGGGTCTGGGAAGCACCGCGGGTGACCAAGCCTTACACCGACGCACAGTGGCTGGCGATCCAGGCACTGGGGCGCCAGATTGATGCCGACCTGTTGGAAGGCGACGTGCGCCTGACCATGGGGGGCGAACCGACCTTTGTCTCCATCGATGACCCGGATGGCGCCGAGTGGAACACCGCGGCACTCGGGCCGGACAAGCGCCGGCTCTCCGCCGAGCTGTTCCAGCGCATGCGCAAGCACTATGCGCCCAAGGGGCTGGTGCATTTCGGCCAGGGCAAGTGGTACCCCGGCGAGCAATTGCCGCGCTGGTCGCTCAATTGCTATTGGCGGCGCGACGGGGTGCCGATCTGGCACAACAGCGCGTTGATCGCCGATGAGCAGGAGGACTACGGCGCCGATGGCGAACTGGCCGGACGTTTCCTGGCGAGCGTTGCCGAGCGTTTGAAAATTCCTGCGCGGTTCGTGTTTCCGGCCTACGAAGACAACTTCTATTACCTCTGGCGCGAAGGTGCATTGCCTTCGAATGTCACGGCCGAGGACCCACGCCTGGAGGACGCCCTGGAGCGTGCACGGTTGCGCAAGGTCTTCAACCAAGGCCTGGACAAGGTCATCGGCCAGGTCCTGCCGCTGGCCCGCACCGCCAAGGGCGATCAATGGCAAAGCGGTCGCTGGTACCTGCGTGACAGTCACTGCCGCCTGGTGCCGGGGGATTCGCCCCTGGGCTATCGCTTGCCACTGGCGTCCCAGCCTTGGGTGACGGCGGCCGAGTACCCGTTCATCCACCCCACCGACCCGAACCAGGACTTGCCCGAGCTGCCCGGCACCGAGCAACTGGCGCGTCACGGCGAGCCGGCGACCGAGCAGGAGCGTGTCCCGGAGATCGACAAATCCGCCGACTGGCTGACCCGCACGGCTTTCTGTGCCGAGGCCCGCGAAGGTCGGCTGTACCTGTTCATGCCGCCACTGGAGCGGGTCGAGGATTACCTGGAACTGGTCAGCGCCATCGAGGCGACGGCTGAGGAGCTGCACTGTCCGGTGCTGTTGGAGGGCTACGAGCCGCCGAGCGACCCGCGCCTGGGCAATTTCCGCATCACCCCCGACCCCGGTGTGATCGAGGTCAACGTGCAGCCTTCGGCGACCTGGGATGAGTTGGTCGAGCGCACTGAATTTTTATACGAAGAAGCGCGACAGACCCGACTGACCACCGAGAAATTCATGATCGATGGCCGGCACACAGGCACCGGCGGCGGTAACCATTTCGTACTGGGTGGCGCGACACCGGCTGACTCTCCGTTTCTGCGGCGTCCCGACCTGCTGCGCAGCCTGATCAGTTACTGGCATAACCATCCGTCGTTGTCCTACCTGTTTTCCGGATTGTTCATCGGCCCGACCTCCCAGGCACCTCGCGTGGATGAGGCGCGCAACGACGCGTTGTACGAGCTGGAAATCGCTTTCGCGCAAATGCCACAGCCCGGCGAGGAATGCCCGCCGTGGTTGGTCGATCGCCTGTTGCGCAACCTGTTGATCGACGTGACCGGCAATACCCACCGTGCCGAATTCTGCATCGACAAGCTCTATTCGCCGGACGGCGCCACCGGACGTCTCGGCCTGTTGGAGTTGCGTGCTTTCGAGATGCCACCCCACGCCCGCATGAGCCTGGCCCAGCAATTACTGCTGCGGGCGCTGGTGGCGCGGTTCTGGCGCGAGCCTTATGCGCCGGCGAAACTGGCGCGCTGGGGCACCGAGCTGCATGACCGGTTCCTGTTGCCGCACTTTATCGAGCAGGATTTTGCCGACGTCATCCATGAGCTGAACGCCGCCGGCTACCCGCTGCGGGCCGAGTGGTTCGCTGCGCACCTGGAGTTCCGCTTCCCCAAGGTGGGCGATTACGCGGTCAGCGGTATCGAGCTGCAATTGCGCCAGGCCCTCGAGCCTTGGCATGTGCTGGGGGAAGAGGGCGCGGTGGGCGGTACCGTGCGTTATGTGGATTCCTCCTTGGAGCGCTTGCAGGTCAAGCTCAGCGGCCTGGCGCCGCAACGCTACCTGCTGACCTGCAATGGTGTGCCGGTGCCGTTGCAACCCACCGGCCGGGTCGGCGAGTTCGTCGCCGGGGTGCGTTTCCGCGCCTGGCAACCGGCCAACTGCCTGCAACCGACCATCCCGGTGCATGCGCCACTGGTCTTCGATTTGCTCGACACTTGGATGCAACGTTCCGTGGGCGGCTGCCAGTATCACGTGGCCCATCCGGGCGGGCGTAACTACGACAGCCTGCCGGTGAATGCCAACGAGGCCGAAAGCCGGCGGATGGCGCGTTTCTTCCGTATCGGACACACGCCAGGGAAACTTCCGATACCCAGCCTGGCCATGGATGACGAGTTTCCGCTCACACTCGATCTGCGACGCTTTCCAGGGGCTTCAATGTAGGAGCTGTGTAGGAGCTGTCGAGTGCAACGAGGCTGCGATCTTTCCCCAGACACTTGAGTCCCAAGCGAAAGATCAAAAGATCGCAGCCTCCGGCAGCTCCTACAGGGCACGACCCAGCGTCTGGTCACACTCTTCCACCTATCCGGGCGTCATGCGCTTGCGCTAGTCTCACCTTTTATTGCCGTCTGCCGAGCTTTCCATGCCTGACCTGCTTGACCGTTACCCGCTGACGACGGGCACCTATCACGAACTGTTGGACGACAACGGTGCGGTGCGTCCGCACTGGCGGCGGTTGTTCGATCAGTTGCAGCGCAGCACGCCGGCTCACCTGATCCAGCGTCAGGCGCTGCTGGCTCGGCAGATCCAGGAAAACGGTGTCACCTATAACGTCTACGCCGATCCGAAGGGCGCCGACCGGCCGTGGGAGCTGGACCTGCTGCCCCACGTGATCGACCCGCAGGAATGGAAACATCTGTCGGCCGGGATCGCCCAGCGTGCGCGGCTGCTCAATGCGGTTCTGGCCGACCTGTATGGGCCACAGCGGCTGATCAGCGAAGGGCTGCTGCCGGCAGAGCTGGTATTCGGGCACAACAATTTCCTTTGGCCCTGCCAGGGCATTACCCCACCGGATGGCAGCTTCCTGCACTTGTATGCGGTGGATCTGGCGCGCACGCCCGATGGCCGATGGTGGGTCACGGCGGATCGGACCCAGGCGCCTTCGGGGGCCGGTTATGCGCTGGAAAATCGCATGATCGTTTCCCGCGCGTTCCCCGAGCTGTATCGCGACCTGAGGGTGCGCCACCTGTCCGGGTTCTTCCGCACCTTGCAGGAAACCCTGGCACGACAGGCACCCAGCGACGGTGAGTCGCCACTGGTGGTGCTGTTGACGCCGGGGCGGTTCAACGAAAGTTATTTCGAGCATCTTTATCTGGCACGCCAGCTTGGCTATCCGCTGGTGGAGGGGGGCGACCTGACCGTGCGGGACGCCACGGTCTACCTCAAGACCCTCAGTGGCCTGCGCCGGGTCCACGCCATCATGCGCCGGCTCGACGACGATTTCTGCGACCCCCTGGAGCTGCGTACCGATTCAGCCCTCGGCGTGCCGGGACTGCTGGAAGCGGTGCGCCAGGGCCGTGTGCTGGTGGCCAATGCCCTGGGCAGCGGCGTGCTGGAGTCACCGGGCCTGTTGGGGTTCCTGCCGAAGATCAACCAGTATCTGTTCGGCGAGGAATTGATACTGCCGTCCATCGCCACCTGGTGGTGCGGTGAGCCGCCGGTGCTGGCCCAGGCCCTGGAAAAGCTGCCGCAACTGTTGATCAAGCCGGCGTTTCCTTCCCAAAGCTTCACCCCGGTGTTCGGCCGGGACCTGAACGAGGCGCAGCGCGGCCAACTGGCGGCGCGCATGCAGGCTCGGCCCTATGCCTATGTCGCCCAGGAGCTGGCGCAACTGTCCCAGGCCCCGGTCTGGCAGGCCGAAGACGGGCACATCCAGCCTCGGGCCATTGGCATGCGCGTGTATGCCGTGTCCGGGAAGGATGATTATCGGGTGCTGTCGGGGGGCCTGACCCGCGTGGCCGCCGAGGCCGACGCCGAAGTGGTGTCGATGCAGCGCGGCGGCGCCAGCAAGGATACTTGGGTGTTGGGCGAGCAGGCCCCCGGTGGTGAACAATGGACGGCCCAGCGAACCGTAGGCGTCCACGACCTGGTTCGACGCGATCCGTACCTGCCGTCGCGGGTGGTGGAAAACCTGTTCTGGTTCGGCCGTTACTGCGAACGCTGCGACGACAGCGCGCGGCTGCTGCGGATCATGTTGGGGCGTTACGTCGATGGCGACGACCCGCAGGCCCTGCAGTCGGCGGTGTCCCTGGGCGAAAGCCTGATGCTGCTGCCTGAGGAGGGCGAGCTGCACGAGCGTTTGCTGGCGGCGCTGTTGGGGGACGATTGGTCGTTCAGCCTGCGCTCCAACCTGCAGCGCTTGCAGTGGGCGGCCTCGCAGGTTCGCGGCAAGCTGTCCCGGGAGAACTGGCAGGCGCTGGTGGAGTTGCAGCGCGAAGCGATGGAGCTGGAAACCGAGGAGCCGGATTTCGGTGAGTTGCTGGATTTCCTCAATCGGCTAGTGATGTCCCTGGCGGCGTTGTCCGGATTTGCCTTGGACGACATGACCCGCGACGAGGGCTGGCGCTTCTTGATGATTGGCCGGCGCCTGGAACGCTTGCAGTTCCTCAGCAGCAGCCTGGCGGCGTTTTTGCGCAGCGATGCAGTGTTCGACCAGGCTGGGCTTGAGTGGCTGCTGGAACTGGGCAACAGCAGCATCACCTACCGTTCGCGCTACCTGGCTGTGGCGCAACTGATCCCGGTGCTGGACCTGTTGTTGCTGGACGAACAGAACCCCCACGCGGTGCTTTTCCAGTTAAAGCTGGTGGCCCGCACGCTCAAACGCCTGAACGACGATTTTGGCGCACCGAAGGAAACGGCCTTGCCAGAGTTGGTGACGCGTCTTTCTCGCTTTGACTTGCGTTGCCTGGAAAACCCCCTGTTTGGTGAGGCCAGCCTGCGCGCAGCACTTGATGGGCTGGCCGACCTGTTGCAGGAAGTGGCCGATGTCGGTGGCCAGGTATCCGATCGCCTGGCCTTGCGTCATTTCGCCCACGTCGATGACGTCAGCCAACGTACGGTGTCCGTCTGATGAGCGCTCGTTACCAGATACTCCACGACACCCATTACCACTACGACAGCCCGGTGTCCCTGGCCCAGCAGCTTGCCCATCTGTGGCCGCGCGCCTGTGACTGGCAGCGTTGCACCGAACAGCAGTTGCTGATCAGCCCGGAGCCGACGACCCGTCGCGATGAGCAGGATGTGTTCGGCAATCCGCTGACGCGCCTGGCCTTCGAACGCCCCCACGACGAGCTGCTGGTCAATGCTCGCCTGGGCGTCGAGGTGCTGTCTCGCCCCGCGCTGGACTTCAACCTGTCCCCGGCCTGGGAGTCGACCTGCAACGCGCTGACTTACAGCGGCCGGCCACTGGCGGCGCCATTGCTGGAGGCGTGCCGTTTTCGTTTCGAGTCACCGTATGTGCACCTCAAGCGCAGCTTCGTCGAGTTTTCCGAAAGTTGCTTCCCGCCGGGGCGACCGTTGATGGTTGGCGTGCGGGCGCTGATGGAAAAGATTTTCGATGAGTTCACCTTCGATGCCGAAGCCACCCAGGTGGCCACGCCGCTGGTGGAGGTGCTGGAGCGGCGGCGGGGCGTGTGCCAGGACTTCGCCCACTTGATGCTGGCCTGCGTACGTTCTCGCGGGCTGGCGGCGCGTTACGTCAGTGGCTACCTGCTGACCCAGCCGCCACCCGGCCAACCAAGGCTGATTGGCGCCGATGCGTCCCATGCCTGGGTCTCGGTGTATTGCCCGGTATTGGGTTGGGTGGACTTCGACCCGACCAACAACGTCCAGCCGGCCTTGGAACACATCACCCTGGCCTGGGGCCGGGATTTTTCCGATGTGTCGCCGTTGCGGGGAGTGATCCTGGGCGGCGGCAATCATGACCCCGAGGTACGGGTGACGGTGATGCCGCTGGAGTCATGATCGCTGTGTGGAAAATGTGGGAGCAAGCTCGGCTCCCACAGGGTTAGGCTCCCACAGGTTGTGTGTCCTGTGGATGATGAGGTTTCACCATGTTCCCGGTTTCCATCAAAGGCGTGCTGCAATCTCCCGAAGGCCTGGTCGTGCTGATGCTCAACGAACGGGACGAATGGGAGCTGCCCGGTGGACGGATCGAGCTGGGCGAAACGGCGCCGCAGTGCCTGGCACGGGAGATCGATGAGGAGCTGGCGGTTGAGGTAAGCGTGGGGGAGCCGCTGGATTCGTACTTGTTCGAGGTCATTCCCGGCAAGCACGTCTTCATCTCCACGTACCGCTGCCAGTTGCTGGGCGGTTTCGTGCCGATGATCAGCCATGAGCACAAGCAGATCGGGTTGTTCGAGCCTGGCCAATTGCCGGCCAATCTACCTGCAGGCTATCGCCTGTCGATTATCAAGGCGCTGGGATTGTGAGGGCCGGCAGTGGGACTGCCGGCCCTGGACACAGAACCGGGGGGCCGGATCGAATCATCGGGCCCTGGGGGTATCAGGCGTCGGGAGCCTGATCTTTCGGTGCATCAACATCATCTTCTGCCGCCACTTCGCCTTCGGCATCCGGGGTCAGTGCGGCTTCTTCTTCAGCTGTGGCTTTCTTGCGCTGCAGCTTTTCCTCTTTCTTCTGCTCCTTGGCCAAGTCTCTCTGACGTTTGGCGAAGGAATAATTGGGTTTGGCCATGGGCGATCCTCTGGGGTCGAAGGTGAGGTTGAGCGGCGCATATTCTGCCCTGTATCGGGGCCGAGCCGTTAGCTGGGTTTTTGTTCGGCCCACTTTGGCTGCACTGACGGTTGCCATTCGTCCAGCGCATCGAGCAGGTTCTGCGCTGATTCGCTCACTTGCAGCATGTCACGATGGGGCGCGCGGACGAAGCCTTCGCCGACGATATGATCGAGAAAACCGGTGAGCTTGCTGTAGAAACCGTTCACTTCCAGCAACCCCAGCGGTTTGCCGTGGTAGCCGAGCTGGCCCCAGGTCCAGACTTCGAACAGCTCCTCCAGCGTGCCGAGGCCGCCGGGCAGGGCGATGAAGGCATCGCTGAGTTCGGCCATGCGTGCCTTGCGGGCGTGCATGCCGTCCACCACTTCCAGGCGGGTCAGGCCGCTGTGGCCGATTTCCTTGTCCTTGAGGCTTTGCGGGATGATGCCGATGACCTCGCCGCCGGCCGCCAGGGCTGCGTCAGCGACGATCCCCATCAGGCCGACGGCACCGCCGCCGTAGACCAGGGTCAATTTTCGTTCCGCCAATGCCCGGCCCAGGGCCTGCGCCGCTTCACGATACGCTGGATCGGTGCCGGTGCTGGCGCCGCAAAATACACAAACAGACGCGATGGACATGCTTTACTCCATGATCAGTAACCGACCCAGAGTAAAGCCTGGCCTTGATCGCGCAAAGCGTTTAAACCTCGCGTTGAGGCTTTTCGTAGGTGCCACTGGCGCCGCAGGCGTAGGCGGCGAGCAAGCTGCATAACAGGCTGTTGACGTTCATGATGGGCGCTCCCGAGAGGTGGTGAGGCTGATCATAGAGCGGCGTCATCCCTCTGGCTGGTTGATTGTGTCCATCAGGCTGATAGCCTTAAGTTGTATACAATCTTTGATTCAGGTCATAGGAACTTGTCTGAAATTCAGGCAGTCTTCCCCTTTGACGGATTTTTGTTAACCATGCCTTGGAGATTCACGATGTTTGCCAAACTTGTTGCAGTATCCCTGTTGACGCTGGCCAGCAGCCAACTGATGGCAGCGGAGTGCAAGACCACCATCGACTCGACCGACCAGATGTCCTTCAACACCAAGGCCATCGAGATCGACAAGAGCTGCAAGACGTTCACCGTTGAGCTGACGCATTCGGGCAGCTTGCCGAAAAACGTCATGGGCCATAACTGGGTGCTGAGCAAAGAGGCTGACATGCAGCCGATCGCCACCGATGGCCTGGGCGCTGGCATCGACAAGAATTACCTGAAAGAAGGTGATACTCGCATCATCGCCCACACCAAGGTCATCGGAGCCGGGGAAAAAGACTCGGTGACCTTCGACGTGTCTAAACTGGCTGCCGGTGAGGCATACGGTTTCTTCTGCTCGTTCCCGGGCCACATCTCGATGATGAAAGGCACCGTTACCCTGAAATAATCAGCTTCAGGCACAAAAAAGCGGCGCTTCTTTCAGAAATGGGAAGCGCCGTTTTTTTGGGTTTTTTTCGGTGGGTGTCTGGTTGTTTTGGGGTGTATATCCGTTTTTTGCGTAACGGATATACACACCAACCCACGCCCCTCAGCCATCGCGAGCAAGCCCGCTCCCACAGTGATTACCCGTTACGGAGCGTAAGGCATCACCCGCTTGTGCTCAGTCTTGCGATAAGTCTCGCAAATGATCCTGAACGCCTCGTCCCGCACAGGCTCGCCGTGCAGGAACGCATCGATCTCGGCATAGGTCACACCGTGGGAGGCTTCGTCCGGCTTGCCTGGGGACAGGTCCTCAAGGTCGGCCGTGGGGATTTTTTCCACCAGCGACTCCGGCGCACCAAAGTCACGGGCAATGGCCCGGACCTGGTTTTTCACCAAGCCACTCAACGGCGCCAGGTCGCAGGCGCCATCACCGAACTTGGTGAAGAAACCCATCACCGCTTCGGCGGCATGGTCGGTGCCGATCACCAGGCCGTGCTCGGTGCCCGCGATGGTGTATTGCGCCACCATGCGCATCCTCGCCTTGGTATTGCCCAGCACGAAATCCCGCGAGACCGCTGCCTTGCCTTCGAACGCCGCGACTTGATCGGCCAAGGCCTTGACCGCCGGGCCGATGTTGACGGTATGGCGCTCGTCCGGGTCGATGAAGTCCACACAGGCTTGGGCTTCATGCTCGTCGAACTGGGTTTCGTACGGCAGGCGCACGGCGATGAACTTGTAGGCGGCGTTACCGGTTTTCTCCCGCAGTTCGCGCATGGCACGTTGGGCCAGCAGCCCGGCGGTCAACGAGTCAACGCCACCGCTGATGCCCAGCACGAGGGACTTGAGTCCGGAGTTGACCAGGCAATCCTGAATAAAGCTCACCCGACGGGCGATTTCGGCCTTGAGGGCCGCGTCATCGGTGAACGGCGGCTGGACCTTGAGCTGTTCAGCAATCTCACGCTGTACGGCTTGCATGAATTCACTCCTTGCTTGATGTGTCAGAAAGGGCGGCAGGTACTTGGAAAACATGTCGCATGTAGGCGACGAAATTCGGGTCTTTGCAGTGGGTCTTGCCGGGCTCGTCTGAAATTTTGGCCACGGGTTGCCCGTCACAGCTGATCATTTTAAGCACGATGCTCATCGGCTCTACACCTGGAATGTCACACGTCAGGTTGGTGCCAATACCGAAGCTGACATTAATGCGACCACGCAATGCCCGAAAAATCTCCAGGCATTTGGGCAATGTCAGGCTATCGGAGAACACCAGGGTCTTGCTCATCGGGTCGATGCCGAGCTTGTGATAGTGGGCAATGGCTTTTTCGGCCCAGATCACCGGGTCGCCCGAGTCATGGCGCAAACCGTCGAACAGCTTGGCGAAGAACAGATCGAAATCCTTGAGGAAGGCGTCCATGGTGATGCAATCGGTCAGGGCGATCCCCAGCAGGCCCCGGTACTCGCGCACCCAGCAATCGAGGGCGGCGATCTGGCTGTCGATCAGTCGCGGGCCCAGTTGCTGGTGGGCCATGATCCACTCATGGGCCATGGTGCCCAGGGGCTTCATGTCCAGTTCCCGGGACAGGTGCACGTTACTGGTGCCGACGAAACGCCCGGGGAAATCGTGCTTGAGCACGTTGACCACTTCTTCCTGGACGCGGAAGGAAAAACGACGACGGGTGCCGAAGTCCGCGACTTGCAGTTCGGACAGTTCTTCGGCGCTGGCGTTGGCGCTCAGCCAGTCGAACTTGCGATAAAGCTGTTCCCGCGCCTGTTCCAGGACGATTTCACGATAGCGATAACGATTGCGTACCTCGCTGACGATGGCCAGCAGCGGCACTTCGAACAGAATGACGTGCAGCCACGGCCCGCGCAGGCGGATGAACAACTCGCCGTTTTCGATACCGGTGTGCACGTAGCGCAGGTTGAAACGAAACAGGCCCAGGAAACGCAGGAAGTCCGGCTTCATAAAGCTGATGCGCTCCAGGAAACCCAACTGGTCGGCGCTCAGGCTCAACTCGGCCAGGCGCTCGATCTGAAAGCGGATCTCCGCCAGGTACGGGCGCAGGTCTTCGCTGTTGCGGCAGCGAAATTCCCATTCGACTTCGACGTTGGGGTAGTTGTGCAACACCGCCTGCATCATCGTCAGTTTGTAGAAGTCGGTGTCGAGCAGGTTCTGCACGATACGATCGGCAAATACGCTCTCGCTCATAGGGTTCTCCAGACAGGCCGCAGCCGTGGGCAGCGAGGTTCGGCGGTTTGTAGTGAAAGGGCTAGTGGCGCATATCACTCATGATGATTGCCAGTTTTTTTTGGTCACTGGGTCTTTTTCGGCAAAGAGCGTTATCTTTGGCGAGGGGATTTAGCGAAACGTCGCACCGCCCCGCTGTGGGAGCAAGGCTTGCCCGCGATACAGGCGACTCGGTTTCCGGGAGGCTGTGGCGCGTTCTTCGCGGGCAAGCCTTGCTCCCACAGGTTCGCGTCGGGTTATGCCGGTATATCCGGGGTGTCGATCTGCTCCAGCATCCACTCCACAAAAAGCCGCACCTTGGGTACTTCCGCCGAATGTTCCGGATAGGCCAGGTAATAGGCGTTGGTGCTGGGCATCGCGTGTTGCCAGGGGATGACCAGTTTGCCGTCGGCCAGTTCTTCCTCCACCAGAAACCGCGGCAGCAGGGCGACGCCGCAGCCGACCTGGGCGGCGCGGATGCACATGTAGAAGGTTTCGAAACGCGGCCCGTGGTAGCTGTGTTCGGTGTGATAGCCCTGATTGTCGAACCAATCGTGCCAGGCCTGGGGCCGCGAGGCGTTTTGCAGCAGCACCAGCTCGGCCAGTTGGGTCGGGTCGGTGAAGGGCTGGTCAGGCAGGCTGCCGGGCGCACAGACCGGCACCAGTTCTTCGCCAAACAGCTTCAGGGATTCGGTGCCGGGGCGCGAGCCTTGGCCGAAATAGAACGCCAGGTCGCTGCGCCCTTGCAGCAAATCGTCGGCCTCCTGCTCGCTGCACAGATCCAGATGAATCTTCGGATGCCGCAATCGCCAGCCCTTCAAGCGTGGGACCAACCAGCGGGCGCCGAAGGTCGGGGGCGTGGAAACGCGCAGGACTTCGGTGTCGCCGCCGTAGGAGCGCAGGTAATGGGTAGACATCTCCACCTGCGTGAGGATTTTTCGCACTTCCCCCAGGTACAAATCACCGGCTGGCGTCAGTTGCAAGCGTCGGCGCACGCGTCGGAACAGCAAGTGCTGCAGCAACTCCTCCAGTTGCGCGACCTGTTTGCTGACGGCGCTCTGGGTCAGGTTCAGCTCTTCGGCGGCACGGGTAAAGCTCAGGTGGCGGGTCACCGCTTCGAAGCATTGCAGCGCCGTGATCGACGGCAAATAGCGTTTATTGAGCATGATGAGGCCTTATTTCTTGTGGCTCTGCTTATCCGGTCATGGCCAGCATGAATAAACGGAATGATATCTCGCTTAAAGGTCGTTTGTTGGCAAGTCTCGAGCCAGCTACAACTACAGGTCTGATCAGTCGCATTCGTCCGGCTGCCAATCCTTTGTCTTTCGTGTGAGGAAATTTTCCATGGTTGCTGCATTGCTTGATCGCTTGGGCGTTGACTCGGCCCTGTACCAGAACGGCACACAACCGGTGCATTCGCCCATCGATGGCAGCCGTATCGGCGCCGTGAACTGGGAAGGCGCGGCTGAAGTCGAGCAGCAGGTCAGCCGTGCCGAACACGCCTTCGACCTGTGGCGCCAGGTGCCGGCCCCGCGTCGCGGCGAGCTGGTGCGTCAATTTGGCGACCTGTTGCGTGAATACAAGGCCGACCTTGGCGAACTGGTGTCGTGGGAAGCCGGCAAGATCACCCAGGAAGGCCTGGGTGAAGTGCAAGAGATGATCGACATCTGCGACTTCGCCGTCGGCCTGTCTCGCCAGCTGTACGGCCTGACCATCGCCTCCGAGCGTCCGGGCCACCACATGCGTGAGTCCTGGCATCCGCTGGGCGTGGTCGGGGTGATCAGTGCCTTCAACTTCCCCGTGGCGGTCTGGGCCTGGAACACCACGCTGGCCCTGGTGTGCGGCAACGCGGTGATCTGGAAACCGTCGGAAAAGACCCCGCTCACCGCCCTGGCGTGCCAGGCGCTGTTCGAGCGCGTGCTGAAGAACTTCAGCGATGCACCGCCGTACCTGAGCCAGGCGATCATCGGCGGTCGCGATGCCGGTGAAGCGCTGGTGGATGACCCGCGCGTGGCCTTGATCAGCGCCACCGGCAGCACCCGCATGGGCCGCGAAGTGGCGCCGAAAGTCG
>Ga0065704_10070696_pt1 | contig 17490 bp, 10 predicted proteins | sample SwiRhicommuniRL2_FD_59091 | JGI IMG/M metagenome (GOLD analysis project Ga0065704, IMG submission 59091) | Switchgrass rhizosphere bacterial communities from Rose Lake, Michigan, USA - RL2 v2 (version 2) | ecosystem: Host-associated > Plants > Roots > Rhizosphere > Soil | place: East Lansing, MI
ATTAAAATTTATGCTCTCTATTTTATGATTGAATTGAGCCTCGATCTTGTATTATATCTGTTCCTTTCCAGAGTCTTGCCCGGATGTGGACAAGAATAACCTTTTCCATTTTGTAACTGTATTCCTGCTCAATTTGAAATGCCGTGCAAGCTGTATATTATTCAGCTTGTGGGCTTTCTGGTAATCCAGTATTTTCAGAATGGCAGATATGTCATAAGAACGATGCTTTTGATTGAATGCTTCCGTGGAGCGATCGGACAGACCAAAGATCCTACGGTTAAGTTCTATGATATCCAGTATAGATAGGTTTTGTTTAGCTAACAAGGTTTTACATTCTTTTTTTCTATCAGGATATTTTTTATCTATGATATCGTTATAGATACGATGATAATCCGGATTTGATCCCATTCATAATATTTTTTGAAATTGATTCTATTTTACTTTAGTGTATGGAGAAATGCAAGTAATATGGTTTTTCTACCGAACCAATTGGATTTTGATGGATAGAAAATAAACGTATTATCTCTTCCGATTTTTATCCTTTTTTAATCGATTCTAATCTTTATTCTTCATTTTACATTCCAAGATAATAATCCCTTACTTTTTCCTGAAAAAAGAATAGATGAAGTCTTTTTTTTATAAGTCCGAAGCAATATTTATCAATGACATAGACCCATTCATCATGACCTTTACGGTCTGGCTCGCCAAGTAGGGATCCAATTATTTCCATAGAGCTTCCGATCAGCATATCTTCTTCTATTATTATTTCTTTGAATTGTATTTGCTTATCCATTTATACAAAGTCGTTTTAGGGATCTTATATTCTTCCAATATTTGATTTTTGGTCTTCTCGCCATTCTCTATCATTTCAAGAATGAAATCTATCACTTCCTTGGTATATATATTTTTCCTGAATTGTGGGAGTTTGGATCTTTTTTGCCTTGATGTGTCATTATAATTCGTATTCCCTTGCGGGGCATATAATATCAAGTGCTGGGTATATAAACGGAAGAAATCGTATTCCAATAATTTGCTCCATTTCAATAAAATACCGGTGTTCAATTGTTCCTGTAAGAACATTTCTTCTATCTCTGCATTACTGCACTTGAAAAAATTACAGATACGCTGTATATCCATCTCAAGCTCCACTACTCTTTGCTTTACCAAGGTGCCTATATGTATGTTCTTAAAATGACCATTCATTTTTCCTGTAATCTTTTGTTCTCCTTAAATACATGTTTGATATATTTGGCACTTACCATATTATTTTCAAATTCAAGGAACATAATGGTTTTTAGTCCCCACCAAGTTTTGCTTAGCTCATAATGCCAGATATCATCAATATAGGAATTCAGACCTTTTCCAAATTCTTCCACTACTTCTTTCTTGGTCATACCAAGAGGAGACCGACTATCTGTGTTTTTCCTTATCATATGAATATTCTGTTAGGTTAAAATCCCCGATCGGGACAAAGCTTATGGAAAAGATTGCCCGATCGGAGAGAGGAGTTTATAGATCTAATAATTAAGGTTTCCAAAAACTCCACATTGTACCGTTATAAACCGCCAGTTGTCTTTTTGTCGTATCATACACCATCATCCCCGTACTAGGATTGATGATATTTAAATGTGGGCTTGCGACCTTAGGCAAGATCATCGCCTTGTCCGTATCGGTCAAGACTAGAATCCCATTTACAGTATCTGTAGCTCCATTGATCCCAATGGCTGTTTTAGCAGTCATTTTTTCATCTTTTGATGTTTGAATAGAAAGATCTACCACACCTGTAGTATCTACACTAAGGTCGAACCAACCGCCGTCTTTCTTATATTTTACTTTTTTATCAGCCGTATCATAGAAAATCGTACCGTCTTCTAAAATACCATTCTTATCCTCAATATACGGAAGGATTAAACCCTTGTTCTCTGTATCTGCAAATTCCAGAGATACAGAAGCATTGGAGACACTCTGTTTGCCAATCGCCACCTGAGATTTTACGACAATGGCAGAAAAAAAGATGAGTGTTGTTATTATTTTTTTCATTGTTGTTATTATTTAATTAACTTTTAATGATGACCATTATCAAAAAACGTGATGAGCTTAGGATCTGTAAATCTTATAGACAGATTGTTTTTCGATGTGGTACTAAGCACTTTATCACTTAAAAGATCAAAGCTCAATGTATCTCCGCTCTTCAGCTGTATCTGGAAATAATATTTTCCTTCCGGAGATAGAGCTCCCTTTTCAGACTGAAAAGCTTCCTTATTATTCAGATGAATGGAATATTTCAATTGTTGTTCTTTTTCCACTCCTTTGTTAATTTCTGAGGATAGGCCTATTCTGTATATACCATCTTTTTTTACGGTAATTTCATTGTTATTCAGGGTAATTTCATTTTTATTGTCGCCCTCGATATTTAGATTTGAAAAGATGATCTGTCTTTTCGATCCCGATTCTTGATAACCTGTACCTTCAATAGAATATACTGGGTTTTTATCTATCGCCCCTTCAGTTGCCTGAGAATAAACCAGACCGGAAAGCATTACCAGAAAAAACAGACCTAATTTTTTTGTGTGTATCATTATTTTTTTCATTGTATGAATTTTAAATTAAAAGCTTTGGGCAAAAGCAACAGAAAAATCTGTTGCTTTTTTGCTTACAGCTCAAATTATTATTAATTTAATCAGGGCAAGCCTGAGTACTGATACAATACCACGCGAATGTTAATCCATCATCAGTGGAAGTATACATTTTAAGGCACTTGTTCGTAGTGTCATATACCATCATTCCCTCAACAAAATTGTCAGAAGAAATTCCTGTTGGTACATCCATAGTTGCAGGATCATTGTCCGCATCTGAGAAAGCGACTCTATTCACCACAAAACCTTTGGTCTTGGATTCTAAAGCTATCCATCCTCCTTTACGAACCATTGGCCAGTTATCTGGATCATCTATTCCTGCTCTGCTAAGAGAAGTGATTCCTATTTTGGTATCCAGAGTATCTCCTCCTGTTGTTGCTCCCGGTTTGTAGCAGAAATTCTGACATGCAGCTGGAGTCCAATCTACATAATAGTCTTCTACTTCTCCATCCGGTGCAGCTAAGAAACTACGCTCGTCAGCAGCCGTGGTGGCATCATCTACAAACTGCTCTGTCGTTAAACGTAAACGTACAAAACTTCTTACAACTTCAGTTCCGCATACGGCAGGATTATCCGGCCATGTAAGGTCTATAGTCTGTTGTGTTACAGAAGAAGGTACCGGTACCTCTATCGTCTCCCCTGTTTCAAAGATGCCGTTATAGTTCCAATCGATGAAGCCATACAGATACGCCGTGCTTCCCGTATTATTGGTAAGTGGTATACTTAATGTATAGGTTGAACCGGCTGTTTTTACAGGTAAGAATGCTTCAAGCCTTTCTGGCTGTGCAGGTATTTCAGGTCTACTTTCATCTATATCAGGCGTAGCAGGATTATCAGGTATAGTTGGTTGAGCTGGTTGAGCTGGTATATAATGTGTCGCATTTAATGCATCTTCATCATCAGGGAATCCAGTAGTATCATCTCCGAAAGCATCGTTGCCACTTCCTGTAACCGTAAATTGCGGGCCATTTTCAGCATCCGGAGGCACTATTCCTAAGAATAGTTTGTTGTCTTCCGGTATGTATGAAATTTCATGGCTGGCTTTATCACCCAGGTTATATCTATCATCCAGATCTCCGTAATCAAGCAGCTTGTTACCACATACCTGTCCGATTGTTGGGGTTTTGGTAAAGTTATATTCTGTAGGTGTTCCTGTACAACCTCCACATCCATCACTTCCATCTATGGTATGCCCTACATAACCAAAACGGTCACTACCTGCTTGTACAGCTATGGATATATGTCCACCTGCTTCTACATAGGTCATCTCACCCGGAAGCATTGCTGTACCATTCCCAATAGTTACTGCTGTCAGTATCTGTGTACTTGTAGGATTTACTACCCCACTTCTGGAACCTGAATTAGAACCCGTACTATAGATTCTTTTTTCATCGGTAATCACACTAAACAATGTTCCGTAAGTATTATCATGATTACTTGCAGAGATCCATCTAACAGGTCTTATAGCCTTTGTGACATCCGTTTGATTCCCTGCCGCGTTTGGCTCTTCATTCATAAAATTGATGGTACGCCAAATTCTAGAATCATTGGTATTTCCTAATCCTAACTCTCCACTAGCATTGTTTCCTAAAACAAAAACCTTTCCAGCACTGTCTCTTAAGAAATATGATGTAGAAGGAGTATTAGCATTTGCAATATCCTGTTGTTTCACAGGAAGACTGATACCGGAAGGAGTTGTCATCTTGGTTGCATAACTTTTGTTGGATTGATTTTGTCCATCACCCAAAAATACATTTCTACCCCATGTGTAAAACTCGTTTCCGTTTGTTGCTATGGCAGATCCTCCTGCTGAGCGAACATCTTTCATTCCGGTAAGCGGTGTTCCGGCATCTGTCATTACCTGATGCCATCCGGTAGCAACCGTATTTCCATCTCCTTGTACATCGCTTCCTACTGTATTGGAATACACCCAAATTTCTCCTGCTTTAGTAAGGAGCATCAATGAACCTAGATAAGACGAAGAACTACCTGCATCCATAAACTGGATGTTTGCAGGACCAACTCCGGTAGGTAATGCCACCTGACGGAAACCTGTACCTCCAGGAAATACTACAGGAGAACCTGGACTAGCATTAGCATTTCCTTGTCCCCATACGTACAATCCTGCAGATGAAAGCAACATATATTGGTGATTCCATGTGTTAGACGCACCTGTAAGCAACAAAGGAACTCCGGCATAATTATAGCCGTTGGCAGGAGTTACTTTTACCGGAGTCATCTGGTCGGTACCATTTGCAGCTGCACTATTTCCAAAAACAAGAAACTCGGAATTACGCAGTTTTACGATAGTACCATGGAATAGAGCTTGCAAAGGATCTGCTACGCCCAAACGGTCATCATCATTATTACAATCTATTGTAGTATTTACATTTGGCACTGCTGGCAGGTAGTAATCTTCTACTTCGCCGTTTTGTGGTATCGTACCATACGCTCCTGTAGCAAGCCCGTCCCCTATGGAACGTTCATCCACATTATCTGTACTGTCATTATCTGTAAATGTGGCACTGGTAGCATTGGTAAGACGTACCCTCATGTAAGTATAGTTTGCTGTACTTGTATAAGTAGGCATAGCCCAACTTAATTTGCTAACATAATCTCCCGCATTTGCCGGAACTGTAGTAGAAGTATATTCACCTTTTGTGAATCTTCCGTTACCATCCAAATCTATCCATGCATGCAATGTTGCTGCAGTGGCAAGATTATTTTTAACGTTGATCAGTGTCGCATATTCTGCTCCTGAATAAAGCGTAGGTAACGGAACGGTATTATCAATACCATCTTCATCCAAACCGTCACCATTGGTCCCGGTATTATTCGAACCGCCTGTTACACTTTGTGGACCATTCTCAATATCAATTGTGCTTCCTATCATAAGATCTTCAACCTGTCGATGGCGTGCAGGAATAGAAGCTCCTATAAAGTTCTCTTCAAAATCTACAGGAACATCACCATAATCAAGCTGAGTCGTCATAGGGATGATATGATCTTCTACTTCACCATTATAGATAACAGGTGTTGTAGCATGATATTCACCAGTAGCTAATCCGTCAGCTAAGGCTCTTTCGTCTACTAAAAGTCCAGGGGCTCCAGTCGTAAAATCTGTAAGAGTTCCTTCAGATAAACGCAAACGCAGCTTTAGATTACTTGGGCTTCCTGTAATTGTATTCTGCAAAGCCGTCCAGTTAAGAGTTACATAACCTTGGGCTGCAGCAATAGGCACGGATACGGTTGTCGCTTCTCCAACTTGGAAACGGCCATCGTTATTGAAATCGACCCATCCGTAAAGAGTTTTAGCTCCTGCTGTATTATTGTATGTTTTTACACGTACAGAATAAGCGTATCCTCCTCCTGCATACATTGGGGAGATTTCTACCCCATCTTCATCATCTGTTCCATTATTATCATCCCCGATTGCTGTTGCTGAGGTTTGTTTAGTTGCCTCGGAATCCGGAGCAGCATTCCCAATATACAATGCACTACTGACAGCTTGTCTTGCAGGTGCATTAACATTATTTCTGCTGTCGTCATAGGTAATCGGAGCATCGCCATAATCATAAGTGGTCGCTACTGGTAATCTATAATCTTCTACTTCACCGCCAAAGACAGCTCCATATATACCTGTAGTTAAGCCATCACCTATAGAACGTTCATCCAGTAAAACATTAGCATTGTCGGCTAAAGCACCTTCTGAAATACGAAGACGCATATACACGTTGGTTGCTCCTACAGGAATTGTTCCTGATAAAGTATTTGTCCAAGTTAGTTGAACCTTCTGTTGTGTAGGAGAGCTAGGCACACTTACCGTTTCCACTTCAGAAGTTTCAAAATAACCATCGTTATCAAAGTCAATCCATCCGTAAAGCGTTTTAGCAGCTCCTGAATTATTGAATACTTCTACGTCAGTATAGTAGGCAGTTCCTTTATACACTGCCATTACTGTGGCAATACCGTCTTCATCTGTTCCGTCTCCATTGGTCCCGTTATTATCTGCACCTGCTGCTACTGTGTTTGCGGCAGATTCTATATCTATTGTTGCCCCAAGTCTCAATACGTCAGATAATGACTGTCTTGGTTCTACATTTACGCCTGCCTGATTTCTGGAGTAAATTGCCGGAGCATCTCCATAATCATAAACATTGCTTACGATATTGAATCGATAATCTTCTATCTCTCCTAAAGCACTGCTTCCGCCATAACTGCGGGTGTCTATAAGAGCTACAGCATTACTATTGGTAAGAGCTGCAGAAGAAAGTCTCAATCTTACGTAAGCTTTTCCTGCTGCAATAACAGCTGGAGAAGTAGCGGTAGCTGGCCACGTTAATGTCATTTGACCGGCTGTAATGGCTGTGGATGTAGCAGCTTCATTACCATTAAAAACTCCGTCACCATTAAAATCAATCCATCCATATAAATTGGACGTTGTGCCTGTTGTGGTTACAGGAACCCTGATGGTAAACTGGCTTCCGCTGGTAATAGTCAGTGGTGCAGAGAACGCATCTTCATCTGTTCCGTCACCATTAGTCCCATTATTATCCGTTCCGGCAGCTACGCTTTGAGGAGCAAATTCAAAATCAACACCAGTTCCCATATAGACATCAGGTGTTCCGCCATTAGACTGGAACGCAGGATTACTATTTTCATAAGAAGCAGGTACATCTCCAAAATCACGAACCACCTGCAACTGATAGTCTTCAACCTCGCCAAGAGCGACATATCCGTACAATCCTGTAGACAATCCATCTCCGATAGCATATTCGTCTACCACGCCTGAATTAGTACCAGTAGTTAAATCTCCAAGAGTTGCCCCACCTTCTGCCTGCATCAACCTTGCCCTCATATACACTTTGTTTGTTGAGGTAGCAATAGCACCAGTTTGCGCTGCCGTAAAAGATATTGGTTGGGCATATCCTCCTACTGGGGCAGATACAGTTTGCTTTTCACCTACTTCAAATCTTCCGTTATTATTAAAATCAATCCAAACCATTAATGTGGCATTAGCACCTGTGTAATTCTTAACCCCTAAAGTAAAGGTATTAATAGCACTCGGATTAACATATAAAGGATCTGTAATACCATCTTCATCAGAACCATCTCCGTTAGGATTATTATTATCATTCGGATTGGTTACAGAAGCCGGACCAGATTCGTGGTCCCAAGTTGTTCCCAGATACAAATTGTAGGAAGCCGCATTTCTAGTCGGTTTGAAGTTGGATGGAGCTGTTCCATCTTTGTCCATATCATAACTTACCGGAGCATCTCCAAAATCATAAACGTTAGTTCCTACTGTAAAGCGGTAATCTTCTACTTCACCAAAGCTAGGCAAAGTATATGTCCCATATGTAGCAACAGTAGTTCCTGCTGCTCCGTCTCCTATAGAACGTTCATCAATACCTGTGGTTGCAGTAGCATCAGCTCCTGCAGTTGCGGTAAGTCTTACTCTAGCATACAGATTGGTTACTCCCGCAGGAATTTGGCTGGTTTGCGCACCTCTAAACCAGAAATTCACTGTGCTTGCTCCCGTAGTTGTGGTCTGGTATCCACTAGTTGTATCTGTAGAAGTAGCATAAGCTGCTTCAGTAGCCTGAAACTTACCATCGTTATTAAAATCGATCCATGCAATGGCACTAGATGCCACTGGCGCATTGATATTTGTAAAAAAGTTGAAAGGCGCTCCTCTGGTAATGGTAGCGACATCTGTTCCGTCTTCATCTGCACCGTCACCATTTGTTCCGTTGTTATCAGCACCAGTAGCTACATTTTGTGCAGCTTGTTCTGCGTCTACAATTGCTCCGATAGTGTATAACTGATTCGCCATATGTCTTGCAGGAACAAAAGCACTAGCATTGTTCGTATCATAACTTACTGGAGCATCTCCAAAATCATACAGACCAACCGGCAATTGATAATCTTCCACCTCTCCAAAAGGAGAAGTAAGCGCATTAGTAGCAACGGCACCAGATGTAGCACCATTCCCTACACTTCTTTCATCTATCGTAGCGCCTCCGCTTGCAGCGGTAGTAAAATCAAATAGACTTAAATTAGAAAGTCTCAATCTTAGATAGATCTTTGTAGTTCCCGATGCAATGGTTGCCGTTTGGGCAACTGTCCATGTAAGGGTTGAAAGCTGTTCGCCAACTCCCGTTACATTTCCTATTGCAACTTCTCCTAACTGAAAACGTCCATCACCATTAAAATCCAACCATCCGTACAGATATTTGGTTCCTGATAGTGCGTTTGGAACATTTACAGGAACATTAATGCTGTATGCAACATTAGGGCTTACACTTGTTACAGTTGTAATACCATCTTCGTCTGCACCATCTCCGTTTGTTCCATTATTGTCCGCACCCGAGGCAACACTTGTTGGAGCAAGTTCTGTGTCCAAAAGTTTTCCTATGCTAAATCCTAAAATAGAAGCATGCAATGCAGGCAAAACAACACCGTCTTTACTATTTTCAAATGTAGCAGGTACATCTCCATAATCGAAGGTATTGTCTAGCTCTATCTGATAATCTTCTACCTCACCATTAACTGGAGTGGCGTGATTCGCCGGATTACCGGCTGCTGCTGCACCATTCCCAATACTTCTCTCATCCATATCTGTGGCACCGGTTCCACTCGTAAAATCCAGCAACGCTCTGTTGGAAAGCCTCAGCCTCATATAAAGCTTGTCGGCAGTAATTGTAGCTGTCTGAGCAGAAGTCCAAGTAAGGGTAGGAGTACTGCTTCCCATTACAGCGCTTGTCATAGCCGTTGCAAACTCTGTACTTTCAAACTTACCATTGTTGTTAAAATCAATCCAACCATACAGATATTTGGTTACAGCAGTCGGGTTGTTTATTGGTACACTTAGAATATATGGTACACTGCTTTTAATTTTATGTGCAACAACATTGATGGCATCTTCGTCTGCACCGTCTCCGTTGCTTCCGTTGTTGTCGGTTCCTGTCGCAACACTAGCTGGTACTTGCTCTACGTCTGGAGCAACACTCCCTAACATAAATCCTGTAAGTGCCATATGCACAGCTGGTAAAACTACGCCATCTTTTGAGGTATCATAAGATATTGGTGTATCTCCCATATCAAACAGCCCTACCGAAAGTTGATAATCTTCAACCTCTCCAAAAGCAGTAGTAAGAGCATTAGTGGCATCAGCAGCTGATACAGTGCCATTTCCTACGCTTCTTTCATCTATCGTAGCACCTCCGCTTGCAACGGTAGTAAAATCAAATAAGCTTAAATTGGAAAGTCTCAATCTTAGATAGATCTTCGTTGTTCCAGCTGCAATGGTTGCGGTTTGGGCAGCAGTCCAGCTAAGAGTTACATTTGTTGCGGTTACCGCTGTAGTGGTTGCTGATGCAACCTCTGCTAACTGAAAACGCCCATCACCATTCAAATCCAACCATCCATACAGATATTTGGTTCCTGTAAGTGTACTTGGTATATTTACAGGAACGATAGTGCTGTATATAACACCAGGCGTTACACTTGTAAGGGCTGTAATGCCATCTTCATCTACGCCGTCTCCGTTTGTACCATTATTATCTGCCCCTACGACAACATTGCTTGGCGCACTCTCTAAGTCTAAAAGTGTTCCTATGTTAAAGCCTGAAACCGGTGCATGCAATGCTGGCAATGCAACACCATCTTTACTATTTTCAAAGGTAGCAGGTACATCTCCATAATCAAAGGTATTGACCACTTCAATTTGATAATCTTCTACTTCGCCATTGGCTACAGTAGGATAATCAACTGCACTCCCAGTACTTAATGCTCCATTTCCGATACTTCTTTCATCAATAGTAGCGTCCGTCGTATTTATAAGAGACCTATCAGATAGTCTAACTCTCATATAAAGCTTAGTGGCTCCCGTAGCAAGTGTACCGGTTTGTGCCCCTGTCCAGCTAAGAGTCTGAGTACTGCTTCCTGCTGTACTAAACGAAACAACAGTTGCCGCTTCTTCTAACTGAAACTTGCCATCGCTATTAAAATCGACCCAACCATATAAGTATCTTGTCGCTGCAACCGGTGTGTTAGTTACAGGTATGCTTAAAGTATAAGGTACACCTTTTCTAATCTGGTTTGCAGAAACGTTTATGGCATCCTCATCGGTACCATCTCCGTTTGTTTCATTGTTATCGGCACCTGCAGCTACGCTGTTAGGAGCCAGTTCCAAATCAGGAAGAATAGTTCCCAGACTTAAACCTGTAAGCAAAGAATGTGTGGCAGGAGCATAAACTCCGTCTTTTGTATTGTCATAAGTGGTAGGAACATCTCCATAGTCATAAATAGCCGAGGCAATACTTGCCCAGGTAGTTCCCACTGTAATACCATCAACATCCAGAGTAGGTGCATTGGCTGCTGCACCCTGTATTAATGCTACATATGAAACTGAGGTAATATCTGCTGCTGTTCCTGTGTGGGAAGCATCAGCCACCGCAGGCTCAGATTCCAATGGAGGATTTACATACAGTTTGACAATATTGTTAGCAGCTCCTGTCACCTGTTCGTATTTCAGAACAATCCTGATATTGGTGTTAAAAGATCTTACGGTAGATTCGTAGCTAACGGTACCTGTTGCTCTCAGCACTCCAAAACTAAATCCAGCGCCATTTGATCTGATATATACCTGATTATTATTCAGAGACATAAAGTAATCTCCTGTAGCCTGTGCTGTCGACACATTTACAATAGCACTGGCATATACTGCCGGTGTAGTTGCATTAAGTGTGACCGCCGTAAAGCTACGCAAGACATCCTGTCCTGTTGCTGTTAAGGATACCTTATTCCCCAAATTATTAGCAAGGGTACCCGGATAGGCCAAATTTCCGGAAGATACATTGACAGCAGGTGTTCCCGCTGCCAGCACCGTCCAATTGGCTGTCGTCAGTGTTGTCCCGGAAGCATAATTGAAACTCTCGGTCAGCAGATTTTGTGACTTTATAGTGGTAATTCCACTAAATGTCGTCAAAACAAACCATGCTAACCTGAAGTTATGCCTCTGGAAAAAATTGATTTTTGGTTTCATAAATTTGTGTTATTAAATAGTATTTTAAAGCTTAGATAGCTTTTAATAAAGAGCTAAAATTTATAACTCTCAGCATTGTAAGTTGCTTAACTAAGTTTCCATCTTTTTCATTTTTTCAGTGTGTTTTTAATTGTTATGAACCATAATTGTATTATCCAGCTTCGCTGAAACATATTATATCATCTTGAAACACCTGCTGTCTTGTTATTGACACCACAGATCTTACAAATATTATTAAGTGGTACTTCAAATTATTAGATCCATTTCTCAAGTGGATTGCCATATATTATGAAATTAAAGTTTGAGTCCTCTGGTCCCCAAAAATCATTAGCGATTCCATGAGTGGGGAAAAAGTGACATTTTATTATTATGCCTATATTCAATTTTTTCACATGTGGAAATATGCCTCCATACGCAGGACGAATCATTGATAATAAACTTGATGATTGCACAATCATGAAAAATATTTCAAGCAATTCCCAATTAGCCCAATCAAGTGGAAGGCTGAAAAGATACAGCTCATAAAATCTTATGATCTTTTCTTAGACAGGAAAACTTTATGTGATTATCATGGGTCATTTATCCCTTTTGAGACAACCTATAACTAATTTTGAAAGTAGCTGATATATCAGTTAAAAGGACATAGGACCATGACAGTATTCCTATGGTTTTTTTGGGAGACATGATGAAAACAAAAAATCCTATTTTAGGAATTCTGCATTGTCGGGACATTTTCTGGTGGAGGCGGACGTATTGCTGAAGAGGAATATAATGAGCTGTTCTTGTATAGCTCTGATAATTTTTCAGGTGATAGTATAGAAAAAAAAGTAAAATCTTTATCCTGCTCAACTACAGGTTGGAAAGGAGTCAATAAAGTAGGATTCTGAATGAGAACTGTAGTAATATTTCCGTTCTTTTTGAAAAAGGTAAAATATTGGTCTGTCCCAGAAGAAAAATTATAAGTGGCAACTTCTTCGGTCATTACAATTTTTTCAATTTCCGGCTCTGGTCTAGGCATCTGCTTTTTAACCTCTTTGATACTGTGAACCATAGATATTTCCTCATTTACTGTAAAATCTAAAGTATCATTGGTAATATGTGTATCTGAAAAGTTTCCAGGAATCTTGACCACTTCGCTTCCACAAATAAAAGCCTCGTTTTCTACAATAACTACCGTTCCCTCATTAATATAAACTTGCCCAAAAGCATTATTGCAACACAACAATAAAAACAGCAAAAATGTAAACAATTTACTGCCCATATGAGATTTCTGGTATACATCCCATTTTATTTGTGTTATTTTCATCATTTGGCTTAGTACAAAAGGAGTCTAATCTAGACTACTTTTGTTGCTAACTTGTTTTAACACAAGATATCTTATAAAAAAAGACTAATAAAACGGCTACATAGAGGACTGTCTTAACATTTTAAATTATTTAAAACAATTCTATAAATAAGATCAGACATATGAAAAGCTTCAATTTGATAAAAATCTGATAAATGATGTTATGAATTCGGAATTAATCTCATGCAAATGAATGATGTACAGAAAGTTAAATATTTTTTTAAACTAAAAGAATAATGAATAAATCGAAGTTTATTTCCGAATTTCTTACAACAAACTCAAATATTTAATTAAATACGTGTGTAATTTCGCAAGGTTAAAATATGTTTCATTGACACATGATCATATTGAAAATAAGTAGTCTAGATTAGACTCCCTTTTATTGTAATTTCGTTGAATATTAATATTAAAATATTTTCAACGATGAATTTTTATTATTTTATTTCTCCCTGCAATAGATCCCGCACTTGCAGTATAAACCTAAACTTAACAGATGAAAACTTAAAGATCGAGCTTCTCTTTCCGCTGCCTTTGCGCATCACTAGTGAGGAATGGGATATAGAAAGGCAACGTCCAAAAAACATCTATCTGAAAAAACATAAGGTACTGAATGCCAAATTAGACAGGCTAAAGATCTTTCTAACAGAGAGTATCAAGGAAAGAATAATGAAAAAGAAGATCATCTCACAAAAGATCCTGATATCTCATATCAAAAAATACTTTTTTCAAAAAGAAATCGAGCATCAGAAAGACGACCTTTTATTTTATGTGAAAGAATATATCGAAAAAAAGAATGGATTGATAAGTAATTCCACGATGAAACGATATAAGGTCTTTTTACGTCTTCTGGAACGCTTTGAAGGATATATCTCCAAAAGAATATCTATTGAAAGTGTAAATTCTGATTTTGTAAAGAATTTTCTACTATTTGGAAAAAAAGAGGAATATTGCGAGAGCACTATACATAGGACCATATATTTTGTCAGAACTATCCTCAATTTCGCAGCAAGAAAAGGCATACGGACATATAGTGAAGAATTGGTAGTAAAAAAGACCGCACATCTAAAAAATATCATAACTCTTTCCGAACAGGAACTTAACAAAATAGAAGAACTGAAAGTTCCAAAAGCTTTGCAGGATGCAAAAAAATGGCTAATTATCAGTTGCTATACAGGACAAAGGATTTCAGATTTCATGGATTTTTCCAAAGAACAACTGCAATTCATCGATGGAAAACCGTGCTTATCATTTTTCCAAAAGAAAACAAAGAAGCACATATTGCTTCCCCTTCATCCGAACATTAAAAAGATAATGGAACAAAGTGAGGATGATTTCCCAAAACATCTGTCGCCACAAATCTATAACAGGCAAATAAAAGAAATTGCAAAACTGTCTGGCCTGACCGAGATCCTGAGGACAAGAAAAAAGCGAGGCTTCAGAAGTCGAATAGAAAATGTGGAGAAATGGGAGGTCATGACCAGCCATGTTGGCAGAAGAAGTTTCGCTACTAATTTTTATGGAAAAATTCCCACTCCATTGCTGATACGAGCCACTGGCCACTCGACAGAGCAGATGTTTCTCAATTATATCAATCATCAACAACAGGTAATATTACTTGGCGAGCACTTTGAACGGCTAGCAGGATAACGAGATTGATAATTATATATTCAAATATACCAAAGCTTAGGTATACAAAAAATAAAGGTATTTAACTAAATTATTTATCAAACCAAGTTTAAATTATATGAAAAGCTTGATTTTGTCATGAGAAGGAAAACTAGTTTCGAATCTTTACAAAAATAAAATAACAAACAAACTGCCAACAGGTATGTAATGTTCATCAATCCTCTTTGATTACTTTAACATCTGTAAAGTGGCCTAATGTTCCAGGGCCTATCCATAACCCGATACTTCCCCGGATATCTTTACCCTGCTTCAGGTCATTCACAATCAAAGTAGGCTGAGAAGCACCGTTAACATACAGTTTGCCCGTTTCATCCTTTACTACGATCTTTATTTTGATCCATTCCGCAGGCACAATATCGACATAGGCTTCATACTGTTCCGGTGTTTCCTTTCGTAATTTTTCCCAAGGGTATCCCGGAATAGAAATATACTGGCTGGAATGGTTTCTTCGTACCTGGTCGTTCGCCCGGCCATTGGTAGGGCGCAAATAGAAAACCTCCATCTTGGAAGCGTCCAAAGCCGCCCTGAACGCAATTCCTACAAACCCACGCGCTGTTTCTCCGGCATTAGCAAGTGTCTGCCCGGAAATCGTTGCTTCAATAATACCATTATGAAAATCAATATTCTTTAGGATTGCAAGTGTTTTGTCCCCATTAGCCTGCTCCTGTATTTCCAATGCTAAAGCATTTTTACCTTTAAAGTTAGATTTTTCGACAGCTACCTGAAACGGAATGACATCAGATGGAACGATTGTCTTGTTTTGTGCTTTTAGCTGCAAACCAAATACTAAGCTTACCACTAAAATCAATAACAGCCTTTTAGTCATATGAAAATAATTTTTCAATATTTTGATTCATCTAAAATAAGGAAAATATTTAAGGCAATGATACTCTTCTTTGACATAAGATACCACCAAAAAATATATTTACAGCCCAATAGATGAAGGTAAAAACCCTCAATTACTAAAAAAAATAAAATTCAGGTAAATAAAAAAAAACATATACTAACTTCACCACAACAAAAACAGCCGTTATTAAAAAAACACCATCAACTTCCAACCAATCAACGAGGAGTTGGAATAAACAGTACAATTAAAATCGTAATTTGAAATAATTATTCTTCTAACTTTCTAATTGCTTTCAACATATCAATTCCCTTTCCCAAAATGGGTTTAAAGATATCGCCTTTTTCTTTCAGTCGGTCTAATGAATTATGAATATTGAAATCCGTGGGTCTGAGTCCATTTTTAACTTCTTCCCATTCTAAAGGCATTGAAACCGGCGCACCATTTTTCGGACGGAGGCTGTAAACACTTGCCAGAGTCTGCCCTCTTCTATTTTGAAGATAATCCAGATAAATCTTATTCTTATCTCTTTTTTGAAGGCTTCTTTCCAAGGTCGTCAGATCTGGTAATTTTTGCTGGACCATCTGCATCAAAAGATGTCCAAAATCTTTAACCTGCTCGTATGAGTATTTTGCATTCATCGGAATATAAATATGAATCCCTGAACTGCCCGACGTTTTAGGATAACCATCAACTCCTGCCAGGTCCAGAACTTCTTTCACAGCCTGAGCGGTTTCTATTACATCTTCAAAAGAGTTTTTGTCTGACGGGTCAAGGTCAAGAACGAGATAATCCGGATTGTCTGCTTTTTTGACTCTGCTGGTCCAGATATTCAATTCGATACAGCCGAGATTATTAAGATAGGCCAACGTTTCTTTATCATTGCAAATAATGTAATTGATATATTTGTCAGAACTTTCCGAAAAGACCTTTTGCGTTTCTATCCAGTCCGGCGTTTCTTCTGCGGCATCTTTTTGGAAAAAACTTAAACCTTTGATACCGTTAGGATAACGGTTCATAGATTGTGGACGGTCTCTCAGGTGTGGCAAAATATATTTTGAAATGCTTTGATAGAAGTCTATCACATCACCTTTTGTAATATCATCTTCCGGAAAATAGATCTTGTTCTGGTTGGTTAGCTTCAGTTCCTGCTTTCCTATTTTCTTTATCAGATCATCTTTTCCGGTTCTTTTTTGGGGTTCCGCTTTTTTCATAATCTCTTCTTTTTCTAGATTCTCAGAATTAAATTCTACATTCTGAGGCTTGATGTCATCCCTTAGCCTGAGGAATATCGGATGCCTGTAAATAAAATCCTTTGTCAGCTCCGTGAATTTGATCTCAGCAACCAGTTGCGGTTTTATCCAGGTAGCTTCGGTATTGGTTTTAGGCGTGATTTTAAATACCGGTTTTTCTGTGATCAGGGGTTGCATCTTATCATAAATCTCGGAAAGCGATCGATCATTAAAACCACCGCCCGTGTGACCGCAAAATACCATTTCACCATTAAGGTATTTCCCCAGGATCAATGCTCCGAATTTTTTCCTCGAGCCTTTTGGTGCAGTAAATCCACAAATGATCGCTTCATCGCTTTTATGGATCTTGATCTTCAGCCACTCTGAACTTCTGAGATTCTCTTTGTAAGTACTGTCTGTCTTCTTGGCAACGATCCCTTCCAATCCCATATCTTTAGCAGCCTGGAAAAATTCTTTGCCATGTTCTAGAACGTGGTCACTATATTTGATGATCTCATTTTCTACTAAAGCCTCTTTCAATAATTCTTTTCGTTGCAGATAAGACAGATCCTCCGTTGAATGTCCATTCAGCCACAACAGATCAAAAACTTGAAAGATCAATGCAAGATCCGGGTTATCACCAATTCTTTGAAGCCATTGGAAGTTAGGTTTTCCTTTATCATCATAAGCGACAATCT
>Ga0065704_10070697_pt1 | contig 17490 bp, 13 predicted proteins | sample SwiRhicommuniRL2_FD_59091 | JGI IMG/M metagenome (GOLD analysis project Ga0065704, IMG submission 59091) | Switchgrass rhizosphere bacterial communities from Rose Lake, Michigan, USA - RL2 v2 (version 2) | ecosystem: Host-associated > Plants > Roots > Rhizosphere > Soil | place: East Lansing, MI
TTCTTTCATGTTGACATTCGTAAAAGTCTTCCCCGATTTCACTCAAAATCTTTTAAAACAAAATCCCTCACTCTCCCAATCTGAGATCGAATTCTGTGCCCTGTTAAAAATGAACCTTTCAACAAAAGAAATTGCAAGATTAACTTTCATAGAGCCAAGGACCGTTCAAAATAAAAAGAACAGAATTAGAAAACGGCTTGAGATACCTTCCAACTCAAACATTTATCATTATTTCGACAAAATTTAAATAGCTGATAACCAGCACATGTGTATACATTGTGTATGTTAAAAAAGCTTGTTGGTAATTTGTTGTGTACATTGATTTTGCGCTATTTCCTTTTCTGTAAATAATTTTATACTGTTTTAAATAATTAATTATCCAATTAAAAATTAAGTAGTATGACGAAAAAATTTACTCGCTTGCTCTTGCTGATGATTCTATTATCGACAGGGCTAAATGCGCAAGTATGGGAAAGTGTAGGTAATTCCTCAGGAATATCTGACTACATTGCGGGCCGACTAAATATTGTGTCCGATCTTGAGAACAATCCTATAGTAGGATATTATGATCTAAATGCTGAGAAAGGATCTGTTCAAAAGTTTTCGAACGGCGCTTGGAAATATGTTGGAGGTCACGCTGGGATCTCGGAAGGGTTTGCCGCCTATAATACAACAAGTGTTGACTCCGAAGGAAATATTTATTTTCTAAACCAATCATTTCTAGATAATTACGGGATCGAGGCCAGAAAATTCTCTGGTAACAGTTGGACGACAATGCCAAACCCTAGTTCTGTCATTATCAATAACATTGCCTCAGCTGTATCCTCAGATAATACACTTTATATCGCCTCCAATGAAAACGGTGGAATTATAAGAAAATTTAAGAATGGAGTTTGGCAGCAGGTAGGTAATAGTGGCTTTTTTGCGGGAGGGGCATTGTACTTAGATATGGCAATTAGTACTGACGGCAAAATCTATGTCAGCTTTAACAATAATGGATATGTACACCTGTATGTAAACGAAATCAATGCAACATCATCAGATAGCTGGCAGCCAGTTGGTGGACAACATAATCTTTTCCCTGCAGAAAGTAGCGACAATTACAGCTCATCCATTGTTTTAGACAGTAGCAATATTCTTTATTTAGCATATGTGTCTCAGGAGAGTTCAGGCAGAAAGTTAAATGTTAGTAAGTATGATGGTTCATCGTTTGTTCAACTTGGTCCTTCAAATTTTTCGCCTAATCCGGTACAGTATGTGAGCATTGGAGCAAACAACAATAATGTATATGTCGTTTCAAGCCTAAGTGATTCCGATTCTCCAGATCATTTCAAAAATTCTGTAATGGTTTATGATTCAAGTGAGAACAACTGGAAAAATGTTGGCACCGGATTCATCTCGTCTGGACAAGCAACATATAATTCTCTTGTTGTGTCACCAAATGGTTCCGTTTATGTTGCATATAATGATTCTGCATTAGAAAAATTAGTTGTAAAAAGACTTAACAATAACATTTTAGCTCCACAGAGCGTAACGGTAAAAACACAGAATAATGTTCCGTTTGAAATCAATATAGATAAAGGAACTCTCCAACTTGAAGCAACAGTTCAGCCATCAAGTACTGATCAAAATGTGATTTGGAACATAGAAGAAGGTTCAACTTTCGCAACTGTCGATCAAAATGGTTTACTTAAAGCTATTGCGTCTAATACAATAGTAAAAGTTAAGGCGGCATCTGCAGTAAATCCTGCAATTAGTGCATCGGTTTATGTATCATTAAAAAACCAGGATAGTGATATTCCTGCTGAGTCAATTAAGATTTTAACGGCTAACGGATTTAGCCCGGATATCCAATCAATTGGAAATAAAGTTCAACTTAAGGCTGTTGTGCTACCATTAGAGGCAGACCAAGAAGTAACTTGGCAAGTTATTGAAGGAAACAACAACATCTACATTGATCAAAATGGTCTTGTAGAAGGCTTACAAGATGGTTATGGAATTGTAAAAGCTACACATAAGGACGGCTCAATTTCTTCTACAATTAGGATCAATGTGTTTCAAAATGGATGTTCACAAGGAACAACAACCAATTTGTTTGGTTTGGGAATGGATATTACAAAAAATCAGAGTAAAGCAGCCGATGATTTTATTGTGCCAGAAAATACTAGATTAACAATAAAAAATTTAAGGTTTTCTGTTCTTACAAATTACGAAGACGTTATTACTAAAGTGAAACTAAACTTCTTAAAAAATGACAATGGTCATCCAGGAGCTATTATTACTTCAACGATGGAAATAACTCCTACTTCACAAACATTAGTAAACGCTTCTCTTGGGGCCGGAGGAGACCTTTATGAATACGAAATATCATTAGACCTTAACGAAAATATATATTTTGATGAAGGGACATATTGGATCAGCCCTGAAGCTACATCCCAAAATTCCGAAAATATTTTCTGGAATATTTCCACAAATGATACATTAGGGAACTTCTTCCATGTTAACAGAAATGACGGTAATGGTTGGGTTAAATTCGATATTAATGGAGGTTTCAATGCTGTTTATCACCTTTCAGGAAACTGTGTTCCCATGCCAGTTAAAATCAGCACCGTGGATGGTGGAACCGCTAATTTGCTTATAGGTCAGACTTTAGCACTTAAAGCTACATCCAATGGAAACCCGCTAAATGAAATCAGTTGGGCTATAGAGTCTGGTGATTCTGGAACAATTAACTCTACTGGCGTAGTAACTGGGGTTAAAGAAGGTAAAATCATAATTAAGGCCTCACTCATAAATTCCCCTCAAACTTTTGGATTATTTGAGGTAACTGTACTTGATCCAAATGCCTGTAAAAAAGAGGTTATTTCAAATGATCTTGAAGATGGTTTTGTATTTGCTGGAGATTCAAATCAAAGACTTGCCGTTGATATCGATGTACCTTCTGGCAGCAACTTTACTATTAATTCTGTCCAACCAACAGTAATTAATTATGCGACAAGTTTCAAATTTACTTTCTACAAAGATAATAATGGCCTTCCAGGTGAAATTATCAATACACAGAACGGATCTATAGATCACGATGAGGTTACAGGTCTTAATTTTGAATATTATTTCCACCGTTATAATGTTAAGTTAGACTCACCTTTAACTTTTACAGAAGGTAAATATTGGATGGAAATAGAATCAGATGCTTTGGGCTGGGAGTCTACAACACTTGGACCATTGGGACTTGCCGGTGCAGCACTTAATGACAATAATTCTGAATGGCACCTTATAGAAGGAGAAAACGAATTTGTTTATTCATTAAATGGAATTTGTATATCTGATGAGTTATCAACTAATGAAAATTTCTCCAAGACCGGATTAACATATTATCCAAATCCAGTTAATGATGATCTTTCGGTATATGCTAATAAAAATATTGTTTCAATAGAGGTATTTAACTTTGCAGGTCAAAAAGCAATTTCTAAAACTTTCAATAGCAAAGATACCAGACTTGATGTTTCAAAATTATTACCTGGTGTATACATTGTAAATGCTAGATTAATGGATGGAACAACCAAAACTTTTAAAATAATTAAAAAGTGATGTTGTCCATAATCAAAACCGCTCATTATTACGAGCGGTTTTGATTCCATTAAAATGAAAAAAGGAATATGAAAAGATATTACCCACTATTTATATTTTTGATACTTCTGTCTTGCACCGAAAAGGAAGATATTATTTTAGGGAAATGGAAATTGACCGAGATATCTACAAATGATGAAGATGGGAATATCCAATTTGAAAAAACTTTAAATGAGAAATTTATTACCTTTTATTATGATGGAAAATATATTATTGAAGGAACTATACTTGTAAATTCAAAAAACGAAAAAATAGAACGAAAAGGAATCTATAAAGACTCTAAAATGCAGAAAGACTTTAAAATATTATATCCTGAGAGAAAAAAAAGTAAAAACTATTTGATGCTGAAAATTAAAGACAAAAACATCTACATCCAGTATCCATATGACTATCCAATATATGAAAAGTATGAAAAAACATAGTATGAAGAAATCATCATTAAAAAAATAGGTGACGATATACCTAAGTGTACCGAGTCATATTTCTATAAAAATTTTAATTTTGCAACTTTTATATAATCAAATTAGATCGATCACAAAGACAAGTAATGTTTTATCTTTTGAAAGGTTTTGGTATGATTTTAATGGGAAATCATTGAATCTAAATATCTGTGACCTTGAAAAAAAAATTAATCGCATTTTTTGCTACGGCAGGAGCTGCAGCAGTTGTGATCTACCTCTCGGGATACCACTATATTTTTAAAGCCATTGCCAAGAATATCGCTCCTGGCCCAATTACGCCTTCAAGCGATGATGAAGAGAAATTTCCTTCACATCTTGTTTCCAATGCCGCATCAAAAGCCTGGCGGAAACATCCACAATATAATTCTTCCATATTAACAGAAACTTTAACAAAAGAGCTTAAAAAGACCCGAGCTTCTTCGTTACTGGTCATTAAAGATAATGAACTGTTCTCCGAACAATATTGGAAAGACCATCATCCGCCTTCTTTGATGAACTCTTTTTCTATGGCCAAAGGTATATTGTCTTTACTGGTCGGATGTGCGATCAAAGATGGGAGCATTGTGTCAGAGAATCAATTGGTCTCCGACCTGATTCCCGAATACCGAAATGATCCATACGGAAAGCATTTGACAATTCGTCACCTGATGACCATGCAGGCCGGTTATGACTGGAAAGAAGAATATAATCATCCTTTTGCGGAGAATTCGAAACAGTATTTTGTTGAAGACCTTGAAGAGCAGGCGCTCAATGTAGCATTCAAAGAAATGCCAGGACAAAAGTATGAATATCAAAGTGTGGCGGCACAGGTATTGGGAATTGTACTGAAAAGAGCAGTTGGCAAGCCTCTCTCTGACTATCTTTCGCAAAAGCTATGGAAGCCTTTGCAAATGGAATATGCCGCCAAATGGAGTGTTGACAATAAGGGAATGGAAAAAGCTTTTTGCTGCATCCATGCAACATCACGAGATTTTGCGAAAATTGGCCAACTTATTCTACAGGAAGGTAAATGGCAGGGTCAGCAGATCATAGGTAAAGACTTCTGCGCCAAGATGCTGACACCCACAGAAGAGAATGATGCTTTTGGATTCACTATCTGGGCAGATGACGATAGCCCGGTGAAATGCAGATTTTTTTATGGTTTTCTGGGTCAATTCATTATAGTAATTCCTGGTAAGAATCTGATCATTGTCAAAACAGGTTTTTATAACAGGCTGGACGTTGATGAAAAGAAGAGGCCTTTGCAAGTCAATATCTTGGTCGAAGAAATTAGCGCTTTGGTTGCAGGAAGAGAATTATAGATTGCTTTGTCCTGATAGTTGATTTCCATTTCAATACTATTCAATACGCGAATGTAGAATTGTTATAGATCTTTGATCCACAAAAGACCATGCCCCTTTCTAATGTGTAAACCTTTTCAACTCTACGAGGTTTCTAAAACACCCTACTCTCCTGCCGTTTGCAGTTCTATTTTAAAAGCAGCCTAAAATAAATTCTGAATAATATAAAATGTGCATCGACAGATCTAGTTCTTGAATGCAGTGCCAATTTTCCGGACAGAATCTTTTCTCCTCTATGAACGATTGCAAAATAACAATATGGTTTCCCATCCGATCGTTCGACAGGTGATGCATAAACTGTTACGGCAATAGACCAACTTTTCTTCCAATGAGTAAGCTGTCATCCCACCTTTGTGGAATTGCGAAGGTCTTTCATCCCTTACATTAGAACATCTTCGATCTGGATATTGGTGGAAATTGTGGAATACATTTTGAATATCTGCTGTGAAATAAACCAGATGCAAAATATATATCCTAAAACTATTGCGCTGATCGGTGGTGGACCTGCCGCACTAATGATGATAAAACATCTTTCTGAGCGTAATGATACAGTCTCCGCAATACTCATATTTGAAAAGAATGACCGACTGGGTGTAGGTATGCCTTATGGCAAAGGTGGCTCGAACAATGAACATGTCGCCAATGTTTCTGCCAGTGAACTTCCAAATTTTGCTGTCAGCTTTGAAGACTACATTACCAAGCATCCGACCAATAAACATCCGGATTACTTTGCCAAAGGTAGCTTTAATCCCAACCAGGTGATCCCCAGGCTTCTGCTGGGAAACTACTTGGAATATCTATTCGACCATTACATCAAGGTCATGAGAAAAAAAAGTATGGAAGTGGTCTTCAGAACCAACTGCAGAGTTGTCGATATTGAGACAGCTGCGGATCGACCATATAAGATCATTACTGAAACTGAGGATCGTTATCCAGCGGATATTATTGTTCTATGTACAGGTCACCACTGGCCAACAAGCTATGAGGATGTAGTCAAAGGCTGGTACGATTCTCCCTATCCGCCTTCGAAGTTCACTTCACCTTTCAACGGTCCAGTTGCGATCAGAGGCACTTCTTTAACTGCTGTGGATGCTGTTAAAACATTATCAAGACTTAATGGAAATTTTGAAACCGGTCAAGATGACCTGTTAAGCTATCATCTGAACCCTGCATACGATCGGTTTAAAATAACATTATTTTCAACGGGCGGGTTCTTGCCGGCCCTTCGTTTTCACTCGGATGGTGAAGCATATTCGAGTTCTTGGGTAATGTCACTGCATGAGATCTATAATTATAAAAGTAAGAACGGTGGATTTGTTGATCTCGATCATGTTTTTGACCTCAATTTCAAATGCCCGCTGAAATCCAAAGACCCTGCGTTCTATGACAAAATAAAGGACCTGGATATGGAGGGATTTGTCGCGGAAATGATGAAGCTCCGAAAAGCGCTGGACAGTTTTGATCTTTTCAAAGCCGAATACAGGGAGGCTGAAAGATCGATCAAGCACCAGCAATCCATCAGTTGGAAAGAAACTTTAGCAGCTTTCAGCTATGCCATGAACTACCCGGCCAAACATTTTTCCGCCGAAGATATGCTCCGTCTGAGAAAAACAATGATGCCGCTGATCTCCGTAATAATTGCTTCACTTCCTCAGTCATCATATAAAGAATTGATAGCATTGTACGAAGCAGGCCTGCTGGACCTGGTACAAGTGGACCAAGAAAGTCGCGTGGTACCAAATGGAAATTCCGGAGCAGTCTATCATTACACCTCCGTGGATAACGAAGCTATGGAGGAATACTACCCCATGTTCATTGATGCTATTGGGCAACGACCTTTAAATTTACCTGACCTGCCTTTCGAAGGCCTTAAGAAGGCCAAGTTATTAAGTTCAGCATATCTTGACTTTAGGGATAATCAGAATGCAATCGAATTGCAAGAAAAAGATGAAGCACAAGTTTACAAAGGTTATAATGATAACTACTATTTAAAATTACCCGGGCTGAAGATCAATGATCTTTTCCAGGCTTTGGACCCTTACGGACAGATCATCAGCAACCTTTACATTATGGCCGTACCTTTTATAGGTGGACTTAATCCCGACTACTCAGGACTCGACTTCTGTGATACGGCAGCAGAACGAATCGTAGATTCACTTCCATTGGCAACAATGAACGAAGGCATAACCGATCTAAAGGATGTCGCAAGCTAGATAAAACTATTATCAGTTAAAGATCTACACATTTTAATGTGGCAAATTCAAAGTATTTGGAACCATATCATTATTTACATCTGCGCTCAACACCTTTATATAATCAACAATATTTATTTAATAGTAAAACTCATACTTTAGATAAAGATGCTATCTGGTACAGTTAAGTATATAATGGCCTTATTTTTTTCTACGCATTGTATAATTTCCGATGTGGAAACTTAGATTTTGGCTTATATTTTTCTTACTTTTAAAGAACAACTTACTTAATATGAAAAATCCATTACTTTTTATTTTGCTTTCATTATTTCTTCTAAACTGTGACAACAAAGACAAAACAAACGATCTGGCCTTAAGGGAACAGCAACTATTGGAAAAAGAAAAATCATTCGCACAGAAGGAAGCAGAATACCAATCACTCCTTAAAATGAGGGACAGTATTTTCAACAAACAACATTCAGATTCCATTAAGATCATTAAATGGCCAGATGAAATTGCAGGTTCTTGGACAGGAAAAGTAATCTGTACAGAATCCAATTGCAGTGATTATGTAGTAGGAGATCAGCGTACCGATACATGGGAATTTGCCAGTGATTCGATACAGCTGTTCACCAAAATTATCAATAACAACAATCTGATACGTTTATATTCCGGAAAGTTCGAGAATAATGAGGTCAAACTTAATTTTAAAACAGATTCCACCGCAAAAAAACAGGTGGATATGAATGTTCTTCTGAACGATATTTCAGATACAAAAATGAAAGGAGTAAGAACCATCGCCGTTGATAATTGTATGGCGAAGTTCTCCGTAGAATTGGTACGTTCTAAAAAATAAACACAAATGACTTTACTAAGTATACATAACCTTAGCCTTCCCATTGAGGATCCGGTACTGAAGTTTCTTTTGGTGCTTATCATTATTTTGGCAGCACCACTTTTACTCAACAAAATAAAAGTTCCACATCTGTTGGGATTAATTATCGCTGGAGCTGTAATCGGACCAAACGGATTTAATGTTCTGTCCAGAGACAGCAGTATTGTCGTTACGGGGACAACCGGATTGCTCTATATCATGTTTTTGGCCGGATTGGAAATCGATATGGGAGATTTCAAGAAAAATAAATGGAAAAGTCTCACCTTTGGGCTTTATACATTTATTGTTCCTTTTGTTTTAGGCTATTTGGGTGGAATTTACATTTTAGATTTTTCGGTATTAACCTCTATACTTTTTGCAAGTCTATTTTCGTCGCATACGTTAATCGCCTATCCTCTAGTCAGTAAATTAGGTATTGCTAAAAATTCTGCAGTTAATATTACCGTAGGTGGAACTATGATCACGGATGTTTTGGCGCTTTTGGTTCTTGCCATTATTGTAGGAATGTCTCAGGGCGATGTCGGAACAGAATTCTGGGTAAAACTTTCGGCTTCATTTATCATTTTTGCTTTAGTCGTTCTACTCATTTTCCCAATTATTGGAAGATGGTTTTTCAAAAAAGTTGATGATAAGATTTCGCAGTATATTTTTGTATTGGTAATGATCTATCTTGCTGCTTTATTAGCAGAATTCGCAGGTGTTGAAGCAATTATAGGAGCGTTCTTTGCCGGATTGGCCTTAAACAGACTGATTCCGCATACTTCTTCATTAATGAACCGTGTAGAATTTGTCGGAAATGCTATTTTCATTCCTTTCTTTCTAATCAGTGTAGGAATGCTGATCGATTTTAAAGTTTTTTTTAAAAGCTGGGAAACTTTGGAAGTTGCAGGAATTATGCTCGTCGCTTCGATTGGAGGAAAATATCTTTCTGCAGTTGCTACCCAAAAAACATTCAGATTGACCAAAGATGAAGGAAAACTTGTTTTCGGGCTCAGCTCTGCTTCGGCAGCAGCAACTTTGGCGTCTGTAATGGTCGGATATAACATTATTCTTTCTGAAACCGAAACCGGAGAGCCTATCAGATTGTTAAACGAACACGTTTTAAATGGAAGTATTTTATTGATTCTTGTTTCGTGTACAATTTCATCATTCGTCTCAATGTCGAGTGCACAGAAAATCGCAGAACAGGATAATGAAGAAACCGTTTCAGGAAACAGTCACGAAAGGGAAAATATTCTTTTAGCATTAAATCACGAGGCAACTGTTGAAAGAATGGTCAATCTTGGAATTTTAATTAAAGCCCATTCCAATACAGAAAATCTATTTGCCTTGAACGTCATTAATGAAGATAAAAATGAATCTTCGGTAAAAAACGCAGAAAAGCTCTTACACCATGCAACAGATACCGCAGCCGCAGCAGATGTGAAAGTTCAGTCATTGAAAAGATATGACAATGATGTAATTAATGGAGTAAACAACGTCATTAAAGAACAGAATATAACCGATCTGATCATAGGGCTGGAAGATGAGAAAGGCTTCTCCCCTTCTTTTGCTTACAATTTATATAATGGTTATCTGCAAAGTGATGATGTAAATGTTTTGGTGTATCATGCCGCACAACCTTTATCCACCATAAAAAGATATGCGGTAATGATTCCTGAAAAAGCACATAAAGAAGCCGGTTTTTTTCATGCGTTATTAAGGGTATGGAATATTGCAAGAAATTCAGGCGCTACAATTACATTTTATGCTTCGGAAGAAATTATCGATATTCTGCAGAGAATAATCAAGAAAGCCAATATCGAAGCAGAGTTCATTATTATGAACACTTGGAAGGACGGCGAAAAGACAGCAATTCAATTAAAAGATAATGAAGCCCTCATCACATTTATGGCAAAAAAGGGAATGAGGTCTTATATTCCGCAGATGCGATTGATCCCGGAATTGCTAAACCGATATCTAAATGACAAAAATTATCTTCTGATCTTCCCATTCTCTGAGTTTGATAACATCAATTCTGAGAAACGATCTGTAGGAAATCATGACGATTTTATAGAGATAGGAAATATAATCAAGAAGATTTTCAGGTGAGTAAAATTACTTCAATAAAGACAATTAATACCAATAGCAACAGTTTTGTAGATTTAAATATTGTTAAAAGTCCAAGTCCAGTATAAAATATTATCTCATTAAATCATACGTTTTCAAATCAGCAATTGATTGGTACATTAAAAAATATGTTGCCTTACTTATTATAACAATGAGAAAACTCCCAATAATTGGGAGTTTAATTATCTCATACGATGATGTTATTTATTGATCGTACATAGAGAATGTCTTTGCATTATTTATTATCTGCAATAAAAAAATCATCAGCACTTTCTGAGATCGGGATGTAAAGCCTCTCCCATTCTTTGCTTTTTACCATATCCCAGCTATGCCCTGTACCTTTCAGATCCTCAGCAAGTAGGACAGTCCCTGGTTTTATCATAAAAGTAGAGCCATCGGTAACTTTGAATCTAATGTTTCCTTTTATCGTAATCACATACTGCCTTCTGGGAGCCGGATGGGCATTTTTTTCCCATTCCTCTGTCTTGTTGCTTACCCAGAATGTACTTGTATTCATATGTTTTAGGGTGGGAATCTTTCCTTTCTCGAATGTACATGAACCATCCGGGTTATTGATCAGTCTTATCGCGGGAATGAACTCGCTGGTTTCCTCAGCTTTTACGCTTACATGTTTGTGTTCTTTGTGTTGTGCATCCATAACGCCAAAAGTACCCATTACTACAACAAGGCTCAAGCCTTTAATCATATTTTTCATTTTTTTTTGAATTGAATTAAGTTTTAATTATAAACAGTATCGTGAACCATCATTTTGTCAAAATATGGTTTGTATTTTGTGACCAGGACCAAATGCTCTGGAAGTTTACCATAGGCTTCCAGCTCTTCCAGGCTATCGAATTCCATAGAGGCATTGTAAGTGAAAGTATTATCGAGAACAGCTCTGGGCGTAGAGTTTGCCGGTCTTCCAAAGCGGAGGTTTTTCTGATAGGGCAACTTTCCTAATCCTCTGAAAAAATTTTCAAACTCTTTCACCTCGGCTTCGGAAAGGTCTTTTTTAAGCCAAAACAAGAGGTAATGAAAGTAAACTTTTTTCTTTTTTTCGGGTTTATTAAATTTTGGAAAAGCCGACGCCAGCATATTTCCCGAGATCAGCAAAAGTGCCGAAGCCTGTAGTGAGCGAAATAAAAATTTTCTTCTTTCCATTGTAAAAATATTTTAATTAAAGTCTATCCTGTATTTCAGAACAAACTGCCATTTTCTGTCCGAGGCCACTGCACCATTGGCCGCATCGTTGGTATAGACGGGTCTGTTCTGAGCATCGAAGGTCAGTCTGGAAGACATTCCATTCATCAACAAGGAAATCCCTGCATCGTATATTACCGCATTATCCTTCAAAGCTTCGAGGTTGGACAATTGTACTCCCACGGCCGGCTGCAGCTGTAGATCTTTTTTATCCTTATTGAAATATGGGAGCGTCCCTCCTAGCTGCATGTAGTAGGTATTTCCCGTGCCGATGACCGGCATAGCGTTTCCTGCACCATTCAGGCTTGCCTGTGTAGCATCTACCCCAGTGGCCGGGTTGTTCGTTCCCACGTAGCGTACATAGTTCGGCCCGTAATCATTGTGCATTGCCATTGCATAAGCACTTACAGATGTCCCTTTATCCTTGTTAAGCGGAGCATCGTAGAATAGATCGACCGCAAGGCTTCTCATGTCGTCATTGACAGTATTTTTACTACTGTCCAGATGCCACATTGCGTCATGGATATAATCGAAACCGGCTCCCAGGCTCAGCACATTCTTCTTTCCAACATAGGTCCCGGAATTAAAAGGCGTAGAGATGTTTTCCTTATCCAAAAAAGCATATCTGAAATACCCTGAAAAATCTTTCCTTGGAGCATTTTTGCTAAAGGTGGCCACATTGAGTTTCGGATCGGCCGTCGCCATTGTATATGGATCCGCAAGAACCATTCGGTAATCGAATTTTCCTAGCTGTCCTTTGATATATGCGCTCAATTCTCTTACCGTATAATCGGTTGTCCCCGCATTGGAAGTTGCATAAGCGGGCAGGTCATACAATAGGGTATTCAAAGGCCCCGTGGTAAAGCGTGATAAGCCTCTCCAAGTGGAACGGCCTGCTCCGAGGGCGACCTTATCGCTAAAGGAGTATTCCGCGTAAGCATCCAACAGGTCAAAATAGTTACTGCTTTTTGCATTCAGGTTCACATTGGTGGTCCCGCCCTGTAAAACAAACATCAACTTCTCCGTTGGCTTATAGGTCATTTTCACCCTCACTCTTCTCAATGAAAGGTCTGACATCTGTGATTCAGCCTCATTGTTGACAAGACTCCCGGGATTCAGCTGTGTGTAGCGCGCCCATATCTCTGCATAGCCACTGAACGACAGGTATCTTGTATGTTCATCGTTCAGATAATGTGTAAGTGGCGGGTTGTTGAAATCATTTTTTTTCTGTGCTTCTACTTTAGAACCTAAACCAAGCGCCGATAATATAATTAGCCCGAGTTTAAAATATTTTCTGTCCATGATTTTCTTTATCTAAATTTTTGTTTGCTTTTGACAGGACAAAATTAGATTCGAAAAAGCAGGAAGGCCATTAGAAAACTATTAGAAAACCTTTAGAAATCCATTAAAGTTATTCGTCATCTGGCCTGAAATCAAAATAAGAAATACCTTTGTAGAGATTTTGAACATAAGCTCACCACTGAAATAAAAATTGATTGTGTCTAACCTAAAAATTTACATGTGATTTTCTGATGAAAATTCTAATTATAGAAGATAACGCCCGTGTATCCTCACTTTTAAAGAGGGGATTGGAAAGCCAAGGCTACCAGATCTATATTTCAGAGGATGCAGAAGACGCTTTGGTCATAATAAAGAAGATCATGTTTGACCTGATCATTACCGATATCATGCTGCCAAAAATGAATGGCATCGAACTGAGTAAGATGATCAAGCAATCGTATCCTGACATTCCTATCATTATGCTGACTGCTTTAGGAACCATTGACGAAAAGATCGAAGGTTTTGACGCGGGTGCCGATGATTATATGGTAAAACCTTTTGAGATAAGGGAATTATATGCCAGAATAAAAGCTGTTTTACTAAGAAAATCATCTGTAATGCCTAAAAGCGAATCCTCCAGCGAGATCGAATACCGGAATCTGAAGATCAATAAGAAGACCAATCAGGTATTCCGGAATAAAAAGGAGATCAGCCTGTCGCCGAAAGAATTCAAACTCCTGCTTTTTATGATGACCAATCCGGACAGGATACTGAGCCGTGAAGAAATTGCGGAAAATGTATGGGGAAACCATTTTGATACAGGTACCAACTATATTGATGTCTACATCGCCTACCTGAGAAAGAAGATCGACAAGGATCACGAAGAAAAACTCATCCATACAAGACCAGGAATGGGATTTATTTTCACTTTTAATCTATAAATCACTTGCAATTTGGAACGTCCGATGAAAATAGCCACCAGAACAGCCCTTAATTATGCCATTCTTACGGCTGGGATCCTCTTTGTTTTTGCCTATGTGGTCTATTTTATTTCCGAGAAAAACCGTCAGGATGAGTTCATCGACCGTTTGGGCTATAAGATCACCTGGAGGTCCGAGTTTATTTTCGATGCCGACACCGATTCTTTAAAAATCATGGAACTTCACAAGCGCAACAAAAAGCTTTTGAATGAGGCGGACATCAGTGTTTATAACAGTCAAAAACAATTGATATTTACTGATATCAGACCTTCCTCCAAGAATCAGTATTATCTGGGAAAGCTGATCCGTACCGGTAAAAACAGAATAACATGGCAGAGAAAAGAGCGACAATATATGGGAGTCAAATACAAATTTGAAAACAAAACGTACTATATTATCGGAAGTGCCATTGATGTGACCGGAATGGCACACATCGCAGAATTCAAGAAAGATATCATAGTCACATATATTATTTCGATCCTTATTATTTTTATTATAGGTTTTATTTTCTCTTACTATACTTTAAAACCTTTAAAGGATATTATCATTCAGATCCGTGACATTTCCGAACATAACCTCAACAAAAGACTTGTTGTGCCAAAGGCAAAAGACGAAATCTATGAGTTGACCGAAACTTTTAACTCGACGTTCAACCGATTGGAGAAATCGTTCAATAACCACAGGCAGTTTGTGACCACTATCTCACACGAGTTCCGCACCCCGCTTTCCATTCTTATTACAGAACTGGAACTGGCCAAAGAGCTGAATGTGACAGTAGAGGACTACAAAACATCCATCGATAATGCCTTGCAGGATGCCAATCATGCCTCGCAACTTTCGTCAGCACTTTTGGATTTTGCAAGGGCGAGCTATGATGTTTCGCAAATCAGTTTTGTAGACCTTCGTATGGATGAGATCCTGGCTGATGCTATATTGGCTTTATTTCGGAAAAACAAAGACTATAAGATCGATATCAATTATATGAGCAATGATGCGGATAAGGATGAGAGTAATTACGATTTTCGAGGAAACCCTTACCTTTTAGAGATCGCCTTTCTCAATCTTATGGAAAATGCCTGCAAATATTCGTCTGACCATCATTGTAATGTTGAGATGGAGGCGAAGAACAGTGCTATTACCATACGTTTTATCGATAAAGGTATAGGAATATTGGAAGAGGACCAGGAAAAGATATTCGACCTTTTCTACAGAGGGAACAATAAAAATTATGAAAAAGGAAATGGTATCGGATTATCGATCGTAAAAAGAATCACCGAAATCCATCAAGGGAGACTGTATCTGAATTCCAGACCAGGCATGGGAACTATTTTCTGCCTCCAATTTGACCCCGCTCTAGCTTTTGTAACAAAAAAGTGAATGATCTCCGGGGAATGTCATATCTACATACATCATATTTAAACACCGACGTTGGGCATATAAAATTACTCCGGCGAAAATCAAATATTAAGGTGACAATATACTATCTCGTAAATTGTAGTGCATTGTCACCATATTTGTGTGACATTTTGATGTTTGAATAATCGATTATGCCGAAACTATAATAATTTATCTTAATAACTCCAGAAACTCCACTGTACGCCATTATATACAGCCAATGATTTAATCCCTCCGTTATCTACCAAGGCCATAGTTCCTGGCGCTGGATTTACAATACTTTGATACGAAGGAACTATTGGCAATACCATAGCTTTGTTTGTAGACTCCAGAACCAATACACCATCTGCTGCAGAAGTACTATTCCCTATGATGACCTTTGCCGTCGGGTTTTCCCTGGAAGAAGGCTGGATACCTAGATACGACGAAACGTCTGCCGGCTGGACACTTAGATCCACCCAAGTCGTTCCATTATAATATTTAACTTTTGCAGCCGTCGGAACAGATGCATCCAGTATAATACTACCAGCCGTCGATATTGCTGACTTATCTGTTACATAAGGGAGAATAAGGCCTTTGTTTCCTGTATTTGGAAATTCCATGAGCACAGAAGTCTTATCCGATGCTGTTCCTGCATTGTTTCCAAAGATCACCTGAGAAGATACTTTACTTAGACAAAGTACAAACAATAATACCGTTAAATTCTTTTTCATTTTAAGGACAAGTTTTTCTATTATAACATTTCCAACCAATCGTTGCATTCACATATACCTTGAGACAGTTATCCGTCGTATCATATACCATCATCCCTTCTACTGGATTTGTAATATTCGCAAGTCCCGCAGTCGATACCCTAGTTGGAACAAAAGGCTTTTTAGTAGACTCCAAAGCCAGGTAGCCTCCTTTTCTTACCATTGGCCAATTATCGCTTTCTGTACCCGATCTTCCAAGCGTTGTGATCCCAGTTTGCGTATTCAGGGCTGTTCCACTTGTCACAGCGCTTTCCAGACAATAAAGCGACATAGAATTGGTGCTGTAAGCCGAGAATGCTACATCACTATCACCCGAAAGTAACTGTATAAATTTTACTGCGCTTGTGTAATTGGAAGATGTAATTCCGAAATCGCTCAATTTAAAGGTCAGGACCCTTACATCTCTTGTTGTATTAGAAAATCCATTTGGTGTATAATACATATGAGGGCAGGAACCTGCGGAGTAAAAATTCCAAAGTGCTAATCCTGAAGGTGTGACAGAGGAGAAATTGATCTGCTTTTCCACACCGATCGTGTTCCCATTCAAATCAGTGAACTTGAAAATATCATAGGTGGAACTTGGTGCACCTACCTGTGTAACAATAATATCCGGGATATCATCATTGATACAGTTAGGATTGATATCAGCCAAAACATTCACATAAAATGTTAATTCTTGTTTTGGGATATTAAAAACAGCTGTACCCAAATTCAGCCCGTGCTCACCATCTCTCAGATAATACCCTAAAGGAACATCGCAGCCAAGAGAAGGAGCCACCGTCTGGTTCTGCTCTACCCCATTTATGAATCTTGGCATCCCAACAAGAAAATTAGCGGCTGTACTTAGAACAGAGAATGAAGTTGGAAACGCTCTGTAATTTTCAAATACAGGGCTTATACCATGAGAAGTAAGTGCTACATCGTTAACCCCGGTCGCATAAGTTACACCATTTACAGTTAAACCGATCAGATTATTATTATCCCTGGAAGTGACATATCCAGTATTTGATTGAGAAACCCAATAGCCATTGTAATCACCATAAATTGCAGAAGGTCTTACCTGGCCAAATAATAAACAACATGTGAAAAAAGCGAGACAATCATAAACATTTACATTAAAGATCCTATTCATTTGAGAAATATTTTATAAATCTATTTCATCATTGTGTGTATGGATTGCAAATATATTAAAATCTTACAAAAATCTCAATTAATAAGATATTAATTCATTATAATTCCATTATGTTTTAAATCATAT
>Ga0065704_10070700_pt1 | contig 17423 bp, 19 predicted proteins | sample SwiRhicommuniRL2_FD_59091 | JGI IMG/M metagenome (GOLD analysis project Ga0065704, IMG submission 59091) | Switchgrass rhizosphere bacterial communities from Rose Lake, Michigan, USA - RL2 v2 (version 2) | ecosystem: Host-associated > Plants > Roots > Rhizosphere > Soil | place: East Lansing, MI
GTATTCTTACGCACATGGAAGCGTGGCAGAGCGGTTTAATGCACCGGTCTTGAAAACCGACGAGGGTGTGAGTCCTCCGTGAGTTCGAATCTCACCGCTTCCGCCAAAATTCTAAATAAGCTCTTGTTTTTACAAGGGCTTATTTTTTTGTTTGTTGTTTTACCCCTCAACCTACCCCACATCAAAACTTGGATTGGAATAGTCAAAATAAGAATAATTCAGATGGCTTAAGATTGAGGTTTAAATTTCTTTAAGCATTTTCTAACTTCATTTATTAATTTTTTCAAAACCTATATAGAAGCACTTAACGTGCAGTTTTCTTAATCGGTGAAGTATATCAATTCTAGTTTACGATCTTTAGTGTCTATAGATGACTCTAAAATAAACACTTGAGTTCTTTACACGTATTAAGACGACATTTGATGACGTACTTATCTTTTATTTGTACTGAGGTTGATTAAAATCCTAATTGAAGGAGGTTAGTCATATGAATAAAGATGTAGTGCATTTAATACAAAATGAAGGCAAGGAGATTGTCTTACATTGTCAACGTGACACAAACAATGAAATTATGAGAATTTTTGACCTAGAGGGCAATGTTTTGCCCTTAAATCAAAGAACTAGATGCGTTATTTGGAATGCTGAAGTTTGGTATTATTGAATTGAATATAAAAATAGCATGAAGGGAATCATGCTGCTTTACACAAAAGTTTTTTCTTATTAGCATTTTAGTTCTTCTCAGTTGATTGCTCTATATATGTGGAGCAGTTTATCAACCCCTTTCTTCATTTCATGGATTAGGGATAGATATAAATATTTATGTCAGGTTTCAATAGAACAAAACTTTGTATAGATGGGAATTTCTTGTTAATAATACATTTTAAAAATAAATGAGAGCACTTTATGACTGATAATTACACATCTGACTCTCCTGTATTTAAACATAAGGATGATAAATTTAATCGTTGGCTATTTTCTAAAAGAATAGCGGACGTTATAGCAAATAGAAATGACTCCTCTAGTATAGTAATAGGGCTATATGGAGCTTGGGGAAATGGTAAAACATCTGTTTTAAACTTCATTGAAGAGTCTTTAACTGATAATCAAGATGTTCTATGTATAAAATTTAATCCGTGGCGTTTTGGAACAGAAGAAGAGTTGCTAAAGGCTTTCTTCCTAGACATTGCTCATGCTATTGAAGTCGAACTTATCACGAAAACAGATAAAGCCAAAGATGCTGTTAAGTCTTTAGCACCATACATTAAAGCTTTTTGATTGGTTTACGCCTGTTATACAAGGAGCGATGTTAATTTCTGATTTAGTTCAAAATATAAAACAGGAAGAGCGGTTATCTGTTATTCAAGTAATTATAGATCACATTACTAATTTGGATTTTATATTTGATCTTTTATCATGGGTGAAAAAATATGATGAAGAGAAACCTGAAGAAACTGAGGTTTTTTCAAGTTTAGATATGGATGAGTTAAGTAAATATGTAGTGGGTCGAATAAAAAAAGATCTCTCCTCTAATATCAATATTATTGAAACTGTTCCAAGAAATTTACCTCTTTTATTCAGATTACTTAATGAGTATATACAACCTAATTTTGTAAATGAACTTCTCATAGAAATATTACCTACTAAACCAGAGCTTTTAATCTCTATTATTAAGCCATATTTAGGAATAGCGGAAGGGGGGAGTCGTTCTGGACCTCATAGAAGTGACTTAAAATTTGAACAATATAAACAAATTACAAAACAAATAAATATTAATATATTAATAGATGTTATTGAGCAGAACATTGAACTAGACAGTATATTTTCTGAGAGTTTTCCTGAGCAATATGATAACTTGGAAGATAATGACCTTATATTTATCAAACAATTATATTGGTTATATAAAAATCGAAATAATGAAAAAGATTTAAAAGATGATTCTTAATCCTGAAATTCAATTTAACTAAGAGGAGGTGATAAGGAGGTACGCAAAATAAAGAGGCTCTTTATCATTTAATTCATACATATAAACTATGAGTTATAGTTCCTAGTCGTGTTATGACTTCAGCAATACCATGACCTTTCTTAGTCCATTTTCAATTTTATCTAGATTGGATGAAATCAGATTCTCAAGCATCTTATATGTTTAATTTATCTCTCCGATCAAATTAAGCTGTCACCAAATCAATGACAGCATTTGGAAAAAGAGTAACTAAATATCTGAGAATAGGCTTGTCATCTATCTATTATCACTAGTGACTATAATGCTGGATATTCTCATTGGTGACATTAAAGACTCATAAGTTGAATCACTGTTCCTTTTGAGTGGGTCACTCATTTAGTGCAAGAAGTAAGGATAGTGCGACACCCTTAGCAGCCTGTGTAATTTCTGAAAGTGAAGGATAACTCGGTGCAATACGAATATGACTATCCATTGGATCAATTTTATAAGGAAAAGCAGCACCAGCAGGTGTTAATGTAATTCCTAAATCTTTGGCTAATTCGATAGTTCTTTTTGCAAAACCCTGTGGAACTTTTAGATCAATGAAATAGCCTCCTTTAGGATTTGTCCATGAAATATTTGGATTATCTTTTAGATAATATTCAAATTGTTGAATGACTGCATCAAATTTAGGTTTGAGGATTCGGCTATGTTGCCCCATAAGGTGTTCAACGTTAACTCGATCTTTCAGGAACTGTACGTGACGAAATTGATTTACTTTATCTGGTCCAATACTTCGAACAGCAGTGCATTTTTCCCACCATGCAATATTACTTGAAGATGCAGCAAGAGCTGAAATGCCTGCACCAGCTAAAGTGATTTTAGAGGTTGATGAAAAAATAATAGGTCTGTTTGGGTAACCAGCTTTGGTACATTGCTCGAGAATATTAGCGGTTGAAATTTTTTCATCAGTAAGGTGATGAAAGCGATAAGCATCATCCCAAAATATTTTAAAATCGCTTGCTGCGGTATCCATTGTTGCTAAACTATGGACTACTTCATCTGAATATACAGCACCAGTAGGGTTACTGTATTTTGGTACACACCATATTCCTTTAATGTCAGGGTTATCTTTAACGATATTTTTTATTTCTTCAATATCAGGGCCATCTTCATGCATATTAATATTAATCATGTTTATGCCTAATGCTTCACAAATAGCAAAATGCCTGTCATATCCAGGAACTGGGCATAAAATTGATATTGGTTTCCGGATCCATGGTGCTCCATCAGGGAAACCATAAATCAACGCAAAAACAATAGCATCATGCATTAAAGCTAGGCTGGAATTGTTATCTACGATAATTTGTGAATATGGAATATCCAATAAGCTTTCAAATAGTAATCTTGCTTCTAATAGACCATGAGCACCACCGTAATTTCGGATATCAATGCCTTCTTTAGATTTGAATGTGCTTAATTGGTTATGAATCGCATTGGAGAGTTCTAACTGTTCTGAAGAAGGTTTTCCTCTAGACATATCCAGTTTTAAACCCAACTCTTTAAAAACTTTATACTCTGCTTTTACAACTGATGTATCCATTAATGTCATCCCTTTCGATTGTCTGATGAAGAACGTACTTCTATTTCATTGCTGTTTTAATGATTGAACCCAATTGTTTAAGGGCATTATCAATTTCATCTGTATATGGGTAGCCGCAATTAATCCGGAGGCAATGGTTAAAACGATTTGAATTTGAGAATAGAGAACCTGGGGCGAATAAAATTCCCTCTTGTAAAGCAATTTCAAGAATCATATCTGCCGATATTTTTTCAGGTAACTCTATCCATAAAGTCATTCCGCCATCTGAAGAGGCTAAACGCGTTCCTAGCGGAAAATATGTAGCAACGGCTAACTTAATTCTATTTTTCTGATTTTTAATTTTTTTTCTGAGTGCCTGTAGGTGACGATTATATTTTGAAGCTCCCATAACCTCTGCTGCAATCACTTGAGGCCATTCCTCATTACTTCTAGTCTGAGTAAATCTCAGCATTTGTACACGGGCATGCCAACGTCCAGCACTCATCCAGCCAATACGAAGTCCAGGAGCGAGTGTTTTTGTAAGAGATGCACAGTAGATAACATTACCTGAATGATCCCATGCTTTTAGTGCATTGATTGGAGTTTCATTATCCATCAGTGATCCAAATGTATCATCCTCTATAATTGCTATCCCTTGTTCTTGACAAAAAAAGGCCAATTTACGCTTATTCACTTCAGGCATGATACTGCCCAGCGGATTCTGAAGATTTGGCATGACAACCACGGCTTTAATTTTATAAACTTGTGATGCAAGTTCAAAGGCTTCTAATGAGATGCCGGTATTTGTATTGGTCGGTATTTCTACTGCACGTAAATCAAGACTTTCTAATATTTGAAGTAATCCATAGAAAGTTGGGGATTCAATAGCAACGGTATCGCCAGGTTGAGTAACAGCTTTTAGTGCAAGATTTAATGCTTGTGTACCGCCCTGGGTAATTAATATTTCATCAGCATTAATTGCCAATCCAGATGAAATTGCTCGTCTTGCAAGTATTTTTCTAAAATGTGGATTCCCGATGAAACTCGGTGGCTTAACTAATAAATCTGGTTGATCACGTAATGCTTTACTGCCATTAATTTTCATCTCTTGTGCAAGATAAAGTGAGGGTGCCGCATGTGCACCAGACAAGTTAACTTTAACTGGATGCTGATTTGTCTTGGCAATAAATTCTGATACACGGTTATGAATCCCGATATATTGAGCGGGATCAGGAACCCCAATATCTGGTTCTTCAATGAGGTTCATAATTTGCTCTGGGGGAGTTTGTAAAAAATACCCCGAGCGATTTTTAGTTTGTAACCATCCTAAGTCTTCTAAATGCCGATAAACCTGAAGCGCTGTGGTTACACTGATATTGTGCTGTTTGACCAGTGTACGAATAGATGGCATTCGTTCACCAGTTTTAATGGATCCTTTTTCTATGAGCTTTAAATAATAATTTGCCCACTGAATATATAAAGGCCCGTCAGCCATAACATTCCTTTTTCATATTTTTATTAAGAAGTTTTTAATTACCATAATGATATTGCTTTCTGCAAGTGTATAAACAGATTTTATTTTTTAGACCAGAACAGATAATTTTTTTATGTTCTGTGCTCTATTAAAAAGTAAAGATCTGTTCATTTCCTTCCACTCTATTCTAGTTGACTATAAATGGCAATTATGAAGTACCTCTAATAAAAGAAGAGGTTCTTTAGAAAATAATACTGTGATAGTAAAGTAGGATGTTTGTGATGAATGAATCGAATTTAACACTTTATGTAGGTGCTGATTTTGTTAGTGCATTTGCAATGTCAGCATTTGTTGCATTAGAAGAAAAGGGGCTGAATTTTGATATTGAACTAGTCGATCTTAAAAATAAAAAGAACTATTTACCGAAATATAGAGATATTTCTCTGACTTGTAAAGTTCCGACTTTAGTACACAATAGTTTTGCACTCTCAGAATCATCAGCTATTGCTGAATATATTGAGAGTAGATTTCCTTCACCAACTTATAAAAACATTTATCCACAAAATATTAATAATATTGCCCGTGCTCGACAGTTACAAGCTTGGTTACGAAGCGATTTATTAATTATCCGTCAGGAACGACCAGCAGATTTAATTTATTCAGATAAAAGAAACCCTCCGCTCACACAAGCCGCTACAGATGCCGTAGGTAGATTATTTTATTTCGCCGATAAAATTTTGGAAGGTGGTTCGGATAATCTATTTGGAGAGTGGTGTATAGCAGATACAGATCTGGCAATTATGTTAAATAGGCTGATATGCAATGGTGATGACGTTCCTCTAAATTTAATTGAATATGTTCACAAGCAATGGAAGCGCTCTAGCGTACAAAAATGGGTTGAACTGAACCATACACAATCAAAAATTAGTCAATCTCAACTAACTCAATGTGAATAAAGTATAAGAGATCATCACCATGTCAATAGTATCTGGATCTCTTGTGCCATATTTGTCATATAGAGAAAAATTCAAGCCTAAAAAGTTAACACCTATCCATTGGTCATGGAAAAATTTATTGTGGCAATTGGAAGAATTTCAAAGACATCATTCCCAGAGAGGTTCTTTAACATTCTCGACATTAAATAATGAAGAGGGATGTGAAATATTACCAGGCTCAGCTATTTCCATACAGGTTGTAAAACCACTTTGCCGAACAAATCCTCATAAACATTCTTGGTGGCATTTATTTATTGTTCAGCAAGGAAAAGGGAGCATGATTTTAGATGGCAATAATACACTGTTAATTAAACAACAAGATGTTCTACTTGTTCCAGCTTGGTGCCTGCATCAGATTGTAAATGATTCATCTGAAGAGAATCTTATCTTGATGAGTCTAACCAATTTACCACAGCAAAGTGCATTGGGTTGTTTATTTGAAAGTGAATCAACTAATGAAATAAATCAAGAATTTGGAGGTCATCATGTCAGTATCTCCCAATAATATATCAATAGAAGAAAGTCAAAAATATTCAGAATCATACCGATGGATTGTATTAGGTGTGGCGGTCACAGCTCAGACACTTGCATCTGTTGTTTCTCAAGGTATGTATACATTAGTACCGTTCTTTAAGTCTGCTTTTAACCTGACTCAGGCGCAGGCTGGATTGACCATCACTGCCATGAATGGAGGACAGATACTGTCAATGGTGCTATTGGGCATTGCAATGGATCGTTATGGTGAAAGGGGGGTTGTAACAATTACCATGATAGCAATGGGGTTAACAGCTATCTTGGCCGCAACATTTAGTACTAGTTATTATTCATTAATGTTCTTCTTGGTCATGATTGGCGTATGGTATGCCTCTGTACAACCAGGAGGGACTCAGGCCATCATGCGGTGGTTTCCCCCACATTTGAGAGGTGTTGCAACGGGTGTACGTCAGGCTGGGCTTCCCTTAGGAACAGCTATGGCCGCGATTGCATTACCATGGCTTGCAGTAGCCTACGATTGGAAGATTGCACTATATGTACAAGGTGTTATCGGAATCTTGGGAGGAATCTTATTTGGTGTTTTTCATAGAGATGACATAGGACAGCTGAATAGTAATAATAAAGCAAAAACCTCAATAAGTGAGTTATTCAAACTTCTTCTGAAACAGCCAACTTGTCTTGCCGTCTTATTTGCTGGTATTACAATGGCTGCATTCCAGTATACATTTGCTACACATATATTACTTTTCCTTTCTAAACAATTGGAAATTCCTCTTGTTACTGCTGCTTTCTTTTTTGCTATAGCACAAGGTGTTGGTATAGCTGGTCGTATTTCACTTGCAGGAGTAAGTGACAAGCTTTGGCCCGGCAAAAGAATGCGTTCTCTCGTTTGGTTAATGATTGCATGTAGTGGCTTGATTTGTGCTCTTCTGTTGCTTCCGGTTCATCCACCTATTTGGATCATCATTACACTTTTTGTTTTCCTTGGTCTATTCGGTATTGGTTGGTACCCACTATGGCTATTGCAAGTGGCAGAGATGGCGCCTAAGACTGCAATCGCATCAACAGTAAGTTTTGCAATGACGCTCAATCTGATTGCGATATGTGCTTTGCCTCCTATTTTTGGCTTTATTGTTGATATGTGGGGGTATGGGATGGCTTGGGGATTGATCATTGTTTTACTTCTTTTAAGTGCATTCAGACTAAGCAGAAATACAACAAATCAGCAATAATTTTTATTACTTATAATGATTTATAAAGATTGGAAATCCAGATGCAAGAAGAAAAATTTAAAGCTTACAATGCTAAAAGTATTCGTGAAACTGTTTATTGGGACAAGATTCCACCTGATATACAAGAAGCGATTATAGTAGTCTCACACGTATTACCATTTCGAGTAAATGAATATGTGTTAAGAGAACTCATTGATTGGAATAATATTCCTGATGACCCAATTTTTAGAATGACATTTCCTCACAAGGACATGTTGTCATCTGAAGAATATTCACAACTTAAAGAAGCTATCGAAAATAATGGCTCCTCTCAAGTTTATGGATATGTTAATGATATAAGAAATAGGATGAATCCTCATCCTGCTGGTCAATTATCACATAATGTACCATTGTTAGATGGTAAACCAGTCAAGGGTATTCAGCATAAGTATAAAGAGACAGTATTATTTTTTCCTAGCTCAGGTCAAACATGTCACGCATATTGTTCCTTCTGCTTTCGATGGGCTCAGTTTATTGGGTTAGAGGAACTAAAATTTAATGCCCGCGAAAGTAGTGAATTAGTTGAATACTTAAAACAACATAATGAAGTGACCGACATACTCATTACGGGTGGTGATCCTTTGATTATGAATACTAAGTCGCTTGCCGCATATATAGAACCCTTACTAGCTCCTGAACTATCACACATTAAAAACATTCGTATTGGTACTAAATCTGTTTCTTATTGGCCTCAACGTTTCGTATCAGATAAAGATGCAGATGACCTTATTCAACTTTTTGAAAAAATAGTTGGAGCTGGTAAAAGCTTATCCATCATGGGGCACTATAACCACCCAACTGAGCTCAATAATGAAATAGCACAACAAGCTGTAAAAAGAATTATTGCATCAGGTGCAACATTGCGTATTCAGGCGCCGTTAATTCGGCATATCAATGAAAATCCAAAAGACTGGTCTAAGTTATGGACTCTGGCAGTTCAGCTTGGTGCTATTCCATATTACATGTTTGTTGAACGTGATACGGGACCTAGTAGTTATTTTCATATCCCTTTAGTCAAAGCTTATGAAATCTTCCGTGCGGCATATAAAGAAGTTTCTGGCCTTGCACGGACAGTTCGTGGGCCAGTCATGAGTACTCTTATGGGAAAAGTTTTAATTGACGGTGTGGTCAATATTGCTGGAGAAGAAGTATTTGTTCTGCAATTCTTACAAGCGCGAAATCCTGATTGGGTACGAAGACCATTTTTTGCAAAATTCGATCCAAATGCAGTTTGGCTAGATGATCTAAAACCAGCATTTGGCGAAAAAAAATTCTTTTTTGAAACTGAAGATAATCAAATAGAAATTACCTCCAAACTTATATCAGTGATGTCAATTCCCTCTGATTTTAATGTTTCTGTAGATGGTTTAATGGCTAAGGATATGTTACATGAAACTCGTTAATTCAACTGTTGCTAAAAATATATGTAAGTTAGCTGCTATTCGTCGAGGTGTCTCTGTAGAACAAGCAGAATGGTTCGCACATGCTCTAGTCGAGACTTCTTTAATGGGAATAGATACTCATGGTATCCGATTGCTTACAACCTATTTACGAGAGTTAGATGAAGGCCGAAGCAATCCCTTGCCATCCTTTAAAATTATTAACCAAAAGGGTGGAGCAGTTGCATTGGATGCTGATTCAGCATTAGGGACTGTGGCAGGTACATATGCCGCACACTTAGCATGTGATTTAGCATCTGAATATGGTATCGGGGCAGTATCTGTACGGAATTCAAACCATTTTGGAGCGGCATCAACTTATGGAAAGGTGATCGCTAACAAGGGAATGTTAGGCTTAGTAACTACAAGTGCAGCAGCACGCATGGCACCTTTTAATGGTCTGGCTGCAATGTTTGGGACGAACCCTATTTGTTTTGCTGCACCTGGTACCAATGGCAATCACTACCTACTTGATATGGCTACAAGCCAGATATCATATTCTCAAATTAAATATTATCGTAAAAATAATAAGCCGTTACCATCTGGTTGGGCATTAAGTGCTAGCGGGGAATTTACGTCTGATCCTGCACAAGTTGTTTCTTTAGCCCCACTTGGTGGATATAAAGGGCAAGGCCTTGCCATGATGGTTCAAATATTAAGTTGTTTGTTATCAACAATGCCGCTAGATCATGAGCTCGAACATTTTGACACGGGTAGCTTTGTCAACGGAAGAAACATTGGTCATTTTTTAATAGCAATTGATATTTCAGCATTTACAGATCTAGATCAATTTCAGAATGCTGTAAGTGAGTTAATGAAAATTGTGAAAAATAGTCCTGCTCGTTCTGGTCAACAAATCTTTGTTGCTGGAGATTTACAAGAGATTTCGCGCATAAAAAGATTGAAAGAAGGTATTCCTTTAAATGAAGAAGAATTTAACGAGCTTCTGAAAGAAGGACAAAAACTAGGAATAGATATGCCATCTGAGTCACTATCAATTAGCGAGTCTCCACTATGAGTGAAAATAAATTAATCCCTTTTGACTGTAGAGATGGATTTATCTGGTTAGATGGTCAGTTCGTGGACTGGAAAGATGCCAAAATTCATGTTCTTACCCACGGGCTGCATTATGGTAGTTGTGTGTATGAAGGTCAGCGGGCCTATTCTGGAAAAGTTTTTAAACTACGTGAACATACTGAAAGACTTTATCGCTCTGCTGCAATAATGGATTTTAAAATCCCATTTTCTATTGCTGAAATTGAAGCAGCGACGAAGGAGTTACTCCTAAAAAATGGATTAGTAGATGGATATGTTAGACCTGTTGTATGGCGAGGTCCCGAACAAATGTCTACATCCGCTAGAAATAGTAAGATACATATGGCAATCGCCTGCTGGCATTGGGGAAAGTATTTTGATTCTTCAGCGAGTAAGGGCATAAAATTAACTATTGCAGATTGGCGCAGACCACCGCCTTCAAGTAGCCCCTTTGAAGCAAAATCCTCGGGTCATTATATGATTGCAACGCTATCAAAGCACCAAGCTGAGAACAACGGGTTTCATGATGCATTAATGTTGGATTGGCGGGGACAAGTTGCTGAAGCAACGAGTGCTAACATATTTTTTACGCAAGGCAATACCTTACATACACCTATTCCTGACTGTTTTCTGAATGGTATTACAAGACAAACCATTATCGCACTTGCGCAATCGAAAGGATATGACGTTGTAGAGCGCGTTATTTTACCTGAAGAGTTGGATAAATTTGAAGAATGCTTTTTAACAGGTACAGCAGCTGAAATTACGCCAGTCCGCAGTATTAATAACTATGAATTTACCCCGGATAAGATATGCCAGGACATGCTTCTTTCTTATCAATCATTGACACAAAACAAGGAAAATAAAAATGACTGATACGTTAATCAAAACAGAAAAAACGCTTGATTTAGATGATTATAAGTTACTTCTTGAAAAACAGGGATGGGTTATTTTGTCTCCAGAGTTTGTAAAAGATGATCCAGATCGTGCTTTATCTGGTTTTGGGCAAACACTTTTACAATTTAATGGCAAAAAAACTTTTGAAGTTCAGTACAGACCTGGTTTTGATAATTTACCGTATTCGCAGAGTAAGAATGGTATAGGTCCGCATACAGAAGCCCCAGTATATGATCCACCACCTCGTTTTTTAGCACTTCATTGTCATGTTCAAGCCAAATGTGGGGGTGGACAGACGCAACTAGCCGATGGTTTTGAATTTTATAATTCATTAGATGAAGAGCTAAAAAAGATAGCGTGTGAAAAATCTATTTCTTTTAGTGCTACAGCGCAACCGGGATATTCAGGGAAGTTAGAACATAGTACTTGTATTATAAGTAATGTTGAAAAAAAGCCTATTTTTAGATTTAGTTACAATCAATTCTATTATGGCGATGTTAATCCTTCAGATTGTACTACTACAGTAATTCCGAAAACAGACGATGAAGCATGTTTAAGGCGCATAGCAAAATTAGGTGAAACTTTCTTTAATGATAACTCAATCTCAATTTTGATCCCTGAGAAAAGCATTTTAATTTGGGATAATCAACGACTAATGCATGCTCGAGTTCGTTATACAGATACATCCAGACATTTAACAAGATACTGGTTAAGTTGTAGCAGTAATGAAATTCTGGAGGCTAACTAATGGAAAACCGCATTAATATAAATCATCAGTTAGTAAGTAGTTTGAATCGGAACTGGCCTAAACGAGCTACCGTATGCTCAATTAATAAGTTCCAAGTTGATACTGTCTATGAAGCAGATCGACCCGATTATCCATCAGAGATGATTCCCTTCATAAACCATCCAAAATTTTCAAGCTTATCTGATGAGCTTAAGAGTAAAGTTATTACATGGGGATGGATTGGCTACAATCTAAGAACTATTACTGCTGAAGAAAAAGTTGTGAATCCCGCTCTTTCAATTATTGCTGATAGATACTTGGCTAAAGATGACTTTTTATGCCGTGAGGCATTACAACATGTCCTTATTGACGAGCATTATCACACATTAATGCATTTAGAAGCGGTTAATAGGACAAAAAATCAAAGAGAGATAAATTATGACATTGATTTACCAGAATCCGTGACCTATTTATCACTCAAAAAACTGCAAGACTCACTTTCTCATCAGTGGCAAAAAGATTTAGCGGCAATAGCTTTTGCAGTAGTTGCTGAAATAAGTGTTAATGCTTATCTAGATATGTTGGCAGATAATCAAGATATTCAACCACAAAATCGGCAAGTTGCTGAATTACATAATCGGGATGAATATGCCCATAGTAAAACGATAGCCGAGATCGTAAAGAAAATGTATGGAAATATGCCAGAAGAACATAAATCATTTTTTATATCTATGTTACCTGAGGCTTTAAATGCATATATCGCTCAGGATTATTCAATGTGGAAAGTTATTCTTCAATATTTCAATATTTCAGATGTAGATCTCATTATAGCTGATACACGACGTAATTCAGAAAATAGTGTAATTATGCGTGATTATAGTGGCCTGAAAAAGTTTGCTTCAGCTTTAAATATACTCGATGAAATTAAGTTTAATTTTGACGGTTACTCAAGTCATAAAGAGATATAAATATGTCAAAAATGAACATAGAATCAAAAGATCAAACCAATATATATGAAGTATATGCCTTACGTGTTGGGGCAAATGGGAATCGTACTGTACGTGAAAGTTTTATGTATGATGCCTGTTGTGGTGACCCAAATGCTTTAATGCCCTTAGATTACTGTTTTTGGGTTATAAAAAAAGATGATTTTGTTGTGGTTGTTGATACTTGTTTCCAACCAGAGACAGCATCTAAACGAAATCGCGAAATGTTTAGACATCCGCAGGAATCTTTACATTTAATGGGTATTAATCCTGAAGATGTTACAGATGTAATCATCACTCATTTACATTGGGATCATGCAGGTAATTTACCATTATTTCCTAATGCAAGGGTGCATTTACAAGCGGAAGAATTAAAATTCTGTACAGGTCCTGATATGGCCCATCACGCGATTAATAAAACTTACGAAGTGGATGATGTTTTAACTGCCATTAAGCATTTGTATAAGGGACGACTTTGTTTGCATTCTGGTGTTGCTGAGCTATTTCCCAATATCCAAATTTATCCAGTAGGAGGACATACACCGGGTAGCCAGGTGGTTCGTGTTTTAACTAAACGTGGATGGATTGTTCTTGCATCAGATTCTGCACATTTATGGGCGAATATTCGGTTACGTAGCCCATTCCCAATTCTTGATAATCTGTCAAAAACACTTGAAGCATATCAAACGATTGAGCAGTTGTCAGATGGTCCAGATCATATCATTCCAGGACATGATCCCCTAGTAACACAAAGATTTCTGCGATGGAATGAAGATCCCCATATCGTGTGTTTGCATGAAACACCCAAAATGATTGATGCGAAAATTGCTCCATGGCTCTAATGGCAGTCTAGACTAACTTTAACTTAAATTTGTGAAAGGACTCACTATGCAGAGAATTGATTACGTTGTCATAGGCGCTGGTATTATTGGTCTGGCAATTGCGCGAGAACTTGCGCTTAAAGGGCTTGACGTCGTTGTACTGGAATCCGCTAATAATTTTGGTGAGGGAATCAGTTCTCGCAATAGTGAGGTTGTACATGCTGGTCTTTACTATCCACCTAATTCATTAAAAGCAAAATTTTGCTTAGAAGGGGGTGCAGAAATATATACATATTGTTTAACCCATAACATTCCTTATAGACAATGTGGCAAGCTTATTGTTGCGACTGATGAAAAGCAAACTACAGCATTAGAAAGGATTAAACAAAATGCAGAACAATGTGGTGTTGAAAATTTACATTGGCTTTCAGCTGAAAGAGTAAATCATATTGAACCTGAAGTATTTTGTCATGCTGCGTTATTATCGCCAAGGACAGGTATAGTTGATAGTCATGCTTTAATGCAATCCTTTAAATGGGATGCTGAGAAGGCTGGGGCTGTATTCGTATTTAAGTCTCCGTTAATATCAGCAGAAATTTTATCTAATGGATTTCAGTTGCATATTAAAGGTTGTGAGAATGAGACTATTATTGCCAATCATTTAATTAATGCTGCAGGTCTCAACGCAACCAAGGTCGCAAAATCTTTAGTTGGCTTTCCATCTCAATTTATTCCTAAATTATTTTATGGTAAAGGTAATTATTTTGCTTATAAAGGTTTATCCAATTTTTCACATTTAATTTATCCAGTTCCTGAGAGTTCAGGATTAGGAGTACATTTGACATTTGATATGGCGGGAACTTGTAGATTTGGGCCTGATGTTGAATGGGTATTAGATGAAAATTACGATGTAGATAGTACTAGAATAGATTCATTTTACTCACAAATTAGAAGGTATTGGCCTAGTTTGCCAGATGGCTCGCTATATCCAACATATGCAGGGATTCGACCTAAATTAGGAAATATGAATGATTTTCAAATAGATGATGAAAAAATACATGGTGTACATGGGTTAATTAATCTTTTCGGTATAGATTCTCCTGGTTTGACATCTGCATTGTCGATCGCTAAACATGTCAGTACTCTACTTAGGGGGAGTGAATCTGTGAAATCATTAATTGCTTATTAATTTAAATTTTCTTTTTATAGAACATATAGTGAAAATAAAATTTTGTGTAATTAAAATAAAAGCTAGATTTAATTGAGTGTATAGACAATCAAAGAACAGCATGATTTGCTCATGCTGTTCGATATAAAATTACTATCTAACGTTCAAAATGAGCTTGGCCCCGCTCAATCTTAAGACTCGACTCTTGATCTCGAATTCTAAACCAGTAATCGGGAACGGTGAGTTGAGTTTTTAATATATTTAACCTATTGCCCACATGCACCTGATTAATATCATAGTAATTCTGCTCTTGTTCCTGATAAAGGGGAGCTATACCTGAGTTCATTGTGTAAACCTCTCCTAAAGCTACGCGATCAAGATTTAAGTCTTTAAAGAAGGGTTCAATAGCATTGTAAAGAGGGGTATCTTTAAACGGAACTAAATCAGAAAACTTTTTCCGAACAAAGAATAAAAGTCTGACGGTACACGTCTGGTCTATATCGACCTCTTCCCGAGACAATATACCTATCACATTGTTTTTACGACGGTTACGCCAAACGCTTTGTCGATACCAAAAAGCTAAGCCAAGCTGAATGGCTTGAAGTAAGAAGCAAGGGTATTGGTAGTAGTGATTGTGCCGCGGCTTGTGGACTTAATCGTTATATGTCGATGCTAGAACTGTGGATGATTAAGACAAGACGCATTCAGCAATCGATTGAAGATGAAAGTGAAGGCCATGCACCTCTGTACTGGGGAAAACGGCTGGAACCCCTAGTCGCTGAATACTACAGCATGCATACCAATTACAAAGTCAGGCGGGTGAATGCGGTGCTACAACATCCTGATCCAGACAAGCATTTCATGCTGGCGAATTTGGATTATGCGGTATCCGGTGATGCGGATGTGCAGATTCTGGAATGCAAAACGGCAGGTGAGTACGGTGCTAAGCTGTGGCGGGATGGCGTGCCGTTGTATGTGCTTGTGCCAGGTGCAGCATCAGCTGGCTGTCACCGGCAAGAAGGAAGCGCATATCTGTGAATTGATCTGTGGACATGAAACACGCATTTTTAAGGTGACACTTTCAGAATTGGTGATTAAACATATCGTCCATGCGTAACGATACTTTTGGATATGTGTGAAAAAGATACTCTGCCTGATGCTTGTGAATAGGCAGGTGAAGTTTTGTAGCTGTATATATGGGCTAAAGTATATTTTTCTCAGTAAGGAGGATCTGAGCCAATATATTATTATAGTTATTCAACAAATGATTTAATTTATTGAAGTACTTAATTGTATTAAAAGTTTGGATTTCATAAAATATCATAGAAAAGTTATGTTATCGATTTTATTTCACAATACCAAGCAGTCAAACGAGTTGGTTCTTGTAAAGCAGCAGCCAGTGTTTGGTGTACTTCGTAGTGCGGTTGACTGACTGATAGATCTTGCTGCCAATCTTGAATGTATGACAAAATCTCGTCTTGGGTATGACCTCTATCCATTCTTTGAATTCGACGTTGTTCTCTACGAATCAAAATATCTTTATGTTTGGCATATTCAGCTTTAAATTCACATGTCCAGCGTTTGGACAGATTGAGTAATGCATCAAGTGTGATAGCTTTTGGTTTGTCTACAAGAGGAGTAGCAGAACATTTCACTGAGAGTTGATGTAATACATATTTCGGGCGTAAAATTCTGTTGCCTGGACGCAGATAAGGGTGAAACCAATCATCAAAGCTGCCGGCAGAATGTACGGGCTTACCGGCTTTATTAGGAGCCTCATTGCATATACTGCAGGTTATTAGCACACACGCTAAGTGTTGGGAAAGTAGCCTTGTTAATCCAGTGGTCGACATGCGCAGTGTCACCAAGCGGACCTCCACAAAGTACGCAAATTTCACGGGCATCAGGATGTTGACTCAATCGGTGCATGCTACGAAAAACATTCACATAGTCAGCATAAGTTACACCACCTACAGCTGTAGCGGTACCGTTGGGTAAGTAAGGTAAGCCGCTACGAAAAGCCTTTTCATAAAATGCATCCATTAGAATTTTGAATGCTTTCCAGTTTGATTTGTTTGCAATTGGGCAATCGACTAGCAATAAATTCCGTGTGCTTTGAAACAGAGTGGGAATATTTGAGACCGCCCGTATCCAATTGGCTAAGGCTTGCTTTTCTGAAAGTGTCATGGCCGCAACAATTTGTGCACGAGACAGTAATGATTCATGAATGTGAACGCGTTGAAGAAATTCCCACAACCAATCAGCCTCAATAGTACTAGCTAATGTGATATTTTTTTCAAGCAAAATGATAGCAGCATGTTGTACAAAGAGACATAAATGATGACTAATTAAAGTCAACGATGAATTATTCATTTAAAGTAACTAATAAGATTCAGCCAAGCCACTACTAAGATGTAGGGACTTGGGGAAAGAAATAGTTTGTTATTTCAACAAATAATAAAATTTTTAATCAAGAATTTGATTAAAGAGAGCGACCACCATCGACAATAATTTCAGAACCAATTGTCCATCTAGATTCGTCTGACGCTAAATATAATACTGCACTCGCAACTTCTTGTGGTGTACCGAAACGA
>Ga0065704_10070703_pt1 | contig 17394 bp, 13 predicted proteins | sample SwiRhicommuniRL2_FD_59091 | JGI IMG/M metagenome (GOLD analysis project Ga0065704, IMG submission 59091) | Switchgrass rhizosphere bacterial communities from Rose Lake, Michigan, USA - RL2 v2 (version 2) | ecosystem: Host-associated > Plants > Roots > Rhizosphere > Soil | place: East Lansing, MI
GGTCTGGAAGCATGGGGCGACCTGGTTCTGCCACCGGGGCACAAGCCGGGAGAGAAACTGCCGATGGTCGTCGTGCAATATCATAGCGACGGCTTCCTGCGCGGTGGCACCGGGGACGATTATCCGATCTTCCTGCTTGCCCAGCGCGGGATCGCCGTACTCAGTACCGAGCGGCCCAATTTCTTCGCTGCGGCCTTTCCCCAGCTCAAGACCTGGTACGAGATCAATGCCGCCAACCAGAAGGATTGGGGTGAACGCCGCAGCCTGCTATCATCGGTCCTCACCGGCGTGCACATGGCAGTTGATCGTAGCGACATCGATCCCGCGCGCGTGGGCATCACGGGCTTGAGTGACGGCGCCTCGACCGTTGCCTTCGCCTTGATCAATTCGAAGGCATTTGCAGCCGCGGCGCTCAGCACCTGTTGCATGGAGCCCAACACCACGGCGACCTATGGTGGCATCGCCTGGGCAGAGTGGCTGCGCGGGATGGGCTATCCGCCCGCAACCCGGGAAAGCCCAGACTTCTGGCGCGACATGTCGCTGGCCCGCAATGCTGCCCGGATCGATACGCCGCTGCTCATGCAACTCGCCGACAATGAGTTTCGGCTGGCGCTCGAAGCCTTCGGCGCCCTGCACGAGCAGAACAAGCCGGTTGAGATGTATGTCTATCCCGACGAATTCCACGTCAAATGGCAGCCGATCCACCGGCGCGCCGTCTATGAGCGCAATCTGGATTGGTTTTCCTTCTGGCTGCAAGGTGGGGAGAATCCGGATGCCACAAAGATCGCGCAATATGGCCGATGGCGCGCCATGCGATCCGGTGTGCAGCCCTCACCTGAGCCGGTTCCAGTCCGCTAATTCGCTGACCTCCGTCCGACCTAGCGAGGGCAGAAAATCGAATGGGCATCCGTGTCTGAGGGAAATCATATGACAGCGCCCGACCAGACCCGGTCGCTCAGATTGGGTGCGTTGAACGTCTTTTCTAGCCGAAAGCGGTCGATCGTGGTGGGGAAAGCAGAAGGTCAGCAAAGCGCCTCAATTTCCGACATAAAGGTGACCTTGCCTGTGCCCGAAAGTTGCAGTTCGTTCAGGTCGTCACCGATTGAAGCTTCACTCGCTGCGAGATGGCGTCGAATCGACGCGCTACCAGATATGGACGCGTTGCTCCGGCGGGAGGTAGAGCGTGTCCCCCGGCTTCACATCAAACGCGTCGTACCAGCCGTCGACATTTCTGACTGCGCCGTTGGCGCGGAATTCTCCCGGACTATGGACGTCGGCGGCAAGTCGACGCCGGGTCTCGGCATCGGTCGAAAGCATGCGCCACAGTTGGCCCCAGCCGAGAAAATACCGCTGGTCGCCCGTGAAGCCGTCGATCACCGGGGCCTTGCCGCCCTGCTGGTCCTTCACGTAGCGGCGATACGCGGCATAGCCGACCGTCAGCCCACCAAGGTCGCCGATGTTTTCGCCCAGCGTCAGGGCCCCGTTTACATGCTCGCCTTCGATCGGGGCATATTCGTTGAACTGGTTGACCAGGTGGTCCGCGCGCTCGCGGAAAGCCGCCTCAGATTTCGGCGTCCACCAATTGCGGATCTTGCCCGTACCGTCATAGCTTTTGCCCTGGTCATCGAAAGCATGGCCGAGCTCGTGGCCGATGACCGCGCCGATCGATCCGAAATTCACCGCAATATCGCCATCCGGATGAAAGAAAGGCGGCTGCAGGATGCCTGCAGGAAAGGTGACCGAATTGAGCGCTGGCACATAGCCCGCATTGATCTCCTGAACGGCAAACGGCCATTCCCATTTGCGAGTTGGATGTCCCAGCGTGCCCATGTTGTCCGCCCGCTGCCATTCGGAGATGCGCCTGACATTCCCGACAAGGTCGTCGGGCGCAATTCGGATCGAAGTGAGGTCGTGGTAGCGGTCAGGAGAACCGATGTAGGAAGTAACCTGATCGAGCTTTGCCAGCGCCTCCGCACGCGTTTGGTCGTCCATCCAGGTGTTGGTTACGAAGCGGTCGCGGTACTCGGCCCTGAGGTAGCCGATCATCGTGTCGATCGTCTGTTTGTATTCGGTCGGGAAATACCGCTCCGCATAAAGCTTTCCGATCGGTTCGCCGAGCAACTCGCCCAGCATGCCGATCGCCCGCTCTTTCAACGGACGCTGGGCCTCGACGCCCGAAAGGGCCTTTTCGTTGAAGGCAAAACTGGCATCGGCCAGTGGAGTGCTGAGTAAGGGGGCATAATCGTTGAGCAGGTGGAACACGAGATAACTGCGCCAGGTCTGTATCGGTGTGTCCGCGACCAGCGCCGCAAGATCGCGCACGGCGGTATCGGTGTTCACGTTGATTTCGGTAGCTGCGCCTGCGCCGCCTGCCCCGAGCAGAACGGGCCAGTCGATACCCGGGGCGTAGGACTGGAGCTCGGCGATGGTCATCGGGTGATACATCTTGACCTGGTCGCGCCGCTGCTGTGCCGACCAGCTCCTGCGTGCGATCTCCGTTTCGAGTTCGAGCATCATGTCCGCGCGCTCGCGCGCATCGGCGAAACCCGCTTGCTGGAACAAGGTTTCCGCATAATCGAGAAATGCGGCGCGAACGGCGTGGAATTGCTCTCCCTCGCCAAGGTAGTAGATCGGGTCGGGCATGGTCAGACCGCCCTGAACGACCGCCAGCATCGGTTTTTCGGGATTGCCGGGGTCCGCCACGACGCCGAAGCCGACAGGGCGGGTGGCTTCGGTAAGCGCCATCTTCTTCATGAGATCGGTGCGGTCGTTGATCATCATGAAACCATCGATCAGGTCTCGCAACGGCTCGATCCCGACCCGGTCGCGGTGCGCGACATCCATGTAGCTGCGATAGAAATCGGCGATTTGTTGCTCGCTCGTTCCCGATTTCTGCGGCGAAGCCAGCAGGTCGGATACCATGGCATCGACTTGTTTATCGGTCTTGCGGCCAAGCTTGGTGAAGGCGGTCCAGTTCGGGTAGCCATCGGGTATTTCAGAACTTGAGAGCCATTTACCCGATACGTAGCGATAGAAATCGTCGCCTGGATCGACGCTGCGATCCATGGCGGACAGATCTACACCCCATTCGCCATAACCGTCCTCGTCGAACGCTTTCTGGCCAGAAGCGGCGCTGCCGACAGTCAGGGCCGCAACCGAAAGGCCCCCTGCTGCCAGAAAAGACAGAACCTTTCGCGACATCACCATCACCGAACTCCTTCTTTCACTCGGGCAGCGTCGCGGACATGTTATCCAGTCAATGGCTGAACCGGCGATCCTTGACGCGCAGCCTCAATTCTTGGCGACCGTAAGTTCATAAGATCGCGTCGCTCCGGAATCCTTATCGTTGCCCATCATGTACACGATGATCGAGTAGTCACCGGTGGCAGGTGCGACGGCAGACCAGGCATCGGCATTATCGACGGCCCTCGATCCCACATAGATCGCGTCACCGGGGCTGCCGCCAGGCGGCAATACGTTGAAATACATCGATCCCGGACCAGCTAGCGTGACATTGACGGTGTCACCTTCTTTGGCCGTGAAGCGATGGGTCGCGATGGCATTGCCGGTAATCTTGCCCGATAATTTGGTGGGAACATTGTGCTGCTTTCCCACAGGGCGCGCAACAGTCGGTGCCTCCGCCACTGAAATCAAGGTTACGCCGTCCGTTTCACCCACGACGCGCGCATTGCCTTTTTCAGTGATAGCCGACGCCCCCGCCGAGGAAGCGCCGCCCGGGCAGCCGATCAGGACGGCACTGTCATCGAGGTAGTTGGACGTAGCCGCAGTCTCGCCGAGCTGCCGGCACGGATCACCGGGTTTAGGGTACCCGTCGCCCATTATTCGCAAGGTATCGGGCCAGATAAACGCATCGGTTTTTTGGGCAGCGTCCGTCATCTGCCCCCCCGTGTCCGAGGTCGTCACGACCTCCCCGTTGCGGTTTGCTTCCCCGGTATCTTCCGATGAACAGCCGGCAAGCGCAATCAGGGTTGTGATCGCGATGCAACAAAATCGGTTAGAGATTGCCATATCGATTGCTTCTCGCCTTGTTTTGCTCAGTTGCTGCGCCGGTATTGCAGCACGGCGATCGATGCGTTGGCCTTTTCTGCGATGGTGCAGCCCGGCAGTGAGCTCATCAACCCGCCGCGATCATTGAAATAGACGGTGCAGGTGCCCGAGACGGTCGCCTGGTAATTACCATTCCGAAGGCGGAGCACTGGAATACCGTAGGTATAGCCGGAGCTGTGGTTCTGGTTCAGTCCCTGCTCCCGGCGGTATGACTGCATAGCCCTGTCGGCCGCGCGCCGGTCGGAACTCGAGCAATGAGAATTGGTGTCGGACCGTTTTCCGTCTCGGCCATAATAAGCGATGCACTGAGCACCTACGAGGACATGCCCTCTGCCGTGATTGTCCATCACGACTTCTGGAGGCCCGTAGTGAATCCCAGGCCTGCCGAAGCCGCCCGGAGGGGCTTCGCTCCCCGCGTAGCCGTCCATTCCCTGTTCGCGTCGATAGGATGCGACCCCGGTATCGGCCCTGGCAATTTGGGTGCGGCTGCAGTTCCTGTTGGCAGTTTTGCGTTGTCCGCGTGCGTCGTAATAGACCACGCAACTGTTCGAGGAGAACGTCGCTTCGATCTCGCCGTTCGATCCTGCAAAGATTCGCGGCGCTTCTTGCGCAAGTGCGGGAGCGGCTGCCAGAACGAAGGAAAGGCTCGATGCCGCGAAAAGGGTTCTAAACATCTGCGAGTGCTCCTTGCTCATGCAATCTGTTGACTAGAAGCGCCGCTGCTCCCCGGCATTGTGTTCTTCGCAAGTGCCGCGGAAATCCTCGATACCGTTGATGCTGATGTGGCCGCTTCTGCGGTCTATCTTGATCTTGGGCTTGTTGAGGCCGTTGAGGCGGTACTTGGCGTCTATCTCGGAATAGCCCACGTTCAGGTCGCTGAGTTCCCACCAGCCGTCCTGTCCGCCGGAGTGCAACGGCGGGATAAGCTTCTTCGGAAGCCAGATGTGTCCATCATCCCCGTGGATATCGATCTGCACAACGCTGTCGAATTCGCGGCGCGACATGATTGTCGCATAATCCGTTTCAAGCTCGTGATGCCGACGGCTCCAGTGAAATGTCGGCACGGTCTGGACATTGGGCTTCGCGCCTTCCCCGTAACAGACGAGATGCAGGTCGACGCCGCCATAGTATCCGCGGTCGTGATTCTGCGAGAGCACCGGAGTTGCCGGAGCGGAAACTCCGATGATCGCAGCCATGAGGCCGCAAAATTTGAGTCTCGTCCCCGCCATGTCACGCCACCTCCTCTACTGCATCAAGACAACCGAACCCTTGTTAGCGTTTATCGAGCCGCTCAGACCGGTTTCGGGGCGGCTCTCGCGTCGCTCCGATCAGGGATGAGGGCCTTTGGCATTAGGAGCCGCCGAGGGCTTTCAGGCAATGCCCATTTCCGGACAATCGATATACAAATCAGGACATTCCTGGGTGGCGGAGAATGGCTAACGGCCGGGTGACGGCTCGATCAGACTTGCACGAAACCTGCCCGGTGTCGTGCCGTACCAGTGCAGGAATGCCCGTCCGAAGCTGGACGTGGTCGCATACCCCGTCGCCCTGGCGATCTCTGCCAGCCCGATCGCGGGATCGGACAGCAGCTCCTCGATCAGCTGGCGGCGTTCCCGGTCCACGATGTCCTGAAACTTTACGCCGGTCGAGGCCAGCTTTCTCCCCAGAGTCCGCACTGTCACGCCTTCGTTGACCGCCACTTCCTTCAACCGGGGCACACGGTTTTCCGCCGAAAGAGTGCGGGCAACCTCGCGTTTCAGGCGTATCGCCAGGTTCCGATCATCCGTCGCTCCCTCGACCGAGCGAAGGCGCTGGCACGCGATATGCCAGAAAGAGGCGTCGTAGTCCGGGTTCGCGATCCCCAGCCAACCGACCGGAAAACTCACGCCGTTCGACTGTGCGCCCATCTCGACATCAGTGGCAAGCGTACAAAGAAGCTCATGTGATGCGGCCTCGAACGGAAGGCTGAGACGAAGGTGAACTGCCTCAAGGTCCCTCAGCAGAAAACGCTCCAGTGTGCGGATTACCAGCACCAGCCTAATGGCGGCAACAAAGTGCAGCATCGCTCCTATCGGAAGTTTCGGCTCAATCGTGACGCCCGCCCTGTCGTCGTCCCTTTCGAAAGCAAGCGATACGTTCATGTTGGTCGCATTGATCAGCGCGGCCAGGTTGACGAGGGCATCTTCCAGCGTGGGTGCGTTGCGAATGATCATCGACGCCGTGGGACCGGTGATAAGCCTGCTGGTCTCCAGCGTTTTTCTGATGAGGAAGGGGCCAAACCCGCGATCGAGAAAATTGGCAGTTACGGTGATGTCGTCCGCCATCGAGATACGTTGCGGGAGCCCGCCGTGCTTTTGCAGGGTCGTGCCGTCGAGGAGCCAGTCGGGAAATTCGAGCCAGTGGGAGAACGGCCCGAGTACACCCAGCGGGACGGTGAAGGCGGCCTCGTCCCCCAGTTCCCGGATCGCGGCCCTAGCGCTCGCATGGAAGTCTTCCTTCGAAACTGCACTCACCCTTCTAAGCTGCCGCACCGTCGTCCGGGCCTTCGTGCACCGGAATCCTAGGTTGCCTTACCCTGTTTTCAGCGTGAAATCATACGACGCTCGTTGCCGTTTACCAGCCGGCTTTCTGCTGATCGCTGCCTCATCTTCTCGTCAACCGCGCGAATTCGTGATAGTTCTTGCCCCCGGCGCGTCGGCTCGCCTGGTCGGTATCGCGATCGAAAGGGGGGAATATGACCGAGGATGTGATCGAGAGGGACTACCCTTTTTATCGCGGCGACCCTGTCACTCTCACCGGCATGCAGTGGCTCGTTGTCATGGTCGGGGTAGGCCTCGCGGTCTGGGTGCTCCTGGGTCATTTTGCCATCTTCTCCCAAGGCTACATGGGGTACGGGACCAGCGACTTGATGACGGTTCTCCCGCTGCTGGGCCTGATCCTGGTAGCGCCCCGCTACTGGACGGCGCTTTTCAGAAAAATCGGGTGGAAGGACATCGGCTGGATGTTCGCATTCGCCGCGCTGAATGCCGTTATCGCTATCCCGCTCGGCTTTCTTCTCGTCAGTCTTGTCGAAGCTCAGGTCAATCCGGGCGTCGACGGTCTGACTACGGCAACCAACTTCGACCGGACCCTGTTCTTCCTCGCGTCGCTTCCCCAGCTCATGGGCGAGGAACTCGTCTCGATCCTGCCGTTCCTGACCATTCTGTATTTATTGACCCAGAAGCTGGGCTTTTCGCGCACCGCAGCCGTCATTACTGCGTGGATCGTCACGGCGGTCTGGTTCGCCGCGATCCACCTTCCGACGTACAACTACAATATCATCCAGTGCCTCCTCGCGATCGGAGGGGCCCGGCTGGTTCTTACGCTCGCCTATATGAAGACCAAGAACCTGTGGGTTTCGTTCGGTGCGCATGTCATCAACGACTGGATGACGTTCGGGCTGGCGGTGCTGGCGTCCGTGTTCGGCTCGTCTGCCTGACCAAACCGGTTTCCCCGGTCGCCGGAGGCGGCCATGTCGATGGAGGGAATGCCATGTGGTTGCGAATGATGCTGGTTGGCCTGGCGTTGCTCGGGATCGAAAGCGCGGCTTTTGCACAAGGTGCCAAGGCCAGTTCACCGCCCGAGTTCGCCCGAAAAATCGATGACCTCAAGCCCGGTGAATGGGTGTGGGCGCCCGAAGTAGCGCCCGAAGGGCCGGTGCTGGTTTACGTCGACCTGTCGAAACAGATAGCCATGGTTTATCGAAACGGCATTCGCATCGCTGCCACGACGGTGTCGACGGGCAAGCCGGGCCATTCTACGCCGACCGGCGTGTTCACGATCCTGCAGAAGGACGCCAAACACCGGTCGAGCACTTACAACAACGCGCCGATGCCGTTTCAGCAGCGGCTGACCTGGGACGGTGTTGCCCTGCATGCCGGTGGCCTGCCCGGTTATCCGGAAAGCCACGGCTGTGTTCACTTGCCGTACGAATTCGCGCGCGAACTCTTCACCATCACGAAACTGGGTGTCACAGTGGTCGTGCAGGGCGATGCGGAACATCACGTCGCGGCGAGTGAGAACAGCCTGCTGGTGCCCGTGGACGAGACGGGCAGGGCCGTCGGACGACTCACCTTGCGCAGCGGCGAGCAATTCCGCTGGACGCCCCAGCTCGCGCCAGACGGCCCCTTGTCGATCGTCATCTCGAAGCTCGACCAGCGCATCGTCGTGTTGCGCAATGGCGTCGAGATCGGACGCAGCGTTGCAATTATCAACGATCCCGACAACGGTTCGCACGTCATCACCCTCACGACGCGGCAGGGCAAGCCAATCTGGCTGTACGTAGGCATGACAGGCCACGACGAAGACGAGGGTAAGGAGGTGGACGAGGCCGTCCTCAATCGCGTGCGGATGCCAAGGGCCTTCTACGACAAGTTGAAGTCCCTTCTCGTCCCGGGCTCGACAATCCTCGTGACCAACTCCCGTGTCGGCGCCTCAGTCGGCGAACGCCTGACCGTGGTGGATGCCGTTGCACCCGAGATCTAGACGTACCGATCGAGCAGAAGGCCGGGGAAGGGGACGCAATTGAACGGATTTTCCAGGCAACTCATGAAGCTGCTGGGAGCAGTAGTTTTTGCGGTGACCTTGACCGCGCAGTCCGCTCCGCAAGCTGACGCTTCGGGCGAACCGGCGCCGTCCCAGGTGGAACCTGTCGTTGCCCCGATGCCAACTGCAATGCCGTCGGCGTCGGTCGAAGTCAGGCAAGGTGAGATCAGGGCGGCCGCAATCGCACTCACCGACGCTCAGCGACGGCAGGAACGATGGGACAAGACCGCGGCCGAGGCGATTAAGCACCTGGAAAAGGGCGCGCGCGATCTCACGCCCAGCGACCTGGCAAGGTGGGAAGAACTTCGCGCAAAGCTGGCCGAGCAACGCGACGAGGCACTGGCCGTCAGTCTTCAGGGTACCCTTCCCGAGAAGATCGCCCGCGCCCAGCTCGAAGCACTTGGCCCGGCTCCCGAAGCCGACGCCAGCGAGGATGCGCAAACCGCCAGCCGGCGAGAGGAACTCGAGGAACGGCTCACCCTCGCACGCGGGCCGTCGATGGCCGCCGACGATGCGCACGCTCGTGCGATCGTTCTCATCAAGGAAATCGACCGCGTTATCAATTCGAGCCAGCGCGGCTTGGTGTTCAAGCAGGTACCATCGCCTCTGCTGCCGTCGAGTTGGGCGGCGCTTTTTCGCGATCTGGGCACGAAGAAGATTCAGGCGAGCGAAGGCGCTACCGTGCCGAGCAATCTGGGAGACCTTGGGGAAATCACTTCCGGCACGATCATGATCTTCGCTGCAGTCCTGCTTGCCTTTCTGGGCGGTCTACTTGCCTCCCAGCGCGCGATCGTCAGAAAACTGGATCGCCGTGTCCTGCAGCAATCGAATGCGGCGGCAGCCATCCTTCTCACCATTCTTCGTGATCTGGTCGTCCTGCTCCTGCCTATCGGGTTGCTGATTGTGATCCTGGTTTTCGGCACCTTGCTGGATGCTTCTGCCCCGGTATTGTCGCTGGTGTTCCTGACGGTCGGTCTTGCAGGCGTGGTCCTGGTCTTCGGGATTTGGCTGGGACAGAGCCTGCTTTCGCCCGAGATCGCCAGCCAGCGCTTCATCATGATGTCCGACAAACGCGCCCGGGCCAGTTACCTGACAGTCATCGGGCTTAGCGGCGTCCTCGCACTCGAGGCGATTTACGAAGGGTTCGAAAGGCACTTCCCCTTCTCCGCCGCCGCGACGGGCGTCGTCCCCTTCATTCTGATCGGTGCAACAGGCTTCTTGCTGTTCCGGTTGGCGACACTGGTGGTCGGTCGAAAGAAGGACGCAATCGAGAATCCCGAAGTCGGCGCGGCCTTGCATGCAAGTCATTCGGGCCGGCGTATCGACTTCATCGGCATCGGTGCGCGCGCGATGAAGGTCGTGGCGATCGCCACTCTGCTGCTTTCGGCCCTGGGTTATGATGCGCTCGCGCGGATGTTCCTGTCAGCGACATTGGAAACGATGGCTATCGTCGCACTGGCCATCCTGAGCTATCGTCGCACGATGGCCATTGCCAAGGTCATCGGCGGCAATTTCGCGCGCTCGCATGAACACATGAGCGAACTCGCGCCGGTTGCCCTCGGCATCCTGCTCATCGCCGTATCCATCCCGTTGATCCTGCTGGCCTGGGGGCTTCGGCCTGCGCAGATCGGCGACTTCATTTCGGTGCTCAGGACGGGTGTCTCGTTCGGCGACGTCCGCATCTCGTTCGGCGACGTCGTCACCTTCTCGCTCGTGTTCGCAATAGGCTACGTTCTCACGCGCTGGATCCAGCGGATCGTGGAAGTGACCGTACTGCCGAGACTGTCTCTCGATGGCGGAAGCAAGAGCGCTCTGCTGACCGCGATAGGTTACGCCGGACTGTTGCTGTCGGCCCTGATCGCTATCACATCCGCCGGCCTCGACCTGTCGAGCCTTGCTATCGTGTTCGGCGCGCTGTCGGTCGGTATCGGCTTCGGGCTGCAGAATGTGGTGGCCAATTTCATCAGCGGGATCATCCTGCTGATCGAACGACCGATCAAGAAGGGCGACTGGATCAAGGTGGGTGGCGCGGAGGGTATCGTCGAAAAGGTGGCTGTCCGTGCCACCCACATCAAGGCGTTTGACCGCGACGACGTGATCGTCCCCAATTCGGAACTCGTCTCGGGGATCGTGCGCAACAGGACCCTCGTCGACACACTCGGCCGGGTCGAGATCTACGTCGGGATCGCCTATGAAAGCGATGTCGCGCTAGCGCTCCAGGAAGCGATGGGGGCGGTGACCAATCACCCCGAAGTTGTCGGAGACCCGGCCCCCAGTGTGACGGTCACCGAGTTCGGCGAAAGTGCGCTCACCCTGCAGGTCTTTGCGTATATTCGGGACGTAGCACGGAGCAACAAGGTGCGTGGCGAGTTGCACCTGGAAATTTTTTCGCGGTTCAATGCGGCAGGAATTTCCATTCCCTACCCGCAGCGTAATGTCCGCGTTGAGAAAGTTCGATCGAGCGAGGGTTGAAAAGCTTGCGCCTCTGTCGCTCACGAACTGCGGGTCAGTTTTTTCTCAATGCATTTTGGATTTCGCTGCGCCTGTCCTTCCGTTCGACACGTTTGGCACCCTCAGACCCGTGATCGTGCACGCGCCTCAACTGGGTTAAATCGGCATTTGAAAAAGGCGGTCGTTGTGAGACCATTCTTATATCGTTCATTCGATTCGGGGAGGCTCGAGATGGCCGGTTTCACCAAATTTGTTTCGACTGTCGCGCTCGCTGCGCTGGTTGCCACGCCTGCCTTGGCGGAGAAGGCGAGCCAGCTTTCCAGTATCAACGGCTCGCTAGGTCGTGATGCGGAAAGCGCGCTGCAATCGCGCGGGTTCGCGCATATTTCCACGCACAAGAGCGATTCCGGATTCATCAACAGCTACTGGTGGAAGTCGCAATCGAAGGATTGCGTGACCGTCGAGCTATACGACGGCCGGGTGATGACGATCAACGACGCGACTCCGGGCGATTGCGGCCACAGTGGCGGCAGCGGCAACGCGGCGGCGGCAGTCGGCATCGTGGCGGGGGCGGCGATCCTTGGTGCGTTGCTGAGCCACAAGTCGCACCATCACGAGAACGACCAACATCTCGCGGACGCGCAGGCCGAACAGCAATACGAGCGCGGTTATACCGACGGACTGCACAACGCGTCGTATCACAACTACGACAGGTCCGACGCGTACTCGAACGGCTACACCGCCGGTGTGGACGAACGGAACGCCAAATTGTCGCACCATAGTGGGCGCGGCGGGTATCGGTCCTACGCTCAGATCGATGACCTCAAGGGCGCGCGCGCGGCCGGCGGGATGAGCGAACTGGAGCGGCGCGGCTTCCGCCAGGCCGACAACTTCGCCACCGGCAACACGCGCTATTCGATCCAGTGGCAGCCGCAATCGCGCCAGTGTGTTCAGGTGACGATCGCCGACGGCAAATTCTACGACGTTCGCGACATCGGCCAGCATCCCAAGTGCCACTGATGGGAAGGTGACCGCATGCGCCGGATCGGCACATCCGTCGCCCTTACCTGCACGTTCGCGCTCGCGCTGGCGGCGTGCGACCAGTCAGCGACAGTCCCCGATGCGACCGCGACGGAGACGGTCGCGGCGATCCCCGGATCCCTCGCCCCCTTCGGCGACGGCTACCCGGCGGCGGGCGATGCTTGCCGCCAGCTAAGCGAGAGCCCGGCGACCTCCGACTGGCTCGACGACAGCGCGGTGCAGGTCGGCTGCCCGACGGTGACCACGGCGGGCACGCTCGGCGGTGCTGTCGTCGGTAAAGTCGACGGGGTCACTGTGGTCAGCGTGCCGCAGGGCGACGCGAACGCCGGCATGGTCGAGAAAGGCGCGCCTCCGCCCCCGGAGCGGGAAGACGCGCTGGTCCCCGGTACCGATTACAATGCAACGACCACGATCGATTGCGGCTTTAAGAGGGCTGCCCCGACGGCCCGGTGCGACGCAGGGGTCAAGCGCAACCGGAATGGCCCAGGCACCGCGGTGGTCGAGGTGACCAAGCCCGACGGGATAAAGCGCTCGATCTTCTTCAAGGGCACCGGCGCGTTCAGCGCCGACAGTTCGCAGGCGGACGGCTCGGCGGCTTACGACTTCAAGGCAACTCGCAAGGGGGACGAAACAACCGTGCGATTCGGCCCCGAGACTTACGTGATCTTCGATGCACTTGTAGTGGGCGGTTAGAGGGCCTAGCCGAACACCGGCAATGCTTCACTGAGCACTCGGTAGGTGGACATTGCGAACAGAATTATTCCCACAGTCAACGAAGCTAAGCTCATCAAGGCTTCCGAACGCATAAGCGACATCATCGAAGTATGTGTGGGAGCAATGGCGTTTGCGGCTGCAACCAACGATATGTGTCGGAATTGAGCTGATCCAATGAGTGTAAACAACGCCGGGACAACAAAATTTGCACTGTGCGAGCCGCTATGCAAAAGCGCCCCTACGACCATGGTAATAGCTGTCCCAATCCAAGAGACCGTGGCGGCGGATCCTACAATTGCAACAATTTTCGACCAAAACACTGTATCCATACCGCCTTTTGATAGAGGTTACAGCTGAGTCAAACTTTCGGACATTTACGCCAGCCGTACGCAAGTTCGCAAGCGAGCCGTTAGCAGAATCGCCGCTTTGGGCGTACCGACAGCTCGGTGAAGCTGTTACTGGTAGGGCAAAAAGCGGATGTTCCATAGCGCTCTCGGTCCTCCGTCGATCCGGGCTTCGCGAAGCCTATCACTGTAGTCAACAGCTCTGAGGAATCACCTCACCCCGCAAGGCGAGTGTGAAGTTGAAGTCGGCAGCGAGAGCCTTCATCTGAACTGGGTCGAAGCTCGAGACATCAAGCTGATAGACGCCGCTGCGGGGTAATCGGATACGCACATCTGCTCCGAAACCGGCACCGGTGATCAGTGGAGGCTCGCCCATGATGCCGAAAGAGAAATTGAGGCTTTGGTCTAGTTTCGCATTGAAAATGACGAGGGTATCTTCGGCGGAGCCCTGGAAGCGATAGATCACTGGAGAATAAGGCTGAACCGAACCGATCACGTCAATCGGGCAGCCGGTAGTGGACAATGGCAAGAGATTAGCTGCCTTGGGCGGCGGGGGCGAGATAGCAAATGTTGGCACAGCCACTAACGCGATCGTGGCGACGACAAGTGCGCTACGATCAACCGGCATTTTCAGACCTCCAATGATGAAGCGCCTCAAACCCTGCATGGCCACTGTCCTAAACTAGAAGAAGTCAGTCACAACGAACTAAATGGTGGCTGGGAGCGCAGCATTGCTATCAATTTTGTGTTGGTCTGAAAACGTGCACAATCGGGTCGGTAACCGATAGGCTGCTTTCCACAGCGCGCTCGCCGAAAGCGGACTGTCTCCTATCGGCCCCATTTGCGGTTGCAATTCTTCCCCAGAGGAGCGCTCGAAGAATGTCGCGTTTCGGCGATAAACCTGCCGCTCAACCCGCCGAGTGAGAATGACCGGAAAGTCCCAGACCCAGGCGGTCAGGACAGCGGTGAATGGCTAAGCGTTAGGTCCGCATTCGAGAAGACGCCTAACCGTCGAAGAGGGTTGCGGTCCATGAATTTGCGCCGCTGCCCAGGCTTCGGCGTCGACCAATTCCATGATCCGCACGAAGCGCAGATCGCGGACCGGGCCGGGCGTTGAGAGCGCATGCGCGAGCTTGGCTTCGTCGATGAGACCGAATTCGACCAGGCGGCCGCCGAGCAGCATGTCATAGATAGCCTGCCGCTGCCGGTCGAAAATTGTCGCGGCGAAGCCGGTGGGCGTGCCCTTCGATCGGCGCGCAATGATTTCTTCGGGGAGATCGGGCGCGAAGGCGCGGCGCACGGTTGCCCGGTCCTGCCCTGGCGCGAGCCAGTGCCAGCTCGGAACACGCAGGCAGGCTTCGACCACAGGCTGCGAGACCAGTGGTGAAATCGCGCGGTACAGCGCCTGGGCATTGATCGCCTCCACCAGATTCTGCGCCGGGGCGAGCAGGGCGACGTGGCTTGCACGGCCGGGCAGGACACCTTGCGGTGGCAGGAACCAGGGGTGCGCGACGGTGTCGGCGATGATCGCCTTGGCCGCATCAGAGAGAAACGCGACCGCCGCCGGCTGGCGCGGGGCCCGCGAGCGCAGCCAGGCGCGATGCACCGCGCGCCAGGCCAGTGCCCAAGTCCCGGTTTGGACCAGGTCGCCGAGTGCCCGTGCCGCATTCCAAAATCGCTTGTCCAGACCGCCGGTGGCGAGGCAGTCGGCAAGGATCGAGACGGTGCGCGAAGCGAAGAAGACATTGTCGCCGCCGCCGCCATCGATGAGGATATCGGCTCCGCATAGCTCGGCGGTTTCGGCCGCGACCGCGTCCTGCGCCTGCGTGAAGCAGCGATGCACCGGATATCCGCGTGACCCCTGGATCGAACGCGGCATCCAGTTGCTGCGCGTCCATGACGCGCTGGCCGACGGCGCAACCCAGCGCGAGATCGGGGCCGTTCTGTTTGGCGAGGCGCGCGTGGCCGAGGACTGGAACGACCGATCCGACTCGCTGCGTTCGCGGATCCGGCGGCTGGTGCGCGAGGCGAAGGCACTGGCGCAGGGCGGATATCGCGATTTGATGCGCAGCGGACGGTGAGAGGACCGACCAGCCATCAAAGGTTCGACAATGACGGGCTCTCATCGGTGGTCCCACGATGTCTTGTCGAGGTTACCGATCGCATGACATCTGGATTTGAGATCCATCGGACAGACAGCAAGATCATTCCGACCAGAAGACAACCATTTTCTCCTCAAGCAGGGTCTCCGGCCGCGATCCGACCTTCCGGAACCTGGCCCCACTTGCCTTGATCGCCTTGACGATTTCGGGAGCGGGATGTTTCCAGGTCGAGCGGGTGGGCTGAGCGGCAGCAACCCAAAGTTCGGCATCGACCACGGGGATTGAAGGGTCGTAATTGTGGGCTGATCCGTGGTGAGGCAGCATGAAGGCCGTCACCCAATCCAACTCGTCACGGTAATAGGCCTGGAAGTCTCGCACTGCCGCAGCCTCCTTGAGGCCTGCATCGCCGGTTCCGAGCCAACCCACGCGCGCGCTCGGATGTTCCGGCATGTTCCGGTAGACTGCACCGGCCTTCTCCGGATCGGCAGGCCCGGAATAGAGCGATAGCGATGTTTCGTTCTTGTTGCCAAATGTCCAGGCGTAGGCGCGAGAAACAGCCGTTCGATGCTCGGTCACCATGCGCCGGCGCTCCTTTTTGACCCGGACCTTGTCGTGGAAACTGCCCCGTGGCCAGCGAAGCAGCACTTCTACGGCAGCGCAAAATGCCTCTCGATTCTCCTGGCTCGCACGCTTCACATGGGGTTTGAGAAGCCAGCCACCGTAACGGCCAGGGGCGATGTTCAACTCCAGACGTTGCGTCACGGTTGCGCCATCGGGCGTCTGGCGAGCCAAGGAAGAGGCAGTCCGCCCCCCGGCCGGATCGATGGCTTTCCACGGGGCACCGCCCGGTCCGGAACCAGGTGGGTCGATCGCCGGTAGTTCGAAAAAGCCAGTGTCGTCATCCTCGTCAGACGGCATGACCATGATGATCTGCCGCGGGCCAAATCGGCTCATGGTGCCGACCGGATCGATCACGAGATCTTGGTGGAACTGCTCTGACGCAGGGTCGCTGCTGGCGTCAGCACACCGCGCAAACGCTATGATCCGGTCAACATCATCCAGATAGGGCATCACGACCGTATCAACGCGAAGCCCTGTACGCTCGTTGAGCAGATGGGGAATGCCGCAGATATGATCGCGGTCGAAATGGGAGACAAACAGCATGTCGAGACGTCGCGAGGGGCGCCGCCCCACGATCGAGCGAATTGCCTCGACCACGCCTTTTAGTGGGTCGGAACCGCAGTCGTAGACATACAGGAAGTCCGCTGAAGGTATGGCATCGCCGGCAAGCGAAGCGCGCCATGCCCCTTTGTCTGAACCAAGGTCTTTGAGCGTCCCAACATGGAAGCCGCCTTGTCCAACCGGAAGTTGATACCGGTGATGACTGAGAACATGGTCTGTATTGCTGCGCTTCCACGCCCGAGGATGGCTGGCTGGCAGCCGCGCCGTGCGCAGGGCCAGGTTTGCCGCTTCGCGCTCCCGGTCCAGGAGGAACTGACGACATCGGGCATGAAACGCCTCCTCGTCGAATGCAGTTCGTTCGAAATCGAGCGCCAGAGACAACAGCTCGACCGGGACGTCTTTGCACAACGCATCAATGAATAATTCAGCGACAGATTCTAATCCATAGGACCGCGCTATCTCCACGTGGATATGGGAATTGGCACAGCAGCATGCGCGTACCCATTCTTCATCGCTGATGCCGAGCGGCTTCATATCGTTCTTCATCGATTCCTGTCGCTTCAACCTTAGTCGTGATGTTTGTTGAATGCTCTTTGACGGTAAACAAATCGCACTGTTTCAGGCCCACACGTTTATCGACGAACATCAGCGATGGCGTTGTTTAATGCTGCTCTTTCAGCCGGCCGACTACAATCAGTGCGCGCTCCTACAAGAACGGCCGCCTGATGAACGCCTCGCCTCATGACGGAATGTGGGGCCGGTAGAGCCGGTGGGGGATGGCGCCTCGCGCCGGAAAAGCGGCGCGACCGCGCTCTACGGCTCGAAACCTTGCTTCTCGCCGCCGAGCCCCGGTGCCGGGTCTCGTCCTGACGGTAACGATCGGCTGGCGCGGGCGGACGGGCTGCGCC
>Ga0065704_10070704_pt1 | contig 17355 bp, 16 predicted proteins | sample SwiRhicommuniRL2_FD_59091 | JGI IMG/M metagenome (GOLD analysis project Ga0065704, IMG submission 59091) | Switchgrass rhizosphere bacterial communities from Rose Lake, Michigan, USA - RL2 v2 (version 2) | ecosystem: Host-associated > Plants > Roots > Rhizosphere > Soil | place: East Lansing, MI
CCGCACCGCGCTGCCGGCCGGTGAGGCGTCCCGCGCGTTGGATAGCAGGTTGATCAACACCTGGGCGAGCCGCTGGGGGTCGCCATCGACCCAATGGTCCGGATCGCACAGGTTGAAGAATTGCACCTCGAAATTGCGCCGGTTGAGCGCCAGCAGACCAATGGCATCCTGGGCCACTTCGGCCAGACAGACGGGCTCGTCATTGTGCTGGTGACCGCCGGCATGGGCGAAGCTCATCAGCGATTGGACGATGCGCGACACGCGCTTGGTCTGTTCGAGGATCTGGCCGCTGATTTCCGTCAGCTCGCCGTCGTCCTCGCGCTCTTCGCGCAGGTTCTGCGCCAGGCAGGCGATGCCGGTGATCGGGTTGCCGATTTCGTGGGCCACCCCGGCGGCCAGCCGGCCGATGCTTGCCAGTCGTTCGGAGTGGACCAGCTTGTCTTCGAGCATCTGGGTATCGGTCAGGTCTTCGACCAGCAGCACCAGGCCGCTGTTACCCGGCGCCAACGGCTCGTCGATCGCCGCCTTGTGCAGGTTCAGCCAACGGGTCTGGCCGTCGAGGGCCAGGTGCTGTTTGTGCAGGTGCTCGTCCGGCAGGTTGATGAAGCCTTGCAGCAAGCCTTTCCACGGCTCGCCCAGGGTGCTCAGGCGTGAACCGACCACGCGCTGGGCCGCGATCCCGGTCAGTTCTTCCATGGCCTTGTTCCACATCAGGATTTCCTGGTCCTTGGCCAGGGAGCACACGCCCATCGGCAGTTCCTGCAGGGTCTGGCGATGGTAACGGCGCAAGGCGTCCAATTCGGCGGCAAGGCCGGTGAGGCGCGAATGGTAATCCTCGAGGCGGCTTTCGATGAAGTGGATGTCTTCGGTGACGTAGTTCTCGCCGCCGGCCTTGTAGGGCAGGAATGTCTCGACCATGTCCTGGGCCACGCTGGGGCCCATCAGGCCGGACAGGTTGGCCTCGATCCGGTCCCGCAGGCGACGCAGAGCATACGGGCGACGTTCATCGAAGGGCAGGTAGAGGTCGCGCAGGGCCTGTTCGACTTCCTTTTGCGCGGCCTTGGCGCCCAAGGGCTTGGCCAGTTGCGTGGCGAATTCCTGGGGCGAGGCGGCGTGCAGCTCGCGGCGCTGCGGGCGGCGGACGTTGTCCACCGCGCAGGCTTCGGCGGCGCTGGCCTCTTCGCTGCTGGCGTTGGTGAACAGCGAGATCAGGGTGAACATCAGCACGTTCGCCGCCAAAGAGGCGATGGCCGCCATATGCCAACTGGTGTCGTCGAGCACGTAGATCATGTTCAGCAGCGGAATATAGAAGCCCTGCAGGTTGCCCATCAGCGGCAACAGCATCGCGACCAGCCACACCAGGATCCCTGCCAACAGGCCGGCGATGAAGCCACGGCGGTTGGCGGTCGGCCAATACAGCACCGACAGCACGCCGGGCAGGAACTGCAAGGTGGCAACGAAGGCGACGATGCCCAGGTTGGCCAGGTCCTGTCCCTCACCCAGCATCAGGTAAAAACCGTAGCCGGCCATGATGATCGCGACGATCAGCGCCCGCCGTGTCCATTTCAGCCAGCGGTAGATATTGCCTTCGGCCGGTGGTTGGTAGAGCGGCAGCACCAGGTGGTTGAGGGCCATGCCCGACAATGCCAGCGTGGTGACGATGATCAAGCCGCTGGCCGCCGACAGGCCGCCGACATAGGCCAGCAACGCCAGGGCCTTGCTGTTGGCGGCGATGCCGATACCCAGGGTGAAGTATTCCGGATTGGTACTGGCGCCCAGCTTCAAGCCGGCCCAGAGGATCAGCGGTACCGCCAGGCTCATCAGCAGCAGGAACAGCGGCAGGCCCCAACTGGCGCTTACCAGCGAGCGCGGGTTGAGGTTTTCGGTAAAGGTCATGTGGTACATGTGCGGCATCACGATGGCCGATGCGAAGAACACCAGCAACAGCGTGCGCCATGGGCCTTCCTGCAAGGGCGTATGCAGGGCGGCGAGGGCTGTCTGGTTCTGCAGCAGCCACACTTCCAGCTGTTGTGGGCCGTCGAACACGCCGTACAGGGCATAGAGACCGACACCACCGATGGCAATCAGCTTGATCACCGATTCGAAAGCGATGGCGAACACCAGGCCTTCGTGTTTTTCCCGTGTGGCGATGTGTCGGGAACCAAAGAAAATCGTGAACAGGATGATCAGTACGCAGAAGCTCAGCGCCACCCGGTGCTGCACCGGCTCGCGGGTCAGGATGCTGATGGAGTCGGCCACGGCCTGGATCTGCAGGGCCAGCAGCGGCAGTACCCCGACCAGCATGAAGATCGTGGTCAGCGCGCCGGCCCAGGTGCTGCGAAAGCGAAAGGCGAACAGGTCGGCCAGCGACGACAGTTGGTAGGTGCGGGTGATTTTCAGGATCGGATAGAGCAACACCGGCGCCAGCAGGAACGCGCCCGATACGCCGAGGTAACTGGAGAGGAAACCATAGCCGTACTGATAGGCCAGCCCGACCGTGCCATAGAACGCCCATGCGCTGGCATAGACACCCAGCGACAGGGTGTAGGTCAGCGGGTGGCGGATGATCGCCCGGGGGATCATGCCTCGTTCGCTGATCCAGGCTACGCCGAACAGCACTGCCAGGTAGGCGGCGCTGATCAGGACCATCTGGGTCAGGCTAAAGCTCATCGGCATCTTTTTGGCTCTGCAGGATGAAGGTCACGACAATCAGGATCAGCCAGAGCAGATACGGCCGATACCAGGCACCCGTGGCATCGATCCACCAATCCATGATGGCCGGGGAGAACAGATAAATCCCCACTACCAGGAGCAGGACCAAGCGATAGATATACATCCCGGCCTCTCTAATTTATGCGCGTGCCCAAAAAACGTGCGGCGATGGTAACGGATGGGCGCCAAGCTGCAAGGGCCGTCAACGTATTTGCGCTTCGGGCAGGCTCAGTGTGCGCGGGATCTTGCCTGCATCCCAGTGGCGAATGCCCCAAGCCAGCAGTTCCCGTGGGCTGGCATCGACCAGTTCGAGGCCCGGTTGCTGGCCCAGCGCGCGCAACGCCCGTAACAGCAGTGGCGTGGCCTGATCGGCAGCCAGGGGCGGTGAGCGGTAGGATTTGCCGAGCTTGTGCCCATCAGGCTGGGTGATCAGCGGCACGTGCAGGTAACGCGGTTGCGGCAACCCGAGCAGTTCTTGCAGGTAGAGCTGGCGCGGCGTGGAGTCCAGCAGGTCGGCGCCGCGCACGATATCGGTCACCCCTTGCCAGGCGTCGTCCAGGACCACGGCCAATTGATAGGCGTAGAGCCCGTCACGGCGGCGGATCACGAAGTCACCGACCTCACGGCCCAGGTGCTGGCGGAACTCGCCCTGGACCCGGTCGGTGAAGTGGTACTCAAGCTCGGGGACGCGCAGGCGGATGGCGGCGTCCTCGGTGCTGTGCCCGGCGTTGCGGCACAGCCCCGGATAAATGCCCTGGTACGCCTCCAGTTGCTTGCGCGAACAGGTGCAGGCGTAGGCCAGGCCCTGGCTGAACAGCCGGTTGATGACCTGATCGTAGGCGTCATGGCGCTCGCTCTGGCGAACCATCTCGCCGTCCCATTCGAACCCGTAGCTTTCCAGTGCCTTGAGAATCGCCGCTTGCGCGCCCGGTTCTTCCCGGGGCGGGTCGAGGTCCTCCATGCGCAGCAACCAACGCCCGCCCACGGCGCGGGCATCCAGGTACGACGCCAGTGCGGCGACCAGTGAACCGAAGTGCAAGTGGCCGCTGGGGGTGGGGGCGAAGCGGCCGATGTAGGGGGCGGTGGCAGTCATAGGGCGAATGTTACTGAGTCTGAGCGGTAGGCATACAATTTCGACAATGAAGCGTATCCCCTGTGGGAGCGAGCCTGCTCGCGATAGCGGTGTATCTGTCACATCAAGGCTGGCTGACCCACCGCTTTCGCGAGCAGGCTCGCTCCCACAAGGAGGCGCCAGACTTGGAGACGGTATCGGAAACAAAAAACGGAGCGTATGAACGCTCCGTTTCGGTGACAGCCCCGGCAGTTACTTGCCGACCTGTTTTTCCTTGATTTCCGCCAGGGTCTTGCAGTCGATGCACAGATCGGCTGTCGGGCGGGCTTCCAGGCGGCGAATGCCGATCTCGATGCCGCAGGACTCGCACCAACCGTATTCTTCGTCTTCGATCAACTGCAGGGTCTTGTCGATTTTCTTGATGAGCTTGCGCTCGCGATCACGGGCGCGCAGTTCGAGGCTGAACTCTTCTTCCTGACTGGCACGGTCGGCCGGGTCGGGGAAGTTGGCCGCTTCGTCTTTCATGTGATCCACGGTGCGGTCGACTTCCTGCATCAAGTCCTGTTTCCACTTGTTCAGGATCTTGGTGAAGTGCGCGCGCATGGGGGCGCCCATGTACTCTTCGCCAGCTTGCGGGACGTAAGGCTCAAACCCGCTGAGCGACTGATTTTGATTTTGCTTTGCTTGGGTGGGCATGAATGGACCGCCTCTACTCTTGTAATCCACTACGCAGGATTGCTCCATCACCGACACCTGCCGGCCCTGCGGCTGCAAGCGGGCGAACTTACCAGATCAAATCGGGCCGCGCTACTCCCGGTTGTCGAGCCTGCGGCGACCGAGGCCTGTAAAACGTGGCGGGGTTCGCTTCGGTGGGGATTTAAACCTGCTCAATGCTTGATTCTAGTCAAGCCTGGGCCAATCGCGGGAGTCATTTCCTGCAATTCACGGGCTCAGACCACTTGCGGTTCGCGCGCGTTCCCGCAGTTGTTTCTGACTTGGCTGGAGAGTTGGGTAGAATCGGTTCTTTTTCCCCCTGAAGGAAGGCCAATGGCTCAGCCCTACAGTGCGCGCAGCCGCGCCATCGAACCTTTCCATGTGATGGCGTTGCTGGCCCGTGCCAACGAACTGCAGGCCGCCGGGCATGACGTCATCCACCTGGAGATCGGCGAACCGGACTTCACCACCGCCGAGCCAATCATCCAGGCCGGCCAGGCCGCGCTGGCGGCGGGCAAGACCCGTTACACCGCGGCCCGTGGCATCCCCGAGCTGCGCGAGGCCATCGCCGGTTTCTACGGCCAGCGCTACGGGGTGGAGATTGACCCCAGGCGCATCCTCGTGACTCCGGGCGGGTCCGGCGCGTTGCTGCTGGCCAGCGCCTTGCTGGTGGACCCAGGCAAGCATTGGCTGCTGGCCGACCCTGGTTATCCGTGCAACCGTCATTTCCTGCGCCTGGTCGAAGGGGCGGCGCAATTGGTGCCGGTGGGGTCGGATGTGCGTTACCAATTGACGCCAGACCTGGTGAACCGCTATTGGGATCAGGACAGCGTCGGTGCGTTGGTGGCCTCACCGGCCAACCCGACCGGGACGATTCTCACCCGGGACGAGCTGGCGGGGCTGTCCAAGGCCATCAAGGGCCACAACGGCCATCTGGTGGTGGACGAGATCTATCACGGCCTGACCTACGGCACCGACGCCGCCAGCGTGCTGGAAGTCGATGACGATGCCTTTGTCCTTAACAGTTTCTCCAAGTATTTCGGCATGACCGGCTGGCGACTTGGCTGGCTGGTGGCCCCTTCGGCGGCTGTCGGCGAGCTGGAAAAGCTCGCGCAGAACCTCTACATCAGTGCGCCGAGCATTGCCCAGTACGCCGCCCTGGCCTGTTTCGAGCCGGCGACCATCGAGATCTTCGAGCAGCGACGGGCCGAGTTTGCGCGGCGCCGTGACTTTCTACTGCCGGCCTTGCGTGAATTGGGCTTCGGTATTGCGGTGGAGCCGGAAGGGGCGTTTTACCTCTATGCCGACATCAGTGCGTTCGGCGGCGATGCCTTTGCGTTCTGCCAGCACTTCCTGGAGACCGAACACGTGGCCTTTACACCGGGCCTGGATTTCGGCCGTCATCAGGCCGGCCACCACGTGCGCTTCGCCTACACCCAGAGCCTGCCGCGGCTACAGGAAGCGGTGGCACGAATCGAACGCGGACTACGGAGCTGGCAAGGCTGATGCATTTTTTTCCTGCGTTGGAAGAAGGTCGCTTGATTCGACGTTACAAGCGTTTTCTCGCCGATATCGAGACCGTTCATGGCGAACTGCTCACTATTCATTGCCCCAACACCGGCTCGATGCTCAATTGCATGGCTGAAGGTGCGCGTGTCTGGTTCAGTCGCTCCAGCGACCCCAAGCGCAAGTTGCCCGGCACCTGGGAAATCGGCGAAACCCCTCAAGGGCGGCTCGCCTGCATCAATACCGCGCGGGCCAACGCCTTGGTCGAAGAAGCCTTGCGCGCCGGGGTCATCAGCGAACTGAAAGGGTTTACCGGGCTCAAGCGTGAAGTGGCTTATGGGGTGGAAAACAGCCGCATCGATTTTCGCCTGGACTACGATCAAGGCTCGGCCTGGGTCGAAGTCAAAAGTGTCACGCTGGGTTTCGATGGCACGAATGTGGCGGCGTTTCCCGATGCGGTGACCCTGCGCGGGGCCAAGCACCTGAGGGAGCTCGCCTGCCTGGCCCGGGAAGGTGTGCGGGCGGTGCAGCTGTATTGTGTGAACCTGAGCGGCATCGAAGCGGTGCGCCCGGCACAGGAAATCGACCCGGTGTACGCCGCGGCCTTGCGTGATGCGGTGGCGGCGGGTGTGGAGGTGCTGGCCTATGGGGTCACGCTGACGTCCGAGCAGATGTGGGTGGACCGTGCGTTGCCGGTATTGCTAGAGCTCGACCCAGATGCCTTGCTCGTCCTCCCGGCTGTCTAGCGCAGCGAGGAACTGACCGGCGCAGGGGCCGGCTACGCATTCGCCGCTTTCGATCAGAAACAGTGCGCCGTGAGTGGCGCACTGGATCAGACTGGCGCTGGGGTCGAGGAACTGGTCGGGTTGCCATTCCAGCGGTACGCCCCGGTGCGGGCAGCGGTTGAGATAGGCATAGACCTGGCCGGCGCGCCGCACGGCCAGCACCTTGCGCCCATCGAGGTCGAAACCGCGACTGCCGTTGTCGGGCAATTGGGCGGCGGTACAAAGAAACTTCATGTGTGTCTCAATATTTGTCGGAGTGAATCCACTGTGGGAGCGAGCTTGCTCGCGATGACGGCGGCACATTCAACATCTCGGTGACTGACTCGCCGCTATCGCGAGCAAGCTCGCTCCCACAAGGTTTCGTGTGGCAAAAGATCCACGCTTGACGGTCAAATGAAAACAATTATCAAATGGCGTCTTCTTCGCAGGAGGCTGAGGATACTTGGCCATGCCCGGTCCTGTGAAAAACTTCTTTGAGGAAGCTGCCCGATGCGCCTGAATATCCGCGTTGTTGCGCTCTGTGTCGCACTGTTGGTCAACCAGGGGGCCAGCGCGGCCCAATTGCCGCAACGCTGGGTCAGTGCCGGCGGCGCCGTGTCGGAGTGGGTCAGTGCACTGGGGGGCGAATCGAAGCTGGTGGGCGTGGACTCCACCAGCCAGCATCCTGAATCCTTGCAGGCCTTGCCCAGTGTTGGCTATCAGCGACAGCTGTCGGCGGAGGGCGTGCTGAGCCTGCGTCCGCAGATCCTGGTGGGCACTGAGGAAATGGGGCCACCGCCCGTGCTGGCGCAAATTCGCAGCGCCGGTGTGCAGGTCGAACTGTTCTCGGCCACACCAGACCTGCCGGCCCTGCAGGGCAATTTGCGGCACCTGGGAAAACTGCTGGGGGCCGAGGCCGAGGCGGCGCGGTTGTTCGACCTTTATCAAAAACAACTCACCCAGCAACAGGCCCGGGTGACCGAAGCCCAGCGCAAGCAAAAGGCTCCCGGCGTATTGCTGTTGGTGGGCAGTTCCGGCGGCAAACCACTGGTTGCGGGCAAGGGCACTTCCGCTGATTGGTTGTTACAGCAGGCCGGCGGTCACAACCTGGCGACCCACAGCGGCTACAAGTCTTTTTCTGTGGAAACCCTGGCCAGCCTGAATCCGCAAGTTCTGGTCTTTGCTGACCGTGCCTTGAGCGGTGAAGAAGCGCGTGCGGCGTTGTTCAGGGAAAACCCGATTCTTTCTTCGATCCGGGCCGCCAGGGACGGGCGCGTCATGGAGCTTGATCCGACGCTGCTGGTAGGCGGCTTGGGCCCGCGGTTGCCACAAAGCCTGATGACACTGACGGCAGGCTTTTATCCGGCTGCGTCGGCCACGGCGCCATGACCTCGTTGGTCAAGCCAGGTACCTTGTTCATTGGCCTGGGCCTGCTGTGTCTGCTGGCAACCTGGCTGTCCCTGGCCCTGGGGCCGGTAAGTTTGCCGTTGCTCGACACCTTGCGCGCTGCCTTGCGTCTGTTGGGCTTGCCGGTGGCCGCCGATGGCCTGGAGCAGGCCGAACTGATCCTTGGCCAGATCCGCTTGCCGCGTACCTTGCTGGGGTTGGCGGTGGGCGGGGTGTTGGCGTTGTCCGGTGTGGCGATGCAGGGGTTGTTTCGCAACCCACTGGCGGACCCGGGGCTGGTGGGTGTGTCCAGCGGTGCGGCACTGGGCGCCGCGTTCGCCATTGTCGGTGGCTCGGCGCTGGGTGGGTTGCCCGAAGCCTTTGGCCCCTACGTGCTTTCGTTGTGTGCATTTCTTGGCGGGCTCGGCGTTACGGCACTGGTCTATCGTCTCGGGCGACGCAACGGCCAGACCCATGTCGCGACCATGCTCCTGGCCGGTATTGCCCTGACCGCGCTGTCCGGTTCGGCCGTCGGCCTGTTCACCTACCTGGCGGACGACGCGACCCTGCGCACCCTGACGTTCTGGAACCTGGGCAGTCTCAACGGCGCCAGCTATGCGCGGTTGTGGCCGCTGTTGCTGGTCAGCGTCGGCGTGGCGCTCTGGCTACCACGGCGGGCCCGGGCGCTTAATGCACTGTTGCTAGGGGAGTCCGAGGCTGCCCACCTGGGCGTTAACGTCGAAAGCCTCAAGCGTGAACTGGTGTTTTGTACGGCCATGGGGGTTGGCGCGGCGGTGGCGGCTGCGGGCATGATCGGCTTTGTCGGGCTGGTAGTGCCGCATCTGGTGCGCCTGGTGGCAGGCCCCGACCACCGTGTGTTGCTGCCCGCTTCGGTGTTGGCGGGTGCCAGCCTGCTGTTGTTCGCCGATCTGGTGGCGCGCCTGGCCCTGGCTCCTGCGGAATTGCCGATCGGCATTGTCACGGCCTTCATCGGCGCGCCGTTCTTCCTTTATCTATTGGTGCGAGGGCGCGCCTGATGCTGCGAGCGCAGAACCTGCACATTCAACGTGGCCGCAAGACGGTGCTGGCGGACGTCGATCTCGAACTCAACCCTGGCGAAGTACTCGGAGTGCTTGGGCCCAACGGCGCAGGTAAAAGTACTTTGTTGGCGGGCCTGTGCGGCGAATTGCGCCCGGCCCAGGGGCAGGTCTGGCTCGATGACCGGCCATTGGCCCAGTGGCAGGGTGCCGAGCGCGCCCGGTGCCTGGCGGTCTTGCCGCAGTCCTCGACCCTGGATTTCGCCTTTCGTGTCGAGGAGGTCGTGGGCATGGGGCGCCTGCCGCACCAGAGTGGTCGAGTGCGCGATGAGCAAGTCGTCGCCGCGGCGCTGCAAGCGGCAGACGCCGCGCATCTGCACGGTCGCAGTTATCTGGCGTTGTCCGGCGGTGAACGTCAGCGGGTGCACTTGGCGCGGGTGTTGGCGCAGTTGTGGCCAGGTGAAGCGGGGCAAACCCTGTTGCTGGACGAGCCGACCTCGATGCTCGATCCGCTGCACCAGCACACCATCCTCCTGGCGGTGCGTGAATTCGCCAGTCGCGGCGCTGCCGTGCTGGTGATCCTGCATGACCTGAACCTGGCGGCGCGTTACTGTGATCGCCTGTTGCTGCTCGCGTCCGGTCGGCCGGTGGCCCTGGACACGCCCCGGCATGTGCTGCGCCCGGAACCGCTCAAGGCGGTGTTTGGCCTGGACGTGCTGGTGCAAGACCATCCGGAGCGCGGGCATCCATTGATCATTGCCCGCTGAGGGCACCCTGGAGGATATGGACGTGCGCCTGCTTCTGATTCTGGCATTGAGTGTACTGACGGCGTGTCAGAGCATCGCACCGCCCCCACTCGGCGGACGAATCCGCGATTTGCACAATGGCCAGGCCGTGACGCCCCAGGCATTGGTTGAACGCTTGGCCAAGGCGCCTCGGGTGGTGGTGGGGGAGCGGCACGACAATCGCGATCACCACGCGCTGCAGGTCTGGCTGCTCCAGGCCCTGGCCGGGCAGCGTGCCCAGGGCAGTCTGTTGCTGGAAATGCTCACCCCCGCCCAGCAGCCACGCGTTGATTCGGTCCGCCAGTTACCCGCCTTGCCGAAGGACCTGCCCGGCGCACTGGACTGGTCGCCCGGCTGGGATTGGCGCCTGTATGGCCCCGTCGTCGAGTTTGCCCTGGCGCAACGCTATCCGTTGCTGGCCGCCAATCTGGACGCCGCCGAAATCCAGCGTTTCTATCGACAAGCACCGGGCTTGATGGGCACTCGCTCCAATGCAGCCACTGTGAAGGACGAGTTGTTGGGGCAAATCCGTGAATCCCACTGCGGTTTGCTGCCCGAGTCGCAAATGCCGGCGATGCTGGCCGTGCAGCAACAGCGTGACCGACGCATGGCCGAACGCCTGCTGCAAGCGCCGACACCGGCATTGTTGTTCGCCGGTGCCTGGCATGCGCGAAAGGATGTTGGTGTGCCGCTGCATGCGCTGGATCTTGGCGCCAGCGAGGCACCGATCGTCCTGATGCTGGCCGAGGAGGGCAGTGAGGTGACGTCGGCCATGGCGGATTACGTGTGGTACACGCCGGCCATGCCGCCACAGGATTACTGTGCGCAGATGCGTGAACACGTCGGAAAGTGATTTTCTACAGGCAAAAAAAGACCCGGCAACAGCCGGGTCAAATAACCGTGATTAGCCTGATGAGGAGATATCTGAGAGTCCGAACCAAGGGCTGTTCAAATATCGACCAGTCTCGCGACCGGATGTGGTAATCATAGCGATTCTCATTACCATGTCAAACATTGTTTTGCGATTCGCCGAAATAACCTCGCGGCCAGGGTCCGTGCAGGAAACGAAAGGGCGTCAGGCCTTGTGGCGCGTCGAAATGGCGTCCAGCTGTTTATTCAGGGCTTCTTTGCGCTCGGCGGGAATGTCATTCCAATGCACATCCATCAACGCGCCCTCGATGGCGTACAGCAACACCTTGGAAGCCCGGAAGCCGCGCGTGCGTACGGCGCGATAGGCGTCCACCGCGCCGAGCCGGCGTAGATCGGATGCGCTGTGGATGCCCACAGCGTGCAGCCACTGGGCTGATGTCTTGCCCAGATTCTTCAGGTGTTGCAGTTCATCATTCATCGAGCCTCCTTGCGACGGCCGACTGGTGCAGTGGGCAAGCTTCTGAGCAGTGTAGCGGTCAGTAGGAAAAGCGTGATTGTTTGGTCGGATTCGACGCAAAAGCTTCTAATGCATTACGCACGATGGGGGGGAAAAGGCTGCAAACTATATGCTCCAGCGCAAGCGGGGGCGCTGGAGATCCGTTCAGTCTGTGGCAGGTCCGCTCGTTGGCCGACCCGCTTCAAACAGGTTCAGCGAGTGCGGTAGCGCAACCGGGTGCCGAAGTTCATCGACATCAGGATCTCGTCCGCAGACAGTTCCGGCGGGAAGTAGGCACCGGAGATTTGCGCATGGGCCAGGCTCGCGCCTTCCAGTGACGACTTGCGAAAATCGATGCCACGCAGATCGGCGGAGCGGAAGTAGGCGTCGCTGAAGTCAACGTCGTCCGCATTCAGTTCCCGCAGATCAAGGCCTCGAAAGTCGCCGCCACGCATGTCGACCGGGCCTTGTGGGCGTTCGTTGTTGAACCCGGCGATATCGTCTTTGCGCAGCAAGGCATAAAGCGGGGTGTTGAGAAGCTTGGGAAGGCTCATTTCATATCACCTGTTGGTTTTATGACGCCAGTATAGTGCCACTATTTGACGGCCGTGAAGCCGGGCATCGCTTCACGGCCGAAAAAATATCTACAGGCCTGGCAGGCGCTGACGGATCTGCGCGACCACGATGTCGAGTGTGCCGCTTTCATTGGTTTGGACCCGTTTGCTGCAGAGAATTTCCGCCGGGGTCAGGGCTTCGCGGCTGGATTGTTGTGCGGCAATGACCGCCAGGTTCGCATCGGAGGGGTCTTTCTGGTCGGCCTGACGCTGTGCCAGGCGGCTTTCGATGACCGCTTGCGGCGCGTCGCAGTCGAGAATCAGGAACGGAGCACCGGTGGCCTCGGCGATTTTCGCCGCTGCGTCGCGTTGATCGCGCTTGAGGTAAGTGGCATCGATCACTACCGGGAAGCCGGCGCGCAGGATCACCGCGGCGATTTCATGCAGGCGGGCGTAGGTAGCGCTGCTGGCGTCACTGCTATAGATGCCGGCCTCTGGATCGTTGGGTACTTGTTGCTGGCCGAACAGACGCTTGCGCTCCACGTCCGAACGCAGGCGAATGGCGCCCAGCGCCTCTACCAGGCGCATCGCGACATGGCTTTTGCCAACGGCCGAGACGCCGTGGGTGATGGCCAGGAAGCGCGAAGGAATGGTGCTGTAGCTTTCCGCCAGGTTGGCGTAGTTGCGGTACTGGCGCAGGGTGGTGGCGCGCTGCACCGGATCGGCTTCGGCCGGCATGCTGAACAACGCGACTTTTGCCCGGACCAGGGCACGATAGGCTTTATAGAAGTTCAGCAGCTCCAGGCCCTGGTAGTCACCGGTCAGTTCCAGGTACTGGCTGACGAAGCGCCGTGCCAGCGATTTCAGGCCGCGGTCCTCCAGGTCCATCGCCAGGAATGCGGTGTCGGCGTAGACGTCGGTGAAACGGAACGGTTCGTTGAACTCGATGCAGTCGAAAATCACCACCTTGCCGTCGATCACGGTGGCGTTGCCCAGGTGGATATCACCGTGGCATTCGCGGATGAAACCTTCGGCCTTGCGTTGGGTGAACAGCGGCTTGAGGCGTTCGAAGCTGCTCTCGGCCCAGGCTTGCAGGGCTTCGAGTTGCAACAGGTCGGCCTTGTCGTTGAGGAACGGGCGGATCTGTTCAAAGTTCTGCAGCACCGGTGCCATCACGCTTTGCGGGGTGCCGGCGTCGTTTTCGGCGGACACCTTGGGCGTGGAGAGATGGAACTGGGCGATCTGCGCGGCCATCTCGTCGATGTGCGCGGTGGTCAGTTCGCCGTTGGCTTGCAGCGTGCTGAGCAGTTCGCTCTGCGGGAACTGACGCATCTTCAGGGCGTACTCGATGGCCGGGCCGTCGCTACCCAGCTGTGGCGCTTCGGCGCTGCCGGTAATCGGCAGGACGTCCAGGTACAGGTCCTGGGTCAGGCGCTGGTTGAGGCGTAACTCCTCACCACAGAAGTGCTTGCGCGCCTCGAGGCTGGTGAAGTCGAGGAAGCCGAAGTTGACCGGCTTTTTGAATTTGTAGGCGTATGGCCCAGTGAGCAATACCCAGGAAATGTGGGTCTCGATGACCTGGAACCCTTCGACGGGATGCGGGTAGAGGGCCGGGTTTTGCAGGGCAGCGATCAGGGATTGGCTCACGGGCGGTCCTTCATAGACTGGAAAAATTCAAGGCCGTCATTATGGCCGCAAGCCGCGCTAACGCAAACCGCGTGGAGGGCTCATGTTGAACCGAGGCAAAGTGCGTATAATCCGCCGCCATGACTCGTACCCGATCCCCCCGTACCCCCAAGAAACCACCCGCCAGCCGCCTGCGGCCCTGGCTGGGCTGGGCCCTTAAACTCAGCCTGGTGGGCCTCGTCGTGCTCGCCGGTTTTGCGGTCTATCTCGATGCCGTGGTCCAGGAGAAGTTCTCTGGCAAGCGCTGGACCATTCCGGCCAAGGTCTATGCCCGGCCGTTGGAGCTGTTCGTCGGACAGAAGCTGAGCAAGGATGATTTCCTGACCGAGCTCGATGCCTTGGGTTATCGCCGTGAAAGCGTGGCCAATGGTCCGGGTGCGGCCTCGGTCAATGGCAATACCATCGACCTCAACACCCGTGGCTTTCAGTTCTATGAAGGCATGGAGCAGGCACAACCGGTGCGGGTGCGTTTTTCCGGCGATTATGTCGCTGCGCTGACCGGCGCCAACAACGCAAGCCTGTCGGTGGTGCGCCTTGAGCCGTTGCTCATTGGTGGCCTGTACCCCAAGAACCTCGAAGACCGGATCCTGATCAAGATCGACCAGGTGCCGCCGTTCCTGCTCGATACGCTGATCGCCGTCGAAGACCGCGACTTCTACCATCACTTCGGCGTCTCGCCCAAGTCGATTGCCCGGGCCATCTGGGTCAATACCTCCTCGGGCCACATGCGCCAGGGCGGCAGTACCCTGACCCAACAGTTGGTCAAGAACTTCTACCTGACCAACGAACGCAGCCTGACCCGCAAGCTCACCGAAGCCATGATGGCGTTGTTGCTGGAGCTGCACTACGACAAGCAGGAGATCCTGGAGGCGTACCTCAACGAGGTATTTATCGGTCAGGACGGTCAACGGGCGGTGCACGGTTTCGGCCTCGCCAGCCAGTTCTTCTTCAGCCAACCGCTGTCCGAACTCAAGTTGCATCAGGTGGCGTTGCTGGTGGGCATGGTCAAGGGACCGTCTTCCTACAACCCGCGTCGTAATCCGGAACGCGCCCTCGAACGGCGCAACCTGGTGCTCGACCTGCTGCAACAACAGGGTGTGGCGACGGCCGAGCAAGTCGAGGCGGCGAAAAAGATGCCGTTGGGCGTGACCAAGCGCGGCAGCCTGGCGGACAGCTCCTTCCCCGGCTTCATGGACCTGGTCAAGCGTCAGTTGCGGGAAGACTACCGCGACGAAGACTTGACCGAAGAAGGCCTGCGCATCTTCACCAGTTTCGATCCGATCCTGCAGATGAAGGCTGAAGCCTCGGTCGAGGACACTTTCAAGCGGCTGGGTGGGCGCAAGGGCGCCGACGAAGTTGAAGCGGCCATGGTGGTGACCAACCCGGAAACCGGTGAAGTCCAGGCCATGATCGGCAGCCGGCAGGCCAGTTTCGCCGGTTTCAACCGAGCGCTGGATGCGGTGCGTCCGATTGGCTCGCTGATCAAGCCGGCGGTGTACCTCACCGCCCTGGAAAAGCCGAGCCAATACACGCTGACCAGTTGGCTGTCGGACGAGACGTTCTCGGTCAAGGGCGCCGATGGCCAGGTCTGGAAACCGCAGAACTATGATCGTCGTTCCCACGGTACGGTGTTCCTGTACCAGGGGCTGGCGCACTCCTACAACCTGTCGACCGCTCGCCTCGGGCTGGAAGTCGGCGTACCGAACGTACTCAAGACCCTGGCGCGCCTGGGGGTTAGTCGCGAATTCCCGGCGTTCCCATCGATGTTGCTGGGGGCCGGAGGCCTTACGCCGATCGAAGTGGCGGCCATGTACCAGACGCTGGCCAACGGCGGTTTCAATACGCCGATGCGCGGGATCCGCAGCGTGCTGACCGCCGATGGCGAACCGCTCAAGCGTTATCCGTTCCAGATCCAGCAGCGTTTCGATCCGGCCTCCATTTACCTGATCCAGAGCGCGATGCAGCGGGTCATGCGTGAAGGCACCGGCAGCTCGGTCTATAACGTGCTGCCCCGGACCCTGACCCTGGCGGGCAAGACCGGTACCAGTAACGACTCGCGCGACAGCTGGTTCGCCGGCTTCAGCCAGGACCTGCTGGCGGTGGTCTGGCTCGGACGTGATGACAATGGCAAGACCCCGTTCACCGGTGCCACCGGTGCGCTGCAGGTCTGGACCAGCTTCATGCGCAAGGCCGACCCGTTGCCGCTGGACATGCCGCAACCGGACAACATCGTCCAGGCGTGGGTCGATTCGCGCACGGGACAAGGCTCCGATGCCAATTGCCCGGGCGCCGTGCAGATGCCGTATATTCGCGGCAGCGAACCGCCACCCGGTGCAGCCTGTGGCGGCACGAATCCCGCCGAATCGGTGATGGATTGGGTCAAGGACTGGATGAATTAAGCAAAGAGGGTTTCAAGTGAACAAGTGGTTGATTCCAGCGGTAACAGCCGTGGCTTTGCTCAGTGGTTGCTCTACCGTACAACGCGGTTCGATTCCGGTCGTTGATTCCGGCACCGCTGTTTCCAACAGCGAGCGGGTCTCGGCCAATGGCGGTTTCCGTCAAACGACAGTGAAGCGGCCGGCGCAGGGCCAGGTCCAGGCAATCCCGCAGGGCGACACCGGTGTCGTCGTGATGGTGCCTGGTGGCGGCGCGACGACCTCTGCGCCGATCAGCAGCACGCCGATCACGCCGGGCCCGATTACCCCCGGGCCAATCGAAACCTCGCCGATCGACCAGGGCAGCTACAGCATGCCTTCGACGCCGAGCAGCATTCCGTCGGCAGGAGCCGGTGGTCTGTCCGCCGATGAACAGCTCGACGGCCCGGTTCTGGCCCTGTTGACCACGGCGCAACAGCAACAGGCCGGTGGTGACCTCAACGGTGCGTCTTCCAGCCTGGAGCGTGCCCAGCGTGTCGCGCCGCGCGAACCCCAGGTGCTTTATCGCCTGGCCCAGGTGCGCATGGCCCAGGGCGATGCGCCGCAAGCCGAACAGCTGGCCCGTCGTGGCCTGACATTCTCCAGTGGTCGCCCGGCACTTCAGGCCAGCCTGTGGGAGTTGATCGCCCAGGCCCGTGAGAAACAGGGCGATTCCGCTGGCGCGGCATTGGCCCGTCAGAAGGCCAAGGTTTCGCTTTGATGGATACGCGTTTTCCTCAAATCGCCGATCAGTTGCTGTTGATCGAGCGGGAGTTGCGAGTCCAGGGCTGGTGGAGCGATGTTTCGCCTTCGGCGCAGGCACTGGCCAGTGTCGAGCCATTCGCGGTCGACACCCTGGACTTCGAGCAATGGCTGCAATGGATCTTCCTGCCCAGGATGAAAGCCATCCTGGAAAACGACCTGCCGCTGCCCAACGCCTCGGGCATCCTTGCCATGGCCGAGATGGTCTATGCACAGCGGCCAGGGCAGGGCATCGAGTTGCAGCGGCTGCTGGCGCAGTTCGATCAGTTGATCAGCAACGCCGGCTGACCGGCGTTACTGACAATTCTCCTCGATTTGCTTGCGGGTCTCGTCGATCCGCTGGCGCCGCTCTTCTTCGGTGAGGCGGCGCATTTCCCCCTCTACGTCTTCACGTACCCTGGGGTTGTTCTGCAATTGCGCCAGATTGGTCCGGGCCTGTTCGCAGAACGCCTTGAGTTGGGCTTCCTGCTCGGCAATCTGTTTCTTGACCTGTTGGTCGATGGCCTTTTGGTCGCCAATGACTCCGCCAGACGGCGGTGCCGCCGGTTTGGCGGGCGGCGGGGCGGACTTGATCACGGTCGTGGCCTCCGTGCCTTC
>Ga0065704_10001136_pt1 | contig 17335 bp, 19 predicted proteins | sample SwiRhicommuniRL2_FD_59091 | JGI IMG/M metagenome (GOLD analysis project Ga0065704, IMG submission 59091) | Switchgrass rhizosphere bacterial communities from Rose Lake, Michigan, USA - RL2 v2 (version 2) | ecosystem: Host-associated > Plants > Roots > Rhizosphere > Soil | place: East Lansing, MI
TGCCGCGAAGCGCTGGCCGACGACATCGCCCAGGTATCGTTGGAATCGGCGGACGCGATCAGCAGCAGCATCCATGTGACGCTGCCCGGCGCATCGCCCACCGAAATCTATCACGCCATCAAGGAGACTGAGGAGGCAAGCGGGGCGATGAACCGGCTGCTGACCCGTCTCAAATCCTTTCTGCCCGGCAATGGTGCTGCGCAGGGAATTTCGGGGGAAAGCTGAATGTCGGGTCTGCCACATGTCACTTGTCCGGCCTGCGGGGGCCGTGCCCATTCTCGGGCTGTGGGCAAAGTTAGCACGCTCTTTCGGGAGCTATATTATCGCTGCCGCAATCCTGATGCCTGCGGGCATGAATTCGTTGTCGAGATGGTCGCCGTGCGCAGCACCAAGGCGAGCCGCTTCCCGACGCCGCTGGCCGTGCTGCCGCTGACCACATGGCACGCTGCCGCGAATGACCGCGCCGACAATGATAACGGTCCGCCCAGCGAACCCGCCGATGCCGTGGCCACCCAGACCTAGCCGCTCGGCCTAGTCGAACCGATCCTGACGAACAAAACCCACCCCGGCGCACCCCGCCGCCGGGAACGGCCCCTTATTGCCTGAGAAATGCCGCCCCATGCGTGAAGACATACTCCGCCAAGTCACAGCCCGACTGATCAAAGACTATAAATTCACCGATCGCGGCGACTTTCTGCGCGAGGGGAAATGCCCTCAGTGCAAGGAAGGCAAGAAATCCCTTTGGACCCCCGCAGGCCACCCGTGGATTCTCCGCTGCGGCCGCGTTGAAAAATGCGGTTGGGAAGGCGAAACAAAGAAGCTGTATCCCGACATTTTCGACGACTGGTCGAAGCGCTACAAGACTACGCCGCAGAACCCCAACGCCGCCGCCGACGCCTATTTGTTTGCCGCTCGCGGCCTCGACATTGCCCCGCTCAAGGGCGCGTACACGCAGGAATGGTATAGGGATCAGGAACTGGACATCGGATCGGCGACCGTCCGATTCCCGATGCCCGGCGGCGGCTATTGGCAGCGCCTGATCGACCAGCCCCACCGCTTCGGCGACAAGAAGGCTACCTTCTCCTACGGCGGCGGCTATCGCGGGCAGGTCTGGACCTATCCCGGCGACACCCTCCAATCACTGGCCCGCGCCGAAGAAATCTGGATCGCGGAAGGCATTTTCGACACCTGCGCGCTGCGGCAAAACGGCATCGTCGCGGTGTCGGCCATGTCCTGCAACAATTTCCCCAAGCTTTTTCTGGCCGATCTCCGCAAAGCCATAGGCGACGATCCCTTGGCCGGGGCCGGGCCGCGCCTGATCTTTGCCTATGATCAGGGCGCCGCCGGTGTCGAATATACCATCGCCCATGTCGCCGAAGCGCGTAAGGCTGGCTGGCTCGCCAGCGCTGCGCAGGTTCAGGTGGATGGCGAGGGCGAGAAGCGGGACTGGAACGATCTGCATCAGGCCGAACGGCTGCAAGCGCATCATATCGAACAGTATCGGTGGGCGGGCGACGTCACCATTGCGGCTTCCGCCGACGAAAAGGCGTTCCTGATCTATAAGCGGTTCAAGACCGCGTCTTTCCCCCTGATCTTCAACCAGCGCCAGCTATGGGCGTCATTCTCGCTGGAACGGATCGAGAGCATCCTTGAAGGGCTGCGCGAGACTGACCCGACCATCGCGGCGCTGCCCTATCAGGATCAGTGGGAACAGGCCGCCCGTCAGGCCGCCGATATCACCGAACTGGCGAACTGCACCTTCCGCACCCTGTATTTCCAGAAGGATGCCCATATTGAGGAGGGCGCCTATTTCTTGCGCGTCGACTTTCCCCGCGTAAAGGGCCAGCCCCGGCGTGAGACGGTCAAGGCGACCTTTTCCGGCGCGAACCTGTCCGCCGGGGCCGAGTTCAAAAAGCGGCTCGCATCCGTCGCGCACGGCGCGCAATGGACCGGCACGACCGGCCATCTGGACAAGCTGATGCAGCGTCAGTGGGCCAGCATCCGCTTGGTCGAGGCGATCCAGTTCACCGGCTATTCGATTGACCATGAAGCCTATCTGCTGGGCGATCTGGGCGTCAGCAAGGGCAAGGTCGAGAAGATCAACGAGGACGATTATTTCGTATTCTCGCGCAAGGCGGTGAAGCTGCGCACGGCGGATCGCCTGTTGAAGCCCAACTATGACGCTGACCGGCTCGACCTCGACTGGCTCCAGCCCGTCTATGAGGCATGGGGACCGAAAGGTTATGTCGCCCTGACATTCTGGGTGCTGTCGCTCTTTGCAGAGCAGGTCCGCACCATGCAGGATAGCCTTGGCTTCCTTGAAGTGACCGGCCCACCCGGCACCGGCAAATCGACGCTGATCGCCTTCCTGTGGAAGCTGATGGGACGCGTCGGCAATTATGAGGGCTTCGACCCGACAAAGGCCACCAACGCCGGTATCTCGCGAACCTTGGGGCAGGTCGGCAATCTGCCCGTCGTGCTGATCGAGGGCGACCGCAATCAGGAAACGCCGCACAGTCGCCGGTTCGAATGGGATGAACTGAAAACCGCCTATAACGGTCGCGCTGTCCGTACCCGCGCCATCGCCAATGGCGGCATGGAGACGTTCGAACCGCCTTTCCGGGGTGCGATTGCCATCGTGCAGAATGACCCGGTCGAAGCGTCCCCAGCGATGCGTGAACGCATCATGGGCCTGACGATCGACAAGGCAGGCTGGGGCGACAACACCCGCGAGGCGGCGGAAAAGGTTGCCCGGATCGACCGCGACGACGTCTCAGGATTCATCGTCCATATCGTCCGCAAAGAGGCGGAAATCCTGAAATGCTATCAGGAGCGCTTCGCCCAGCACCGCGACGCAATGCTGAAACAGCGCGGGATCCGCAACAACCGCTTGGCGCTCAACCACGCCCAGCTGGCCGCCATGTTCGACGCGATGCAGATCGTGGTGAACAAAATCCCGAAGGCCGCGGCGGATGCCACCCATGATTTCATCCGCGAAATGCTGACGGATCGGCAGCGGCAGGTTGAGCATGATCACCCTCATGTCGAACTGTTCTGGGAGCGGTTCGACTACATCGCCATGCACGAGCAGGAACACACCGATCGCCCGATCGACCACAGCCGCGCCGAAGACGTCATCGCGATCAACCTTGTCCAGTTCGAACAAAAATGCGGCGATCTGCGCCTGATCCTGCCCCCGATGAACGAACTCAAGCGGCTGCTGAAAAACAGCAAGGCCCGGAAATTCATCGCTCACAAGCCGGTCAATTCCCGCACCGGCAAGACTGTCAACTGCTGGGTTTTTGCCCGGCCCACCACCACCCCCTCCGCATAAAACAGGAAGGCAATCATGCAGGCTCAATCTGTAGATAACCCCGCGCCCGCGATGCGCATGGCATCCGTCCCCGATGGCCGGGGCGGCTTCACGCACCAGCTAGTGCCCGTCACCGCCGCCCCATCGACCGGCAAGGGCAAGAAAAAGCAGCACGTCCCCGATCCCATCAGCGCAAACCCCGACGCTGCCGCGCAGCAGCTGGCCCAGCTGATCGAGCGCATCGAGCGTCTGGAGGAAGAAAAGAAGAGCATCGGCGACGACATCAAGGACGTTTATCTGGAGGGCAAGGCCACCGGCTTCGATCCCAAAATCATGAAGTCCATCATCGCGCTGCGGAAGATGAACCCCAGCGATCGCATGGAAGTCGAGGCGCTGCTCGAAACCTACAAAACCGCGCTGGGGATCGCATGATGCGCAGCCGGCCAAATCCCGCCATCCACGCCATCGGTTGCAGCTGCGATGCCTGCTGTCCTGCTGGCCGCCGTGGCCGCCGCTTCGGGCTGTTGATGAAGGGTGCGACCCGTGCGCTCCTCCTCGTCGCCATTCTCTGCGCCATCCCCTTCCTCATTGCCCGCTTTGTGGCCTCTATTCAGGAGGAACGCCGTTGAGCATCATCGTCATCCATGGTCCGCCCGGAAGCGGAAAGACACTGAACGCCCGCGCCTTCGCCGACTTCTTCGGCATCGAAACTATCGTTGATGACGGCAAATGCAGTCACCAGCCCTTCCCGCAAAGGAAGGCCATCGTACTGACCACCCGTTCGCCCGACGAGGTGCGTCGCTGGCGCGCCAACTCACTGCGCGGGCCGCGCTCCGCCGAAGCCGTCGCTTTCGTGCCGATCGTCACCGCCCTGCGCCGCATCGGCGCACCCATGCCAAAACCTGCCCTGTCGCTGGCGGAACACACGACGCTGACCTTCCTGTCCGAAGGCGGCCCGGTCGCGACCCAGCATATTGCCGGGCTGTGCCGTCACCGCCAGACCGCGACCGCCCGCGACATGATGAAGCGCCTCGAAAAGCGCGGATTTGCGCGGGGCGTCTCCGCACCCGGCAAAACCCGCATCTGCTGGTGGCAGATCACCGACGCGGGCCGAATGGCGGTGCAGGCATGACCGCCGCCCCTTGGGCCATCACCACGCCCGACCACTGGCAGGCCATCGTTTCGGAGTGCAACCGCCGCGACGATGGCTGGGCCGACGAAATCCGCAAAGCCGGTCACAGCGACCGGCGCGGACGCCTGATCGAAGCCCGCAACGCCGACATGGCACACTGGCACATCATGGCTGTTCTGATCGCCCGCCATCTGAACATTCCCACCGAGGAACGCGAGGAAATCACCGGCTATGACCGCCCACATTTCCCGGAGGATCGGGAAGGCTGGCTTGCCCTCATCGCAACCGCCCGCCGTGCCCGCGATAAGGCCGCCGACCGGGAGCATCAGCCCCTCTACCGCCACCTGACCCTGATTTGCCGCTGGGCGCACCTCTATGTCCATGTCTGGGCACTGCCGCGCCTCGATATGATCAACGCCGCCGAACAAAGGACCGCTGCATGACAGTCCCTCGCATCCTTGTTGCATGTGAATTTTCGGGCACAGTCCGTGATGCATTTTTGGTTCGCGGATACGATGCCTGGTCATGCGATCTGCTCCCTGACGAAAAGCGCAGCAACCGGCACATTACAGGCGATGCGCGCAATTATCTCGGCGATGGCTGGGATTTGCTGATTGTCGCACACCCTCCCTGCACTCGGCTCTGCAACAGCGGTGTCCGTTGGCTCTCACCCCCCCCTCCGAGCCGGACAAAAGCCGAAATGTGGGCGGAACTGGACGAGGCAGCAGCCCTGTTCTCGACATTCTGGAACGCACCCATTGAGCGGATCGCGGTAGAAAATCCGGTGATGCATCGGCATGCAAAAGAACGGATCAGCGGATATCGCGAGCCTGCCCAAAGTGTACAGCCGTGGCAGTTCGGACATGGTGAAACGAAGCGGACCTGCCTCTGGTTGAAAAATCTTCCGCCCCTGACCCCCACTAAAATCGTGGAGGGCCGTGTCGCTCGCGTCCATCGGATGCCCCCAGGTCCTGATCGCTGGAAAGAGCGCAGTCGCTTCTTTCCCGGCATCGCAGCAGCAATGGCAGATCAGTGGGGCCACGCGGCCATGCAACAAATGAGGATGGCGGCATGAGCGGCGAACTTACAGCGCGCCCGAAGGGCAGCACCCGCCATCCTTGGGATTGGTATGTTGAGGGAAAATGGGTGACGCACCGCCTGCTCGACATGATCACCCTGGAATCCGACGTTACCTATTTGGACCCGTGCTGCGGCCAGCTGCATATCCCGGAGGCGCTGACCGAACGCGGCCTGACTGCCTATGGTACCGACCTGTTCGCCCGTGCCGCCGCGCATCGCCTGTTCATGGGCGAACATGACCTGCTGGGCGATCAGCGCCATCTACTGGAGGCAACGACCGGACTGTCGATCATCTTCAATCCGCCATTCTCTTTTCAGAATGGTCGGCTTGTGCGCGGTCTTGCGGAAAAGTGCATCCGCCGCGCCCTGTCGATCGCCACGCACAAGGTCTGCGCCCTGCTGCCCCTCAAATGGCTCGCCAGCGAAGGCCGCTTCCGGCTGTTCACGGAAGAGACGCCGATCGGCGTGTGGATCCTGAGCGAAAGTCCGTCGATGCCGCCAGGCAACATGATCGAGCAGCTGGGCGACGATGCCTATGATCATGGCAAGGTCGATTGCATGTGGGTTGTCTGGGACAAGCGTAGCGCCGCCATGACCGATGTTCATGGTCGGCCCTTCGCCCCGACATTCTGGATACCGCCCCGCGAGAAGATCGCGGCCAGCAAAGGCGTTCGCAAAGCCGCATGACCGCGACTAAACCCCTTCCCGGCCTGCTGACAGAAGCGGAGGCCGCCAAATGGCTAAGCATCTGCCCCCGCACCCTGCGTAAGCTGCGGCAGGACGGGAAGGTGCACTATGTCTTGATCCGAACTGCCGTCCGCTACACGCTGGACGACTTGATTCTTTACGTCGAAAGTGTCCGTACCGCATGTCCGTCTACCAGCGCGAAGGCTCCCCGTTCTGGTGGTACAGCATCACCCTCCCCGACGGTCGCCGACTTCGAGGCAGCACGAAGAAAACGACAAAGCGCGACGCCAAGATAGTCGCGGCGGAAAAGGAGCAGAACGCCCTCGCACAGCCGCGCCGCGATCAGGCATGGCGGCTGCGCGAGGTGCTAGGCACCTACTGGGAAGACCACGCGAAGAATCTGCAAAATGCATCCGTCATGTTCTTCCACTACGAATTGCTTTCCGAATTTTTCGGCGCCGATCTGCCCATAGCCGACCTGACATCATCCCTGCTTTTGGATTATCGCGCAGCCCGGCGCGGCGGCAGCATCAAGGCCACCGCCGACATGCTCGATCGCGACGCCGCATGGCGCGCCCGTGCGATTGATGAAGCGGGAATGATTGTCGCCGTCCAGCCTCAGACGGTGAATCGCGACTTCGCTCACCTGCGCGCCGCCATGAACTGGGCGGCAAACATGCATTCAAAGATCATGCCTCGCATCAACTGGAAAGGCCTCAAGGCCAAGGAAGCGCCCTTTCGTGTGCGCTTCGCCAGTGGCGACGAGTTCGCCGATCTCCTCAGCATTGCGCACCCTTCAATGCGCGACATCATCCTGTGCGCGGTAACTACCGGCCTGCGTCGCGGGTCTATCTTCGCAATCGAATGGCATCAGGTGGACTTACGTGTCTCAACCATCACCTTGCCAAAGATGAAGGGCGGAAAGCCCCATTCCGTCCAGATCGCGCCCGCCCTGCGCGCCGCGCTCGGCCGCACGAAACCGGCTGACCGAAAAGGCCTGGTCTTCGACGCCACCAACCACAAGCGCCGCTGGGAGCAAGCCGTCAAGGAGGCTGGGCTAGTCGATTTCCATTTCCACGATCTGCGGCACACCTTCGCCAGCTGGGCGCGCATCAATGGCGCCGACCTGCTCGACATCTGCGAAGCCCTCGCCCACTCCAGCGTATCGGTCACACAGCGCTACGCCCACGTGAAGCCGCAAGAGACGACAACGGCTTTCGACCGCGTTGCTGCGGCTTTCGCGTCACATTCCGCGTCACAATCTCATAAAAAGCGGGCATAAACGGCGCATTTCCGCCGTTTGTCGGGCACCACAACCGGATTAGGAATCCGACGCTCTATCCTGCTGAGCTATGGGTGCCCGGTGACGGCTCTATGCTGCGTCGGCGGCGGGGTCAATTCTTCACTTCGGGGGGGATCACCGGAAAGGGAAGCGGCGCCACCTCCACCCCTTCGGCCATCAGCGCCCGCGCCTCTTCCAGCGCCACTTCGCCGTGGATGCTGCTGCGGTCCTGTTCGCCATAATGCATCGCACGGGCCTGTTCGGCAAAACCGCGCCCGACCCAGGTCGATCCTTCCAGCGCCTTGCGTTGCGCCTCGGCCAGAGTGCGGACCAGTTCGCGCATCTTGGCTTCCTCACCCGCGCCCATGACGATGGAACTGCCATCGCCCTTGTCCTGCGCCGCCGGTGCCGGAAGCTGCGGCGTTTCCGGGCGGCGGTTGCCCTTGGGCGCGACGGCGGGGGCCATAACGGCCTTGGTCACATGCGCATCACCGCACAGAGGGCAACTGATCAGGCCGCGCGCCTGCTGGTCCTCATAATCGGCGCTGGAACCGAACCAGGCCTCGAACACATGGCCTTGCGATTCGCATTTGAGGTCGAAAACGATCACGACACTGTCACATCCATGGGCAAGGATCGCCGGTTGGCNAGCGCAGGCACCCGCCCGCGCACATCCTCTATGCGCGACAGGTCNATNTCCGCAAGGGCCAGCCCTGCCTCAGCACCCATATCCAGCACGATGTCCCCCCATGGGTCGGCGATCAGACTGTGGCCATAGGTCTCTCGCCCGTCGGCATGAACACCGGCCTGCGCCGCCGCGATCACGAAGCACCCCGCCTCGATCGCGCGGGCGCGCAGCAGGATATGCCAATGCGCCTGCCCCGTGGGCACGGTGAAGGCGGCAGGCATCAGCAGCACCGTCGCGCCCGCGTTGGTCAGCGCCCGGTAGAGGTCGGGGAAACGCATGTCGTAACATATGGACAGGCCCATGCGCCCCCATGGCGTGTCGACCGCCACCACCCGCTCGCCCGGTCCATAGACCGACGATTCGCGCCAGCTTTCCCCGGTTGCCAAATCGACGTCGAACAAGTGGATCTTGTCATAGCTGGCGCGGATTTCGCCCCGGTCGTCGATCATGAAACTGCGATTCGCCCAGCGTCCGTCCGATCGTTCGTCCTTCAGCGGGATCGAGCCCAGATGGACCCACAGCCCGTGCTTCGCCGCCGCCTCCCGCACGGCGGCCAGCACCGGATCGTCCGCCTGTGCCCGCAGCGTCGCCGCCGCACGCTGCCGGTCACGGTCCAGATAGCCCGCCATTTCGGGGGTGAAGAGCATGTCCGCCCCCTCCCCCTTCGCCCGCGCCGCCATGTCCACTATGGCGGCGGCGTTGGCGGCGGGATCGATCCCGCTGGTCATCTGGAAGATCGCGGCGCGCATGAGCGTCAAAGCCCCAGCAACGGGTCGAGCTTGCCCTGCCGGTCGAGCGCGGCCAGATCGTCACTGCCGCCGATATGCGCGCCGTCGATGAAGATTTGCGGCACGGTCGTCCCGCCGTTGGCGCGATCCAGCATTGCGGTGCGTTGCGGGCCACCCATGGTGATGTCATATTCTTCGAACGCGACGCCCTTTTCGGTCAGCAGCGCCTTCGCGCGCGCGCAATAGCCGCACCAGGCCTTGGTATAGATTTCCACTTTCGCCATGATTGTCGTCACTCCTCGATCGCCGAAATTGTGGCTGGGCTCGCATTTGTCAATCCGGCAGCACCCGCGCCCAGCACAGCAGATGAACGCTCGCCGCGCCACCGCGTTTCAGCACGCGGGCGCAGGCCGCCGCCGTAGCGCCGCTGGTGTGGACGTCATCGATCAACAGCACCGCCCGCCCCTTCAACCCATGATCGGCGGCCAGCGCAAAGGCGCCGCGCACCGCCCTTTCCCGCGCCTTGGGCGACATGCCACGCAAGGGCAGCGTCCGCCGCGTGCGCAGTAAGGCCCCATGGTCCAGCGGCAGGCCGGTCAGGCGCACCAGATGACGAGCGATCAGCGCCGACTGGTTGAACCCACGCCACCACAGCCGCCAGCGGTGCAGCGGCACCGGCACGATCACCGCATCGGTCAGCGCGGGAACATGCCGCACCATCTGTTTCGCGATCAGCCGGGCCAATCCGATCCGCCCGCCATATTTGAGTCTGAGCGCTACTGTCCGCGCCACGTCGCCATAGGCCAGCACCGCGCGCGCACTGTCGAAAGGCGGCGGATCGGAAAGGCAGGCGCCGCATTCCGCCCCTGCTCCCCGATCATAATCGAACGGAACGCCGCAGCGCGTGCAACGGGGGTCGCCCAGAAAATCCATGCCGCTCCAGCAGGTCAGGCAAAAGGCATCGTCCGCATCGACGATCAGCCCGCAGCCGGGACAACGCGGCGGCAGGGCATAATCCACGACGGGACGGACGGCGGCCTTGAGAAGCGGCAGAAGAGGCATCATCTCCCTTGTTCCCGCTCCATCGCCGATGCACAAGGCCCGCCATGACATCCCATCCCGACATTTTCGATCGCGCCCTGCGCGCCCGGCGGCGCGACCGGATGCTGGCCAGATTCGCCGATCATGATTTTCTTTACCGCGCGATGCTGGACGAACTGCTCGATCGACTGGCCGATGTGCAGCGCGATTTTCGGGAGGTGCTGTTGATCGGCTGCCCCGACGGCAGCGCAAAGGCCGCTCTGGAGGCGATGGGCAAGAGCGTGGTCTGCGCCGATCCCGGCTTTGCCGCCGCACGGGCGCAGGGCGGGGTGCAGGCCGATGAGGATGCGCTGCCCTTTGCCGATGAGAGTTTCGATCTGGTCATCGCCTGCGGCACGCTGGACAGCGTCAACGATCTGCCCGGCGCGCTGATCCTGATGCGACGGATATTGCGGCCCGACGGGCTGATGCTGGCGGCCTTCACCGGCGCTGGCACCCTGCCCCGCCTGCGCGCGGCGTTGATGGCGGGCGAAGGGGATCGTCCGGGCCAGCATATCCATCCGCAGGTCGACGTGCGTTCGGCGGGCGACCTGCTGGCAAGAGCAGGTTTCACCATGCCGGTGGCGGACGGCGATGTGCTGACGGTGCGCTATGGCGACATGCTGCGGCTGATGCACGACCTGCGCGGCATGGGCGCGGGCAATGTGCTAACATCGCGGCCGCCGACCCTCCGCCGTGAAGCGCTGATCGGCGCGGCCGGTCATTTCGCGGCGGCGGCGGACAGCGACGGCAAGACGGCCGAGGATATGGCGATCGTCTATCTCAGCGGCTGGAAGGCCGATCCGTCTCAGGCCGCGCCTGCTCGCCGGGGAAGCGCGAAAATGTCACTGGCGGAGGCGTTGAAGCCGAAGCATTAAGGGTGAGGTGATGGAGCCTCACCCGACATGCGTCCACCGCTCCAGCGTCAGCCAGCCTTCGACATAATTGGCATAATATAGGCCAAAGAGCACCGCCGACAGGATCGTCGCCCGCACCGCCACGACTTTGGGCCGGAAATTGCTGGGCGCACTGTCCGCCTGCCCCTTCAGCAGCACTTCGCCCGTTTCGTCGGGCGTGCGCAGGCCGAAGGGCAGTACGATGAACGCGCTGATCACCCAGAACAGCAGGTAGATCGCAAGGATGGCATAGAGGTTCATCGCGCCAAGCCTACGCCCGGATCAGCAGGACGTCCACCACCGGCTTCTTGCCGGTCCAGCGCGTCGCCGTCCGCCGCACGGCCAGCCGCAGCCGTTCCCGCAACGCTTCCTCTTCCAGCGATCCCTTGGCGACCGCCGCGACGGCTTCCTCAGCCGCTTCCTCCAGGAAGGCCGCCTTGTCTTCCTCCACCGGCACGCCCTGCGTGCGCAGCGACGGCTGGCCGATCACCCGCCCCTTGCCGTCCAGCGCCACCGCCACGCTGATCTGCCCGTGCAGGGCGATCTTGCGCCGCTCGTTCATGGTGGAGCCGTCGGCGGGCAGGATGACATCGCCATCCAGCACCAGCCGCCCTGTATCCTCATGCCCGATGATAGCGGGACCGTTGGGCGCCAGCCGCAGCAGATCGCCATTGGACTGCACCACGGCGGAGGGAACCCCCGCCGCCAGCCCGACCCGCGCCTGTTCCGCCATATGCCGCCGCTCGCCATGGACCGGCAGCAGGATTTGCGGCCTGACCCAGCGATACATCGCCTCCAGCTCCGGTCGGCCCGGATGGCCCGACACATGGACCTCCGCCTGACGATCCGTGACCATCAACACGCCCTTGGTCGCCAGCGCATTCTGGATGCGGCCGATGGCGATTTCATTGCCCGGAATCTGCTTGGAGGAAAAGACGACCGTGTCGCCCGCGTCCAGCTTGATCGGATGGCTGTCGAAGGCGATGCGGGACAGCGCGGCCCGCGCCTCACCCTGCCCGCCCGTGGCGATGATCATCACCTCATTATGGGGCAGCGCCATCGCATCGTCCCAATCGACCGTCGCAGGAAAATCCTTAAGATAACCCGCGCTGCGCGCCGTCGAAATGATCCGGTCCAGCGAGCGCCCGGCGACGCACAGCTTGCGCCCCACGGCATTGGCCACCTCGCCCAGCGTCTGCAAACGCGCCGCGTTGGAGGCGAAGGTCGTGACCAGCACGCGCTTCTTCGCGGCCTTGACCGTCTGCATCAATCCTTCGCGTACATCGGCTTCGGAACCGCTCGCTTCCGCATTGAAGACATTGGTGCTGTCGCACACCAGCGCCAGCACGCCCTCATCACCGATCGCGGTCAGTTCCTCCGGCGTGGACGGCTGGCCCAGCAATGGGCGTTCGTCCAGCTTCCAGTCGCCGGTGTGGAAAATCCGGCCATGGGGCGTATCGATCAGGACGGCGTTCCCTTCCGGGATCGAATGCGCCAGCGGTACGTAGCGGAAGCCGAACGGCCCCAGCGCGAAGCTGCCTTCATTTTCGATGACGTTGAGTTCGACTTCCTTGGTAAGCCGCTCCTCCTCCAGCTTCAACCGGATCAGCCCGGCGGTGAAGGGGGTGGCGTAAAGCGGGACGCCCAGATCGGCGGCCAGATAGGGGATAGCACCGATATGATCCTCATGCCCGTGGGTCAGGACGATACCCAGCAAGTCCTCCCGCCGTTCCTCGATGAATTTAAGGTCAGGCAGCACCAGCTCCACGCCCGGATAAGCCGGATCGGCGAAGGTCAGGCCCAGGTCGACCATCACCCATTTGCCCTGGCAACCATATAGATTCACATTCATGCCGATTTCCCCGGACCCGCCAAGCGCGAGGAAAATCAGCTCATCTCCGGGTGTCATTCTATTTTCAAACTCCGTTCGTGCAACAGCGCCAAGCCCAAAATCGTCAGGTCCGGCGCGATCGCATCGAAAATATCGCTATTGTCATCAAAGAGGACCGCCAGGCCCCCCGTCGAAATCACTTTTGCAGGACGGCCGATTTCCGCACGGATGCGCGCAACCAGCCCCTCCATCATCGCTACGTAGCCCCAGAAGACGCCGATCAGCATCTGCGCTTCGGTAGTACGACCGATAACCGATCGGTTCTCCGGCGGCGCGATCGCGATCCGGGGCAACTTCGCCGCCGCCGCGACCAGCGCATCCAGTGACAGGTTGATGCCCGGCGCGATGATGCCACCCTTGTAGGCGCCATGATAATCGACCACGTCGAAGGTCGTCGCCGTGCCGAAATCGATGACGATCAGGTCGCCTTCATACAGATGGTGCGCGGCGATGGCGTTGACAACCCGGTCCGCCCCGACCGAGGCCGGTTCGGCAACGTCCAGTTCGATACCCCACTCCACCGGCGCCTGCCCGGCGACCAGCGCGGTCGTCTTGAAATATTTCTCCGCCAGCACCTGAAGATTGTGCAGTGCGCGCGGTACGACGGTGGCGATGATGACCGTTTCCACATCGGCGATCTTATAGCCTTCCAGCATCAAAAGCTGGTTCAGCCACACCGCATATTCGTCCGCCGTGCGTCGAGCATCGGTGGCGATCCGCCAGCGCGCGCGGATGTCCCGCCCGTCCAGCAGCGCAAAAACCACATTGGTATTACCCGCGTCGATCGCGAGAAGCATAGCCCGTCCCCGGAAATTCAGATGAGAAGGATGTCGCCGGCATGAATGGCACGGCTCTGCCCATTCGCCAAGCGCAGGATCAGCATGCCCTGTCGGTCGAGCGTGTCGAAACTGCCTTCCACCGTTTCGCCGTCCGGTTGGACCACACGCATCGGCGTCCCGGTGGGGTGGGCGTTCGCCAGCCAGTGGGCCAGAACCGGGTCCAGCCCCTGCGCCCGCCAGATCGACAGCCAATGCCCGAAAAGTTGCGCCAACCGCTCCAGCAGCGCGCCCGCTTCTGCGTCCCCCGCCCCCGCGTCGCCGGTTTTTTGGACGGACAGGCTCGTCACCGGCCGGTCCAGCCCCTGCGGGTGGCTCTTCACATTGATGCCGATCCCGACGACGATGGCGTCACCCGTCCGCTCCAGCAATATGCCCGCGATCTTCGCGCCGTCCACCAGCACGTCATTGGGCCATTTGATCCGCGCCTGACCCGCGCAAAGCGGCGCCACCAGCGCATGCACTGCATTGGCCGCGACCAGCGCCAGCGTATGGGGCAGCGGATCGTTGGCGCTCAATCGAACGAGGGTCGAGCAATAGAGATTGCCCTCGGCGCTCTGCCACGAGCGTCCCATGCGTCCCCGCCCTCCAGTCTGCCGCCCTGCGCGCAGCCAGCAGCCTTCGGAAACGCCTTGCTCCACCAACGCCAGCATGTCGGCGTTGGTGGAGCCAGTCTCCTCGACAAAGCGAAAATCGGTCAGAACAGCGACGCCGCTGCCGCCGCGCTCGCCTTGTCGAGTACGGGGTTGAGGAAGTAACCGAACAGGATCACCACCGCGCAAGCCGTCAGGATGACATTCTCGACCGCCCCGCCGCGCGCTTCATAGGGCGCAGCCGGTTCGTCGAAATACATCGTCTTGATGATCTTGAGATAATAGAAGGCGCCGATCACCGACATGGCGATGCCGAAGGCCGCCAGCGCCGTCAGACCCGCAGCCACCGCCGCATCGAACACCAGGAACTTCGCCCAGAAGCCGAACAGGGGCGGGATGCCCGCCATGGAGAACATGAAGATCGCCAGCGCCGCCGCCAGCCCTTTGCGCGAACGCGACAGGCCCGCGAGGCTCTCGATGGTTTCCACCGGCTTGCCGTCGGCATCGCGCATCTGAAGGATGCAGGCAAAGCCACCGATGGTCATGACGACATAGATCGCCATATAGCTCATCGTCGCCGCCGCACCCGCAGGCGTGCCGGCGGCAAGGCCGATCAGCGCGAAGCCGACGTTATTGATCGACGAATAGGCCATCAGACGCTTGATGTTGGTCTGACCTATGGCCGCGACCGCACCGAACAGGATCGAGGCGAGCGCCACGAAGATCACCACCTGCTGCCAATCCAGACCGGCCGGACCAAGCGCTTCGATGGCGACGCGCACGGTGAGGCCGATGGCCGCTACCTTGGGCGCGCTGGCGAAGAAGGTCGTCACCGGGGTCGGCGCGCCTTCATAAACNTCGGGCGTCCACATGTGGAATGGGACGGCGCTGATCTTGAACGCCAGACCNGCGAGCACGAAGACCAGACCGAACAGNTCGCCCTTCGACACGCCGTCNGTGAGAGCGACCGCAATGCCGTCGAAGCTTGTGCTGCCGGTGAAGCCATAGAGCAGCGCGGTGCCGTAGAGCAGGATGCCGCTCGCCAGCGAGCCCAGAACGAAATATTTGAGGCCTGCTTCGGAGGAACGCTCGTCCTGCCGCATGAAGCTTGCCAGCACATAGGAGGCAAGGCTGTTCATTTCGAGGCCGACGTACAGCGTCAGCATGTCGCCCGCCGACACCATCATCCCCATGCCGACAGCCGCGAAGACGATCAGCACCGGATATTCGGGGCGCGGCGCTCCGCCAACCGAGAAGTACCGCGGCGCCAGCAGGATCGCGGTCGCAGCCGCGCCATAGATCAGCGCCTTGGCATAGACGGAGAAGGCGTCTGCCCGCACCAGACCGCCAAAGGCGTCCGGCCCGTGGGCCAGCGACGTGGTTAGCGATAGGCCTGCACCGATCAGGGTCAGGACAGCCAGCCAGTTGACGGTGGGCGCCGATTTGTCACCGCCAAAAGCCGCGATCAGCATCAGGATCAGGCCGCCAGCGGTCAGTATCAGTTCCGGCAGGACCGCCAGAAGGGAAGCGGAATCAATCATCAGTGCGCCTCCCCGTGCGCGGCAGCTTCTTCATGACGGGCGTCCTCGACAGGCTTGGGCGCCCCCATTTTGATCTTGGAATCTCCTGCCGGTGCGGCAGGGGCGAGGCGGGCTTCCAGCGCGCGGATATCGGGACGCATGGGCTTGAGGAAGCTCTCGGGATAGACACCCATCCACAGCACAGCGGCGGCGATGGGGGCCAGTAGCCAGATTTCGCGGGCCGACAGGTCCGGCATGGCCGCCGCGTCGGCATTCTTCTGCTCGCCATAGCAAATCCGGCGATACAGATAGAGCATGTAGGCAGCGCCCAAAATGATGCCGGTGGTCGCGACCAGCGCAACCCAGCTCGACGCCTGATAAATGCCCATCAGCGACAGGAATTCACCCACGAAGTTGCTCGTCCCGGGCAGGCCGACCGACGCCATGGTGAACAGCAGGAACAGCACGCCATATTTGGGCATGTTGATCGCGACGCCGCCATAGCGGTTAATCTCCCGCGTGTGCAGACGGTCGTAGATGACGCCGACGCACAGGAACAGCGCGCCCGACACCAAACCGTGGCCCAGCATCACCATCATCGCGCCTTCCAGGCCCGCCTGATTGAAGGCGAACAGGCCGATGGTGACGATCGCCATATGCGCTACCGACGAATAGGCGATCAGCTTCTTCATGTCCGACTGAACCAGCGCGACGAGGCTGGTATAGACGACCGCGACCATCGACAGGCCCCACACCCACGGCGCAAGCTGCGCCGACGCTTCGGGGAACATCGGCAGCGAGAAGCGGATGAAGCCATAGCCGCCCATCTTCAACAGCACGCCCGCAAGAATGACAGACCCCGCCGTCGGCGCCTGAACGTGCGCGTCGGGAAGCCAGGTGTGGACCGGCCACATCGGCATCTTCACTGCGAAGCTGGCGAAGAAGGCGAGGAACAGCCAGGTCTGGACACGAGGATCGAAATTATACGCCATCAGCGTCGGAATGTCGGTCGTGCCCGCTTCATGCACCATCCACATCATCGCGATCAGCATCAGAACCGAGCCGAGCAGCGTGTAGAGGAAGAATTTATACGAAGCGTAGATGCGATCCGCGCCGCCCCAGATACCGATGATCAGATACATCGGGATCAGGCCGGCTTCGAACATGATGTAGAAAAGGTAGAGATCCTGCGCCGTGAAGACGCCGATCATCAGCACCTCCATGAACAGGAACGCCGCCATATATTCGCCGACGCGCTTCTCGATGGCGAGCCAGCTCGCGCCGATGCAGATCGGCATCAGGAACACGGTCAGCGCGATCAGCAGCAACGCGATGCCGTCGATACCGACAGCCCAGGCGAAGCGACCGAAGATCGGCGCATATTCCTGGAACTGCCACTGGGCGGCGGAACCCGACTGGTCGAAGTTCATCCAGAGGATGACGCCAAGGACCAGATCGACCAGCGTTGCAATCAACGCGATCCAGCGGGCCTGATTGGCGCCTGCGAACAGACAGGCGATGGCCCCCGCCATCGGCACTGCCATCATCAGGGAAAGGATGGGGAAGCCGTCCATTATCGTGTCATCGCCCAGGTTGCGGCCGCGGCGAG
>Ga0065704_10000598_pt1 | contig 17309 bp, 13 predicted proteins | sample SwiRhicommuniRL2_FD_59091 | JGI IMG/M metagenome (GOLD analysis project Ga0065704, IMG submission 59091) | Switchgrass rhizosphere bacterial communities from Rose Lake, Michigan, USA - RL2 v2 (version 2) | ecosystem: Host-associated > Plants > Roots > Rhizosphere > Soil | place: East Lansing, MI
CAGACCGCGCACGAAATACTTGCCTGCGACCACATAGACCAGCAGGGTCGGCAGCCCGGCGATCATCGCCGCCGCCATGTCCACGTTGTATTCCTTGGCCCCGGTACTGGTGTTGACCAAGTTGTTCAGCGCCACCGTGATGGGCTGCGAGTCACCGCTGGAGAACACCACGCCGAACAGGAAGTCGTTCCAGATCTGCGTGAACTGCCAGATCAGGCAGACCATGATGATCGGGGTGGACATTGGCAGGATGATCCGCCGGAAAATGGTGAAGAACCCCGCACCGTCCAGTCGCGCCGCCTTCACCAATGCATCGGGAATGCTGACGTAGTAGTTGCGGAAGAACAGCGTGGTGAATGCCAGGCCGTAGACCACGTGCACAAACACCAGGCCTGTGGTGGTGCTGGCCAGGCCCATTTTGCCGAGGGTGAACGAGGCCGGCAGCAGGACGGTCTGGAACGGCAGGAAGCACCCGAACAGCAACAGGCCGAAGAACAACTGCGAACCGCGAAAACGCCACATCGACAGCACGTAGCCGTTCAAGGCACCGATGGCGGTAGAGATCAGCACCGCCGGGACGGTGATCTTGATCGAGTTCCAGAAGTAGCCGTCGACGGTGGCCCAGGCCTTGACCCAGCCGATGCCACTGACCACGGTCGGCCAGCTCAGCAGGTTGCCGGTGCTGATGTCTTCCGGCGTCTTGAAGCTGGTCAACAGCATGACCACCAACGGCACCAGGTAAAGCAGTACGGCGAGGATCAGCACCGCGTAGATGGCGATGCGACTCAGGCTGATGGAAGGTTTGGCAGCGAGACTAGTCATGACGCTTGGTCCTCAGCTCGGAGTACAGGTAAGGCACGATGATTGCGAGAATCGCACCGAGCATCAGGATTGCACTGGCCGAGCCCATGCCCATCTGACCGCGACTGAACGTGAAGGAATACATGAACATGGCTGGCAGGTCGGAGGAGTAGCCCGGGCCGCCGGCCGTCATCGCGGCCACCAGGTCGAAGCTCTTGATCGCGATGTGCGCCAGGATCATCACGGCGCTGAAGAACACCGGGCGCAGGCTCGGCAGCACCACTTTCCAGTAGATGCGCGGCATGCTCGCGCCATCGATCTGCGCGGCACGGATGATCGATTGATCGACACCCCGCAGGCCGGCCAGGAACATCGCCATGATGAAACCCGAGGCCTGCCATACCGCGGCGATCACCAGACAATACACCACGCGATCCGGGTCGATCAGCCAATCCAGGCGGAAGCCTTCCCAACCCCAGTCACGCAACAATTTGTCCAGGCCCATGCCCGGGTTGAGCAGCCATTTCCAGGCCGTACCGGTGACGATCATCGAGAGCGCCATCGGGTACAGATAAATGGTGCGGATGAAACCTTCGCGACGAATGCGCTGGTCAAGGAACACCGCCAGCAACACGCCGATCACCAGGGTGATACCGATGAACAGGCCGCCGAACAGCGCCAGGTTCTTGCTCGCCACCCACCAACGATCGTTGTCCATCAGCCGCGCGTATTGCGCCAGGCCTGCCCATTTGTAGTTCGGCAGAAACGTCGACGTGGTGAACGACAGGACGAACGTCCACAAGATATAGCCATAGAAGCCCACCAGGACGATGAACATGCTCGGCGCCAGCACCAGTTTCGGGAGCCAGCGCTGCAATGCATCGAACGGCGAGGCCTTGCTGAACACAGCAACAGAACTCATGGGAAGATCCAGTACAAGAGAAAAGGACTACAAAACATTCCCTGTGTGGGAGCGGGTTTGTGTGGGAGCTGAGCTTGCTCGCGATGAAGGCACCTCGGTCTTTCCAATGACCGCGTTATCGTTCATCGCGAGCAGGCTTTGCTCCCACAGGCTCGCTCCCACAAGGGAAGCGGCGCTAATTACTTCGCAGACTGAACCGCTGCGCCGAGTTTCTTGGCGGCATCGGCAGGGTCGGCTTTCGGGTCGTTGATGTAGTTGGTCACCACATCGAAGAACGCACCCTGTACGGCCAGCGTGGTCGCCATGTTGTGCGCCATGCTTGGCTGCAGGCCGCCGGACTTGGCGTCTGTCAGGAAGTCCTTGGCAGCGGTCTGGGCACAGGAATCGAAACCGTACTTGGCCATGTCGCCGAGCATGTCGTTACGAACCGGGATCGAGCCTTTGTTGATGCTGAAGACTTTCTGGAAGTTCTCGCCCAACACGACTTTGGCGATGTCCTGCTGGCCAGCCGCAGTGCCCTTGTCCTTCTGCTTGAACACCGCCAGGGAGTCGATGTTGTAGGTGAAGGCCTTGTCGGTGCCCGGGAAGGCCACGCACTCGTAGTCCTTGCCGGCGACTTTCTTCGCCGCGGTCCACTCGCTCTTGGCCCAGTCACCCATGATCTGCATGCCGGCCTTGCCGTTGATGACCTTGGCCGCTTCAAGGTTCCAGTCCTGGCCCTTGCCGTCGGCGTCCATGTAGGTCGCGACTTTCTTCAGTTCGGTCAGCGCCTTGACCATTTCCGGCCCCGTCAGCGCCTTGCTGTCCAGGTCGACCAGGGCTTTCTTGTAGCCATCAGCGCCCATGACCGAGAGCACCACGGCTTCGAATACGGTGCTGTCCTGCCAAGGCTGGCCACCGTGGGCGAGCGCAATAAAGCCCGCTGCCTTGAGCTTGTCGCCGGCCGCGTAGAATTCTTCGAGGGTGGTCGGGTTCTTGGTGATGCCGGCTTTCTTGAAGACTTCCGGGTTGATCCACAGCCAGTTGACGCGGTGGATGTTCACCGGCACGGCGACGTAGTCACCTTCGTACTTCACGGTATCGGAGACTTTCTTGTCGAGCAGGCCGTCCCACTTCTCGGCTTTGGCAACATCTTTGAGGATGTCGGTGTCGAGCAGCCCGGTGGACGCCCATTCCTGGATGTCCGGACCCTTGATCTGGGCGACGCCCGGTGGGTTGCCGGCCACGGCACGGCTCTTGAGCACGGTCATGGCAGTGGAACCGCCACCACCGGCGACAGCGCCGTCCTTCCAGGTAAAGCCGTCTTTTTCTACCTGGGCCTTGAGCACATCGACCGCGGCTTTTTCGCCACCCGACGTCCACCAGTGGACGACTTCCACGGAACCTTTGGATTCGGCGGCAAGGGTAGTGACAGGGAATGCTGCGACGGGAAGCAAGGAAGCAAGAGAAATGACAGTAGCGAGGCGAGAAATCGCATTCATCTAGAATTACCTTTCTTGTTGTTATGCATGCAAGTCTGGTGCTTGCGCTGCATGGATTCTAATCAGAGGGAATCCCTTCGCAGGTAACGAAGGGACGTGCAAATGTCACGACATGGTTACACAGGCGAAGGACTGGATAACCGCGCCAGGGCTGAGGCCATGCTTGGTGCCAAGGGCAGGCGCGGAATCAGGACCGCCTGCCAGGCGTGATACAGGTCCGGCTTGCCCGGCCAGATATCGGCGCTGGGGCAATTTTGCGGATCGAGTTCGTGATGCCAACTGCCGTTGCAGCGGTCGATGAAATGTTTGTCACAGAACTCCCAGAAGCGCCGGTACCAGGCTTCGTACTTCGCCTCGTCGGTGCGCTTGAGCAAGGCGCTGGCAGCGGCCGCCGCTTCGGCGTGAACCCAGTGCAGGCGATGGCGAACCACGGCGCGGTTGTCCCAATCCAGGGTGTAGACAATGCCCGGCGCACCATCGACGTCCCAGCCGTGACGACAGTTATGGTCGAAGAGCTTTTGCGCATCCTGGGCCAGCCAGCCCGGGGTCAGCATGCCGATCTGGACGCGCGCCGCTTCAAGGTGCAGCAGCAGTCGCGCCCATTCGAAACCGTGGCCTGGGGTGGTGCCGTAGGGACGAAAACCATCGGCAGGGTTGTCCTGGTTGTATTCGCGCAGCGGCTGCCAGTGGCGATCGAAATGCTCCACCACCAGGTAGTCGTTGGCGGCGGCATGGGTGTGGATCACCCGTTCGACGATGTGCAGGGCGCGAGCCAGCCAGCGTGGGTCGTCGGTGGCATCGGCCAGGGCGAGGAAGGCTTCGGTGGCGTGCATGTTGCTGTTGGCGCCACGATAGGCCTCTTCCTCGCTCCAGTCGCGGTTGAAGGATTCGCGCAGTGCCCCCTCTTCCTCGCTCCAGAAATGCTCATCGATGATCCGCACCGCTTCGTCCAGCAACGCCTGGGCGCCGGGACGCTGGGCCACCACCGCGGAACTGGCCGCCAGGGCAACGAAGGCATGCAGGTAGGCCGCCTTGCCCGCGCCGTCTTCATCAGGCCGCGTCGTGGCAAACCAGCCACCGTGCTCGGCGTCGCGCAAGGAGCCGCTCAGCGCCTGGACGCCGTGGTCCACCAGCTCGGCAAACCCCGGCAGGCCCTGGATGTGGGCCATGGCGAAGCTGTGGGTCATGCGCGCAGTGTTCATGGTCTCGGCCCGGGCATCGGCCGGCAGGTGGCCGCCCTCGTCCAGGTTGCCGAAGCCGTCCGCCAGCTTCGACGCCTTGGCGAACGCCAGCAGCCGCAAGCCTTCGTCGGCAAGCCATTGCTGGTGGGCAGGGGCGTTCAGCCAACTGCTGAAGGCCGGTTGGAAGGTGTCCATTGGGTGGTACCTTTTTTGTTGTTTTGACGCAGGGAGTCTAAACAAGGGATGGCGAGGGGCAGGTAACGAAAGGGGCGAGTTATGTCACCGAGTTGTGACATTTACTTTGATGATCGTTCCCACGCTCTGCGTGGGAATGCATCAACGGACGCTCCGCGTTCGGCTTTAGATGGGACGCAGAGCGTCCCGGGCTGCATTCCCACGCAGAGCGTGGGAATGATCAGTCAACACGGCTGGCTACTCCACACTGCGAGGCAACTGCAACGTCACCCGCAACCCCCCTTCGCGCAGGTTCTGCAGGCTCACTTCCCCGCCATGGCTGTGGGCGATGTTGCGGGCGATGCCCAGGCCCAGGCCATAGCCTTGCTGCTGCCCGGCGAGGCGGAAGTGCGGTTCGAAGACCTGCTCCAGGCGCTGTTCCGGCACGCCGGGGCCTTCGTCGTCGACGTGCAGGATGAAGGCAGTTTCATCGTCATCGATGTGCAGGTGGGCGTTCTGGCCGTATTTCAAGGCGTTGTCGATCAGGTTGCCGATGCAGCGCTTGAGGGCCAGCGGCTTGCCGGGATATGGCGCCAGCGCCCGGCCATCCTGGGTCACCCGGCCGTTGCCGTTGGGCGCCAGGTAAGGTTCGACCAGGCAATCGAGCACATGGTTGAGGTCCACCGGCTCGATGTTTTCGTGGATGTCGGTGTCCTTGACGCATTGCAGCGCGCCTTTGACCAGCAGTTCCAGCTCATCCAGGTCACGACCGAACTTGGCCTGCAGGTTCTCGTCTTCCAGCAGCTCGACTCGCAGCCGCAATCGGGTGATCGGTGTGCGCAAGTCGTGGGAGATCGCGCTGAACAATTGACTGCGCTCCGTCAGGTAACGGCTGATGCGTTCGCGCATGGCATTGAACGCACGCCCCACCTCCACCACTTCGCTACCACCGCCCTCGGCCACCGGCTCCACTTCGGCGCCCAGGGACATGTCCCGCGCGGCCCGGGCCAAACGCTTGAGCGGTCGGCTCTGCCAGTGCACCAGCAAACCGATGAACAGCAACAACAAGCTGCTGGTGAGCACGATGAAACCGACCTGTTGCTTGGGCAGGTCCTGCTCTTCGAGGCTGGTGTAGGGTTCGGGCAGCAGCGAGGCGATGTACAGCCACTCCCCCGGCGCCATCTGGATCTGCGTGACCAGCACCGGCGGGTTCACCGGTTCCAGGGTCAAGGCGTAGTGAGCCCACGAACGGGGCAGCTCATCGAGCTTGAGCCCGGCATTGAAGATCCGCAGGTCGTCGGGGCTGACAAAATTCACCGAGATGTCGGCGCTATTGCCCAGGGACCGGCGCAGCACGTCGTCCACTGCCTTGAGCACCGCCAGTTTGCGCGGCGTGATCGGCAGCACATCCATACCCAGGGGCTTATCGTTGAGCGTCACGACAAACCGCGTGCCGCCCATGCTGCGCAACTGGTCCAGCACCAATGGCCGATACGCCACTGGCAGCGAACGCAAATAACTGACGCTGGCGGTCATCGAATGAGCCAGGCTGCGGGCACTGGTGACCAGACCTTCGAGCTGGGTGGCGCGCAGTTGCGAGACCCAGATCAGGCTGGACAGGGTCTGGGCGAACAGCACCACCAGCAAGGTCAGCAACAGCATCCGCCCCAGCAACGAGCGCGGTACCGGTACCCGTCGGGCGACTTTTTTGATCCAGTCAATGACCATTGCTGGCAACCACACTGGCCGCCAGCTGATAACCGCTGCCACGCACCGTGCGAATCAGCCGTGGCGGCTTGTCGGTATCACGCAGGCGCTGGCGCAGGCGACTGACTGCCATGTCGACGATTCGGTCCAGGGGCATCAGCTCACGACCACGGGTCGCATTGCCGATGGTGTCGCGATCGAGGATTTCCTGGGGATGATCGAGAAACAACTTGAGCAGGGCGAAATCGGCACCGGAGAGAATCACTTCTTCACCGTCGGTGTGAAACAACCGATGACTGACCATGTCCAGCCGCCATTCATCGAAGGCCAGCACTTCGCCGCCGGAGCGTTCCTGGCCGAATTGCGCCCGACGCAGCAGCGCCTTGATGCGCGCCTGCAATTCCCGTGGGCTGAAAGGCTTGCCCAAGTAATCATCGGCGCCCAGTTCAAGACCAATGACCCGGTCGGCCTCGTCGGAACTGGCGGTGAGCATGATGATCGGCACATGGGCCTGGCGTGGATGCTGGCGAACCCAGCGGCAAAGGCTGAAGCCGTCTTCATCGGGCAGCATCACATCAAGGATCACCAGGTCGCTCGGTGCATCGTTCAGCGCCTGGCGAAACCCGGCACCGTCGGGTGTGGTCCGCACCTGGAACCCCGCACGGCTGAGGTAGGTGTCCAGCAGTTCGCGAATCTCCTGGTCGTCGTCGACCAACAAAATCGATTTGTTCACTGAACTCACGGGCCTCGTCCTTGTTGTTTGGATGGGGGCGATTATGCCTGATGGACATCGAGTTTTTTATCGCCTGTTCGGACCTTATCGCGAGCAAGCTTTGCTCCCACAGTGCTCCCCGCAAGATCAAGCACATCTTGTGGGAGCAAGGCTTGCCCGCGATGCAAGCGACGCGGTCTTAACTTTGCTCCAACGCCACACCCGCGCCCATCAGGCCCGAGTACGGCGCGGTCACCAGCCAGACCGGAATGCCCTTGAAGTAATCGCTCATGCAGCCCTTGTCGGCGAAGCAACGGGCGAAACCACTTTCGAGGAAGAAATCGGCAAACCGCGGGACCACGCCCCCGACGATATAGACACCGCCACGCCCGCCCAGCGTCAACACATTGTTGCCGGCCACGCGCCCCAGCCAGCGGCAGAACTGCTCGAGCACTTCCAGGGCAATCGGGTCGCCAGCCAGGCCAGCGGCAGTGATGGATTCGGGGGTGTCGAGCACCGGCACATGGCCGTCCACTGCGCAAATGGCCCGGTACACCCGAGGCAAGCCGCTGCCACTCAGGGCGGTTTCGGCGCTGACGTGGCCGATTTCGTTGTAGATGTGCTGCCACAGCTGGGTTTCCCGCGGGCTGCTCATGGGCAGGTCGACATGGCCGCCCTCCCCCGGCAACGCCGCGAAACGACCCTCGCCCAGGTCCAGCAGCGTACCGACGCCCAGCCCGGTGCCCGGGCCGATCACCACTGCCGGGCGCAACGGCTCCGGGGTGCCTTCGCACACGACCCGGTACTCATCGGGACGCAAGCAAGTCATGCCCAGGGCCATGGCCGAGAAGTCGTTGACCAGCAACAGCTTCTCCACCTGCAAGGTCTGGCAGAACGCCAGGTTGCTCAGGCGCCAGTGATTGTTGGTAAAGCGAAACTCATCGCCGCTCACGGGACCGGCCACCGACAGGCACACCGAACCGATGGCGCCCGGCTTCAGGCCCAGGCCACTGAGGTACACCTGAATGGCATCTTCCGGGCAGGCATAATCCGCCGTTGCCAGCACCTGGATGTTTTCCAGGGTGTGGTTTTTCCACAGCGCAAAGCGTGCGTTGGTCCCACCGATATCACCGACCAAAGCCAGTTTCAATTAAGCGTCTCCAGGGCAGAGGTGAAGGCGCTGGCGCCCTGCTCCGCCGAGCTGAAGGCCATGCGCATGAAACCGAACAGCTCGCGACCAGTGCCGATGTTGTTGCCCAACAGGCCCTTGGCCGGCGTGCGCGCGGCGAATTCCTCGGCGTCCACCTTCAATTCCAAGGTGCCTTTGACGCCATCGACACGGATGATATCGCCCTCCTGCACCCGGGCCAACGCACCACCGACATAAGCTTCGGGGCTGACATGAATGGCCGCCGGGATTTTCCCCGATGCGCCAGACATGCGCCCGTCGGTCACCAGCGCCACTTTGAAGCCACGGTCCTGCAATACGCCGAGGAACGGCGTCATCTTGTGCAACTCCGGCATGCCGTTGGAGCGCGGGCCCTGGAAACGCATCACCGCGACGAAGTCTTTCTCCAGCAGGCCGGCCTTGAACGCGTCGGCCAGGTCCTGTTGATCCTGGAACACCATCGCAGGCGCTTCGACAACCTGGTTTTCCAAGGCCACGGCGGAGACCTTCATCACCCCACGGCCCAAGTTGCCTTCCATCACCCGCAGGCCGCCTTCAGACGAGAACGCGCGAGCCACCGGGCGCAGGATGTTTTCGTCGAGGCTTTCGATCGGGCCGTCGCGCCACACCAGCTCGCCGTCCTCGAGGAACGGTTCCTGGGTGTAGCGGCTCAGGCCGTGACCGAGCACGGTGTTGACGTTTTCGTGGAGCAAACCGGCTTCCAGCAATTCACGGATCAGGAACGACATCCCGCCCGCCGCCTGGAAGTGGTTGATGTCGGCCTTGCCGTTCGGGTAGACGTGACTCAGGGTTGGCACCACCTCGGAGAGGTCGGCCATGTCCTGCCAGGTCAGCTGGATGCCCGCCGCCATGGCGATGGCCGGCATGTGCAGGGTGTGGTTGGTAGAGCCGCCAGTGGCGTGCAGCGCAACGATGGAGTTGACCAGCGAGCGTTCGTCGACGATTTCGCCGATGGGCATGAAGTTGCCGCTCTGCTTGGTCATGCGCGTGACCTGGAACGCCGCTTCACGGGTCAGGGCATCGCGCAATGGCGTATTCGGATTGACGAACGAGGCACCCGGCAAGTGCAGGCCCATCACTTCCATCAACAACTGGTTGGTGTTGGCGGTGCCGTAGAAGGTGCAGGTGCCGGGGCTGTGGTAGGACTTCATCTCCGATTCCAGCAGCTCTTCGCGGGTGGCCTTGCCTTCGGCGTAGCGCTGGCGGACGTCGGCTTTTTCCTTGTTGGAAATGCCCGAGACCATCGGCCCGCCTGGCACGAAGATCGTCGGCAAGTGACCGAAGCGCAGCGCGCCCATCATCAGGCCCGGGACGATCTTGTCGCAGATGCCGAGCATCAGTGCGCCGTCAAACATGTTGTGGGACAGCGCCACCGCCGTTGAGAGGGCGATCACTTCGCGGCTCGGCAGGCTCAGTTCCATCCCCGCCTCGCCCTGGGTCACGCCATCGCACATCGCTGGCGTGCCACCGGCGAACTGGCCGACCGAGCCGATTTCGCGCAGGGCTTTCTTGATCTGTTCCGGGAAGGTTTCGTAGGGCTGGTGGGCCGAGAGCATGTCGTTATAGGACGACACGATGGCGATGTTGGCGGCGTTCATCATCCGTAGGTGATGCTTGTCTTCGGTGCCGCAACCAGCCACGCCGTGAGCGAAGTTGGCGCACTGCAGCTTGCCGCGCATCGGACCGTCGCTGGCAGCACCATGGATCAATGCAAGGTAAGCCTGACGCGTGGCGCGGCTGCGGGCGATAAGCCGTTCGGTGACCTCAAGAACGCGGGGATGCATGTGTAGAACTCCAGGCTAACGGGTGTGGCGACCTGATTGTCTATGCTGATCAAAAGCCCGCTGCACGCTGTGTAAAAGGCGAGGCGACAGACGATTTTTGACCATTCGGACCAGTTGATTCAGGTCACTCGTTGTAGATAAAACAAAATATTGCCACTAAAAAGGCTTGTTTTCTATTTTTATGCGAATAATCTTGTAATTCCAACAACAAATCGACGGCGGCGCAGTTAATGACTCTTAGAATCGCAATCAATGGTTTTGGCCGCATCGGCCGCAACGTCCTCCGTGCACTGTATACCCAAGGCTATCGTCGCGACCTGCAGATCGTCGCCATCAACGACCTGGGTGACAGTGCAATCAATGCTCATCTGCTCAAGTTCGACACCGTCCACGGCACGTTCGATGCCGACGTGCAGCACGATCACGAAAGCCTGACGGTCAATGGCGACCGCATCTCGGTCAGCGCCATCCGCAACCCGGCCGAACTGCCTTGGGCGGCTGAAAAAATCGACGTCGTGTTCGAATGCACCGGCCTGTTCACCGATCGCTCCAAGGCAGCCGCGCATATCAGCGCCGGCGCCCGCAAGGTGATCATCTCGGCCCCGGCCAAGGGCGCCGATGCCACCGTCGTGTACGGTGTGAACCACGATATCCTGCGCCAGTCCCACCAGATCATCTCCAACGCTTCGTGCACCACCAACTGCCTGGCCCCAGTGGCCCAGGTACTGCACCGCGAGCTGGGCATCGAAAGCGGCCTGATGACCACCATCCATGCCTACACCAACGACCAGAACCTGACCGACGTCTACCACAGCGACCCGTACCGCGCCCGTTCGGCGACCCAGAACATGATCCCGAGCAAGACCGGCGCCGCCGAGGCGGTGGGCCTGGTGCTGCCGGAACTGGCGGGCAAGCTGACCGGCATGGCGGTGCGTGTACCGGTGATCAACGTGTCCCTGGTCGACCTGACCGTGCAGCTCAAGCGCGAAGCGTCGGCCGAAGAAGTCAACGAACTGCTGCGCCATGCCAGCCAGCATTCGAAGATCCTCGGCTACAACACCCTGCCGCTGGTCTCCAGTGACTTCAACCACAACCCGCTGTCGTCGATCTTCGACGCCAACCACACCAAGGCCAGCGGCAAGCTGCTCAAGGTACTGGCCTGGTATGACAACGAATGGGGCTTCTCCAACCGCATGCTGGATAACTGCCTGGCGTTGTGTAACGCCGAGTAACTCATTGCTGGCCAATGTGGAGCGGGCCTGTAAGAGCAAACCCTGGGAGCAGGCCTGTGGGAGCAAAGCTTGCTCGCGATGACACCGTCACATGCAGCATCTGTGCTGGCTTTGAAATCGCTATCGCGAGCAAGCTTTGCTCCCACAGGTTTGCGCTCCACACAGGGTTTCGGCGTGATGAAATGAAGGCTTGACCTGCCCAGCAGATGATAAGCATTATCATCTACTCAAACCGGATCGGGCCCTACCGTGAGTCAATCTCGCTTTCATCACGTCTTCCTCGCCCAGCGCACGCCGCTGCTGCGCACCCTCGAGCGCATGGTCAGCAACCCCAGTACCGCCGAAGACCTGCTCCAGGAAACCTACCTGCGCGTCACCCGCGCACTGGGCGAACGCACGGTCGAGCACCTCGAACCCTTTGTTTTCCAGACCGCCCGCAACCTGGCGCTGGACCATCTGCGTGCCCGACGCATCCAGTCGCGAACCTTGCTGGATGACGTACCGCCGGAGGTCGTCCACAACGTCGTCGCCCCCCAGAGCAGCGCCGAGGACGCCGCCCATGCCCAACAACTGCTCGAGCGCCTGAACGTCAGCCTCCAGGCCCTGAGTTCGCGACAGCAGCAGATCTTCATTCTCAGCCGCCTGCATGGCCACAGTTACCAGCAAATCGCCGAACGCCTGGGCGTGTCCCTGAGCACCGTGCAAAAGGAACTGAAATTGATCATGGCGATCTGTGTGGGTGTGGCTGAACGTAGCCACGGCGAGCAGTGACCCGCTCCACGCTTCAGGCCATAAGCTGCGCACACGCTTGCCACTTGCTGCGTACAGCTTGTAGCTTGAGCCCGTGCCGCTAAATACCGAGAACCGACTGTGACGGACAATCACCGCTCTGCCGAGCACACTGCGACGCAGCAAACCGCCCATGCCATGGAACAGGCGCTGGACTGGCTGATCCTGCTGGACAACCCCAGCGAGGAACAGACGCGGCAGTTCCACGCCTGGCTGGCGGCCGATCCACGCCATGGCGAGGCGTTCGCCCGGGCCCAGGCGATCTGGAACGGCCCGCAGGTGATGGAAAGTGCCCGCCAACTTGAAGCCACGCCCAAGGTCACCGCGCTGTCGCGCCTGCGCGCCCACTGGAAGCCCCTGGCCACTGCCGCAGTGCTGTTTCTCGGCCTGTTCAACTTCAGCGACCTGCCCCTGCGCTTGCAGGCCGACCACCTGACCGTGGTCGGTGAGCGCCAGCGCTTGCAGTTGGAGGACGGCTCCAAGGTCCTGCTCAACACCGATTCGGCCTTCTCCAGCACGTTCAACGAGCAGCGGCAGGTGGCGCGTCTGTACAAGGGCGAGGCGTTTTTCGAAGTCCCGGGCAACCGTAGCCTGCCGCTGGAAATCGATGCCGGCCCGGTCATGGCCAGCGTCAGCGACACCACGTTCGCCGTGCGTTACCTCGACGGCGTGGCCCAGGTCCAGGTGCAGCGCGGCGACGTGGACCTGCGGGCCACCCGCAACGACACCCATGTGCGGCTGTCAGCCGGCGAAAGCATCCGCATCGGCCCCAACGGCTTCGACCGTCCGGCCCGGCTCGATGCCAACACCGACCTGGCCTGGGTCCAGGGTCGGCTGGTGTTCGAAAACCGGCCATTAAACCAGGTACTGGCCGAGCTGCGACGCTATTACCCTGGCTGGATCATCAACGGTAACGAACAATTGGCCAACGTTGCTGTGACTGGCAATTACCGCCTCGACCAGCCGCTGGAGGTGGTCCGTTCGCTGGCCCATATCACCTCGGCTCGGCTCCAGGAGTTCCCGGCGCTGGTGATCCTGAACTAAATGAGAATTATTTTTACTCGATAGGCTCCGTTGATTCGTCTCGTTATAGCCAATGCAATTGATTCGCATCCAACGATGTGAATCTGCACCTATAACAGATGCGACACGGAGCGCTATCGATGTCCTCTCGTCTTACTTGCCGGTTCCTTGCCCCCTCTTGCACGCTGTCACTGCTCACCGCCGCCCTGCTGATGGCCGGCGCCGCGCCGCTCGCCCTGGCCGCCACCACCGTGCAACCCGCTGCACGCAACATGGGCGACTACAGCTTTGCCATCGCCCGGCAGCCACTGGTCTCGGCCCTGAATGCATTCACTGCGGTCACCGGCTGGCAAGTCGGCATGCCGGCGGAACTGGCTGCAGGCGTAGCCTCGCCTGGGGTGAACGGCTCGCTGCCACCTGAAAAAGCCCTGGAGCGCCTGTTGGTGGGGACCAACCTGAGCTACCGCAAGCTGGGCGACAACAGCGTCGTCCTGGAAAAACGCAGTGCCGGCAGCGCGCTGGAGTTGCAACAGGTGACCATCAGCGCCACCCGCCAGGAACAGGACATCACCAGCGTGCCGAGCACGGTCACCGTCCACGACCGCCAGGAACTGGACCGCAACAACGTCAATACCCTCAAGGACCTGGTGCGCTATGAGCCGGGCGTATCGGTGGGCGGCGCGGGCCAGCGCGGCGGTATCAGCGGCTACAATATCCGCGGCATCGACGGCAACCGGATCCTGACCCAGGTCGACGGCGTGGAGATCCCCGGCGGCTTCTTCAACGGCCCCTACGCCAAGACCCAGCGCAACTACGTCGACCCGGAAATCATCAAGCGCGTGGAAATCCTGCGCGGCCCGGCCTCGGTGCTGTACGGCAGCAATGCCATTGGTGGTGCCGTCAGCTATTTCACTCTCGATCCAGATGACATCATCAAGCCGGGCCAAGACGTTGGCGCCCGCCTGAAGACCGGCTACAGCTCCGCCGACGAAAGCTGGCTCAAGTCCGCCACCGTCGCTGGCCGCAGCGGGCAGTTCGACGGCCTGTTGCACTACAGCCAACGCGACGGTCATGAAACCGAATCCTACGGCAGCCACAACGGCACGGGCCTGGACCGCACCGCCGCCAACCCCGAAGACGTGCGCGCCAACAACGTGCTGGCCAAGCTCGGCTGGAACTACAGCGATGAATCACGCCTTGGCCTGGTCTACGAGAAATACAAGGACGACCGCGACAGCGACCTGAAAAGCGCCTACGGCGGCCCCTACGCCAACGGTCAACCGGCCATCCCCGCCTCTGTGCTGCCCGGCGGCATGTACCAGTGGCGCACCGGCAACGACACCATCACCCGCGAGCGTTTCGGCCTGGAGCACAGCTTCGCCCTCGACAGCCTGCTGGCCGATCACATGAAGTGGAGCCTGAATCACCAGGTCGCCAAGACCGACCAGAGCACCGCCGAATTCTACTTCCCCATCACCCGCCGGGTCCTGCGCACCCGGGAGACCCTCTATGAAGAGAAACAGTGGGTCTTCGACGCGCAACTGGACAAGGCCTTCAGCGTAGCCGACACCGATCACGCGCTGACTTACGGCACCACCCTCAAGCAGCAGAAAGTCACCGGCTCGCGCAGCGGCAATGGCGTGTGCCTGGCGGTCGGCGTCGGTTGCTCCGCGGTAGGCGCCATCAGCACCCGGGACGTGCTGGCAAAAGCCAGCGATTTCCCGGACCCGACCATCAACACCTACAGCCTGTTCGCCCAGGACCAGATCAGTTGGGACAAATGGACCTTCACGCCTGGCCTGCGCTACGACTACACCCGGCTCAAGCCGCACCTGACCGAGGAATTCCTCAACACCGTGGACCCCAGCGGCGGCGGTGACGTCAGCGGCAAGAACAAGACCTGGCACCGCGTCTCACCGAAGTTCGGCGTGACCTACGCCCTGAGCGATGAGTACACCTGGTACGGCCAGTACGCCGAAGGCTTTCGCACCCCGACCGCCAAGGCCCTGTACGGTCGTTTCGACAACCCCGGCGCCGGCTATAGCGTAGAACCCAACCCCGATCTGGAACCGGAAAAAAGCAAGAGCTACGAGACCGGCCTGCGCGGCCGTTTCGATTCCGGCTCGTTCGACGTGGCGGTGTTCTACAACAAGTACCGCGACTTCATCAACGAAGATGCCATCACCCCCGGCGCCGACCAGTTGACCTTCCAGAGCAACAACATCCAGCACGCCACCATCAAGGGCGCCGAGGCCAGGGGACGCCTGGAACTGGACGTGTTTGGCGCACCGAAGGGCTTGTACACCCAAGGCTCGGTGGCCTACGCGTACGGTCGCAACAACGACACCGGCGAGCCGCTCAACAGCGTCAACCCGCTGACCGGCGTGTTCGGCCTGGGCTACGACCAGGACCGCTACGGCACGTTGCTCAGTTGGACCTTGGTCAAGAAAAAGGACCGCGTCGACGACAGCAACTTCAACTCGCCCGATGGCGTGAGCAGCCAGTTCAAGACACCGGGCTTCGGCATCCTCGACCTGAGCGGTTTCTACAAGGTGACCGACGACGTAACCGTCAGCGGCGGCCTCTACAACCTCACCGACAAGAAGTACTGGCTGTGGGACGACGTGCGCGGCTACGACAGCGTCGGCGAAGCGGCGGTGCTGAGCCCCGCCAATCTCGATCGCCTGACGGCACCAGGGCGTAACTTCGCGGTGAACCTGATCTGGGATATCTGACTCGATTTGCCAGGCAAAACAAATACCTGTGATGAGGAGAGTCATGTGGGAGCAAGGCTTGCCCGCGATGCAGGCGATGCGGTCTTTCAGAGATCGAGGCGCCTGTTTCGCGGGCAAGCTTTGCTCCCACACCCCTTGCCACACCGGTCTAATTCGAAGGATTTTTTTCATGACCACACAACATCCCGCTTCACGCTCCCAACGTCTGAACCAGATCACCCACGAGCCCCACAGCCGGCTCGACGCGCTGGTCAAGGCCCACGCCCCGTTCGAAACCCCGGCCAGCTTCGCCCGTTTCGTCGTCGCTCAGTACCTGTTCCAGTCGGAACTGGTGGCGCTGTACAACGACGCCGAACTGTCCGCCCTGATCCCCGACCTCCCGGCCCGGTGCCGGGCAGAGGCGGCCAAGGCGGATCTGGCAGACCTGGACACCGAAGTCCCTGCGCCAGTGGCCGGTGCGGTGAAAAACCCGACCCAGGCCGAAGCCCTGGGCTGGCTGTTCGTCTCCGAGGGCTCCAAGCTCGGCGCCGCGTTCTTGATCAAGCGTGCCGTGGGCCTGGGATTGAGCGAGACCTTCGGCGCCCGGCACCTGGCAGAACCTGCCGGAGGGCGCGCCGAAGGCTGGAAATCCTTCACCCGCACCCTCGACGGCCTGGCCTTCAGCGAACAACAGGAAGCCGAGGCGGACCAAGGCGCACTGGACGCCTTCAACCGGTTTACGGTGCTCCTGGAACGCGCTTATGCGGCCGAACTGGCCTGAAGTGTCCGTACTTTCCATTGTGGGAGCGAGCCTGCTCGCGATGGCGTTGGATCAGTCAGCATCAATGTGACTGACATACCGCTATCGCGAGCAGGCTCGCTCCCACAGGGACATCAGCGAATAACAATCAGTGATCACACCGCAAATTCGCATGCCAGAACGCAAGCTGATGAACCGCCCCTCAAAACTCACCCAACTGCTCTTCGCCCTGCTCGCCTACACCAGCCTGGCCATCGGCCTGGTCGCCATCGTCGTGCCCGGCTTGCCGACGACCGAGTTCATCCTGTTGGCCGCCTGGGCCGCGACCCGCAGTTCGCCGCGCCTGAGCGCCTGGCTGGAGAACCATCGTCTGTTCGGGTCGATGCTGCACAACTGGCGCAACGGCAAGGTCATCCCGCGCCGGGCCAAGGTCGGTGCCACCACCAGCATGCTGCTCTGCGCGGGCTTGATGCTGGTGCTGCTCGACCACGCCTGGCCGGTTTACCTCGCACTCGCCGGCATGGGCCTGGGCAATCTGTGGATCTGGTCGCGCCCGGAACAGGCAAAGGGCTCTCGTGGCGAGGGAGCTTGTTCCCGCTGGGCCGCAAAGCGGCCCCCAACGGATTTTTGAACTATGATCGCCCTCTCGTACTGGAGGGCTTTCGATGTCAGATCTGCTCACGTCCATGCAAACCGCACTCGGTTTGCCCACGACCCCGATCACCTTCACTGGCGACGGCGCGCTGCCCTCGGCCTTCGCCGTCACGGAGCTGGCCAGCGCCAGCATCGCCGTGGCCGGGCAGGCGACCGCCGAACTCATCCAGCAACAAACCGCTCGCC
>Ga0065704_10070706_pt1 | contig 17269 bp, 9 predicted proteins | sample SwiRhicommuniRL2_FD_59091 | JGI IMG/M metagenome (GOLD analysis project Ga0065704, IMG submission 59091) | Switchgrass rhizosphere bacterial communities from Rose Lake, Michigan, USA - RL2 v2 (version 2) | ecosystem: Host-associated > Plants > Roots > Rhizosphere > Soil | place: East Lansing, MI
GAGCCCCCCCCCCCCACGACTTTCTCTCCTCCGTGGTAGATCTTACTGAATCCTCTACATGCCGTTTTTCAGAACTCTACCAAATCAACCGAGATCTTTACAGTTTTTCTCTAACCCGAACCACTATAGGTCTAGATCTACAACTAATTTACAAAATCATATATTAATCAATGAACCAGAAATAAATGTACATGGTGAGCTAGCAACCGAGTAATAGCCGAGGCTAATAGAGTCACTAGATGTTGAAGTAGCTAGTTAGAAGGCCGAAGATGATGAGTCGACGTCACTAATAGAGATCTAGCGAGAGATTCTAAGTTAGTGAGATCAAACGATTATACCAATAGAACCAGTAAATCATTACTTTAGCGAAAGGATATTCATAGAACTGATAAACATCATAATTCAGCGAAAGAAATCATTAAAGATCACTAAAGATCACTAAAGATCACTATTTTACTCAATATTCACTCTCTAATTTCTAACCTTTCTCTTGTTCTTCAACAATACCTTCTGTTTAACTTCTTCTTCTTCAGATTCTTCCATCTCTTCGTCCTCACTCATCATATCTTCGCTGGCAATCTCTTCTTCTTCAATAGCAGCCTCCTTAGCGGCCTTCCTCTCGGCCTTTCTTCTTATTTCAACTTCTCTCATCTTCAAAAGTTCTGGATTCTGTTCCACCAACTTTCTGTCGGCGGCCAACTTCTTGTCCTTGTTACCTCTCATTCTGTTCTTGTAGAAGGCACGTTCTCTCTTTTGTCTGATCTCCTCGACTCTGGACATGGCAGATAATGTTGTGGCTACGAGGTCTCTGTTGTATCTGACAGGAACGTTTCTTCTGGAGGCAAAGGTGAGTGTGGAGTCAACAACGAGCTCCTTACCGGCGGCCTTTCTGAAAGCCTTGGTCCATCTCAACTTACGTGGGTTACGTCTTTGTTTGAAGGCATGGTGACATTTGGAACGACAGAAACGAAATTCTTTGGCGTCGTTACGCACAAACATGATTCCATGAAGCGGATATACGGGCGACGAGCAGAAATGACATTGATAGACTCTCATAGTGTGTTAGTGGGGGTTATTTGGTATTTTTTAGAAGATCCGTGCCGCAATAGTTAGCGTGGCGATGAGATGACTTGGAAAATTAAAAAGTCGAATATTCAACTGGTTGGTTCGGGAAAAAGACGGAGTCTATATTGGGGGGAGTCTGGATTCAAATCGTTTAATTTAAACCTTTTTCAACGAGTTCAAAATGATGAATATCTGTGGTTGAAAGTCTGTAGAATTGTATCTATAATTTTTCACTGAGATGGGATGGTAGAAAAAATCGTGAGGGTTACCCGGAGGAATGAGATTTGAGATATGGAGACTGATATGGGTAGAACTGTGGAACTAAATGAGGAACGATTCGGAGGTGATTTCTAAAGGTAGCGCAGGGAACTAATAGTCGAGTAATACTAGATACCAGTATATAGTTTTACGTGTAGTCTAAGTAGAGTGGAGATATATTGGTTGATGAGCCAAATTTCGCAGCCAAATTGGAGTAGTGGGCAGGAAGAGGAGCTGGATGAGAGGGAGGCCATCCGGATGAGAGTAAAATGGGTTCAGTCTTTGTAACTTTAGCAATAGTTCCGGCTTGTCTAAACCAAAAAATCTCATTTTCTTCTTGATATGTAGATTATTAGGTCCTGGAAGATGCCGTCAATTCAGAGCATATATAATTTAATTGTAATTGTCAAATCTCACAACCAGGTAGTGAACTCGCTGACACTATAAACTTGCTCTAGTCCAAGATTACTTTTCTGCTAGTTTTTGTTAGAACTACAGTGTCATTACGGTCACTTCCAGTATCACTCGTTAATAATTGCTTATATAATAAACATATATTTGTTACGTAATCATTTTATATGCTTATATAATCTAATTCAACAAAGTACCACACCTAACTGTTATAATTAACTAAGAACTCAAATTTCTGACTATATATTTCCTCCATTATTCCCATACACCCTCCCACTATCTTCTCTCTCTTTCTCAGATTCTCTCTATAATCTTTCCCACTTCACTTCCAACTTCTCACGTGACCTGAAAAATTTCATCATCACTCAAAAACGACAAACCTCCAACCAACCCAACGCCACCACTACACACCAAAATGTCTAATATGGAGATCCCAACGTTGGCTATTCCTGGAGAAAACACCCAGCCACAAACATATGATGCCTCGGCACCTCCTCCTCAGTTCACTGGACACTTGCAAAAGAAACAAGCTGCCAAAGGCAGTATGGAGTACTACTTCGACAAGACGTTTGAAACTCTCGGAAACCATCCAGTTTTAACCGGTCTTGGTGTCCTTGGGGCTGTCTACTTTGCTGCAGGGTTTGTGAAGTCGAACCAACCGGGTATTAATGGAAAAGCGTTTGTCAGAGGAACTTTTGCTCCAAAGATGTCTGCCAAAGAAGCATTACAGATTTTGAACTTGAAGGAAACTAACTTGTCAAAGTTGAAGTTGAAGGAACAGCATAGAAAGTTGATGATGGCAAACCATCCAGATAAGGGAGGATCGTCGTATTTGGCCACCAAAATTAATGAGTCAAAAGACTTTTTGGAAAAGAGAGGTGGATTAAAGAAGAAATAAGTGAGATAGAGACATAAAGACATGGAGATCTAGAGACATAGAGATCTAGAGCATATTAGAATCGTCTAGAATCACTGAGAGATCGTGTCTAGAGAATCTAGTCATTGTGATTGGTGTTCATGATCTACAGATCTCGTATGGTCTAGATATCATGATATTACATAGTCAAAAGATTCTTATATTATATGATCTTAGATCTATACATGTTCTAGAGGTCTATACATGTCTAGAGATTTATTTTTCCATTTATCAGGATCTTTCTAACTACGTCGTGAGGCTACCGATATACTTCGATCTGTCAAATTTTCATCCAGTCACTGAAGCTTCGTCGGATGGTTCATTAAGTACTATATCATGGTCGACAATCACTTCTAAACATTCTCCACCTAATTTTATTCATCAAAACGTCCTCCTCCAACCAATATGTTTAATCCTCGAAACTTTTCATTCTAGATTCTTCACTAAATCATCATATAATCATTAGTTTTGGCAATAACTGGGAGCTGGAAGAGAATCTCGTCACTTCTACTTCTACCTCATCTCCCTGTCGCCACCTCTTCGCCTCTCTCCTCTAACTCCCATAATCTGTAAATATATATCAAGTCGTGCGCATACCCTTTCTGTACCACAAATCACAACACATTGGTGAGGACAAATCCAAGCGCCGACACTGATACTCCACCACGGAATTGTGACCCCCCTTAGTGAGAATCTCTACAAAACTCACAGAAGTGACAGACTTACCGACGCAACCCTCGTCAGCTCAAGAGAAAAGTCAAATCCGCCGTCATTGCGCCCTCTCGTCCACTTCCGATCTCCCCCTATCCAGAGAAAGTTCAAAATCTACAGTTCAATTCTTAGATCGATCAATTGATAAGTTAGAGCTCACAATTGCAGTTTAATTTCAGAAGTTAGTGATAACAGAAGTTAGTGATAGATATTGCAGTTTGACCATTACAATCATTACTGATTAATTCTTGGACTCGTTACTTTTCATTATAAATTAGTCTGGCTATTTATAAGTTGACATTTATAAGTTTGATATTTATAAGTTACCTTCTGTCTAAAGAGTTCGTATAATAGCTCAAAAGAATAGATCAAAAGAATTAAGATAAATTCCACCAAGAATCACAGAATTCATAGCTCACAATTCCTCGATATTAGATTCAAAATATCACAACTTATTACTAGAGTATTAGTCTCAGGATATTCCAGCACACTTAGTGAAAAAGGTAACTAGTCACAAAAGGTTACTCTTGAAAGGCTACTCTTCCCAACTTACCTTTTCTAATTACCTCTATCATTATCTATTAATCAGTTCATCATGACCACTTATGAAAAGCTCGTCAAGGGCGCTACAAAAGTCAAAATTGCTGCCCCCAAACCAAAGTACATCGAACCGATCCTAATGTCCACTTCTATCGACCATCCTGTGGAATCAGAAAACTTCCAAACAGTAATGAAAACTTTACATCTTAGACTCCAGGACTCCTCGTGGTCTGTAGTCTTCAAAGCATTGATTGTTTTACATATAATGATAAGAGAAGGAGACAGAGACGTCACCCTCAACTATATAACCCTAAAGGCTCCAAAAATGTTCAACTTGTCGACTTCAAACATCACCAAGAACCATAACTTTAACTCCGATATTAAATTTATCATAAAGTATTCGAAATATTTGGCCACCAGAGTTAAACAATTTGAACTCACAAAAATCGACTATGTCAGAGATGAAAGAGCAAACAATGTCAGCGGAAATGGCGGCAGATTGAGATTGTTGACCATTGAAAAAGGTTTGCTTCGTGAAGCTGAAAGTGTCCAGAAACAAATTGATTCGTTGTTGAAGAATAACTTTATGGAAAACGAAATCAATAATGACGTTATTTTGACCGCTTTTAGATTGCTAGTAAATGATTTGCTTGCCCTCTTTCAGGAATTGAACGAAGGAGTTATTAATATCTTAGAACACTACTTTGAGATGTCAAAGGTTGATGCTGAAAGTTCTCTCAAGATTTACAAGAAATTCGTTGACCAAACAAAGTATGTGATTGATTACTTACGAGTTGCAAAACATTTGGAATATGCTACAAAGTTACATGTACCCACTATCAAACATGCACCAACCGCCTTGACAAGCTCTTTAGAGGAATACTTATTAGATCCAAACTTTGAATTCAATAGAAGAGAATATATCAAGGAAAAATCAGGCAAAGGCGGTGACGTTAAAAGAGAACTAATTCCTCCTAAGGAAGAAAATACTTCTGCTCAAGAACAAGGTGCTACCGACTTGCAAAGGAATCATTCTTTGATTGTTCAACAATCAACATTTAATCCATGGGGTGCTAATTTGCAACAACCACAAGTAACTAATCCCTACCATCAACAATTCCAGCAACAAGAGCAACAACAACCATCACAGCAAGTTTTATACCAAGCTCGAACTGGTACATTTAGTCCTTTGCCATCGATTGCTCAAGGACAAGAGATGGAAATGTTGCAACAACAGCAAATGCAATTGCAACAGCAGCAGCAGCAACAATTGGAACAACAGCAAATTCAACAGCAACAACAAATGCAGCAGCAACAACATATGCAACAACAACAACAAATGCAACAACAACAAATGCAACAACAACAAATGCAACAACTGCAACAACAATCACTTCAAAATTCTTTCACTGGAGCTGGTTTTGGTGGATATGGGCCTCAACAACCTCTCCAGCCTCAAAGTACTAACCCTTTCATGCAACAGCAACAGCAACAACCAACGTTAAATAGAACTGATACAAATCCATTTTCGAAAATGACAGGACAAGCTCAGCCTGGCCAAACTAGTGCAAACCCATTCGCAAACACTAGATTTGCCAGTTCTACTACAACAGCATTGTCGGCCAATAATGGATCACCAGCTCCTATTTTAGCATCTGTTACAGGTAGTAATCCGTTCAAAGTTTCTGAAACTACGACAAGTCTTTTCAATAACGTAGCCAGCCAACCACATCAGGTCCAAGCGTTGAAATCACAACCAACTGCAGGTGGATTAGAGAATCTTCCTACGATAGCGGTGTTTCCAAGTACTCAGCAAGAAGCCCAAAAGCAATATTTTTTGAATAACGCACAAACTGGATTGCAACAGCAAGCTACAGCTTTCCAACAACAACCATTTCAACAACAACAAACGTATCAGAATACTTCGATGCCTTTTCAACAACAACAAACTCAACAATTCCAGCCCCAATTCACACAACAGTTACAATATCAACAACAACAACCTCAAGGGTTTGTTAATCAATATGACGGTCCAAGTTTGATCTAGTGATGGAGGTCGTTAATTATTATCTAATTTGATCTAGTGATGAAGGTCGTTTATTATCTAATCTGATCTTACGAGTGTGACTGGTTTTGGTATCTTGAGCAGCTCTCAATAACATCTTTTGATTCAATACCATTTCCTACTGAATCAGCGGTAGTTATTCCAATTAATTGTCATGTTGTTTAAACCTAAATTTTATCTACTACTAACCTATACCTAATAGTTGCAAAATAGATCGTGAGTTATACCAATAGTCATTTTCCCATATTAATTTCTTATAGCTACTTGTTAATTTCAAGTTCAATAGTTGGCCAGTGAGATGTAGTTCCAACACTGTCTGTATTTAACAGTGGACTTATAGAATGTAGTAGAGAGTCCAACAAGTAGATAAATATTAATCTGGTCCAGTTTCTATACAGACCAGCAATACTGGTAAGATATCTGAATACCTCAACGCAGAGTTATGGAAGGGTATGGGCCCCAACGTAATGATGGTAATCTGTATCAGGATTGTACTCGTTTACTTATAAAATCGCCATCTACTCATTTACAAACGTCTAGAATATTTGGAGTGCATTACTTATTTAAAGGGTTCTAAAAAATGCTGGAGAGAGCAATGGTGATCATAAGTAAGAAAGAATTGGTAGCAACCAGCGTGGAATCATTCTTGGATTGGACGGAGCTGGCAAGAGACAACGAAGAACTAGATACAGTAGTCGATGGCTCTGCGGTGGAAGTTGGAGCTTTGGTGGTTGTGGAAATTGTTGATGAAGTGGTGGTGGAAGCAGCCGATGATTTAGAAGTAGATGATGATGAGGAAGAGGATTTGGAGGATGATGAGGCCGAAGCTGATGATTTGGAAGCTGATGATGATGAAGCTGATGATGAAGCTGATGAGGAAGAAGATGATGCAGAAGAGGAAGAAGCAACACTCGAGCTAACAGAGCTTGAAACTACTGAACTAGAACTTGAACTAGATGAAGGACTGGCAGAGCTTGAGGAAATAGACACCAAAGCTTGATGGTCATTTCCTGACGGATTGTAATTGGCCTGGTTAATTCTACCATTTACCTTTCCTCCTTCAGCTTCTATGGATTCCCAGGAACCAGTTTTATCGGTATACTTGTAAGCCTTTCCTGTTGAAAAATCATTCACTATCAATTTTGAGATGTACATTGAGAATGGAGCCTGTGAATAGTCTGTTTCACCACCGGCCCATTCAATAGTACCAGGTTGATTATCTGGATCACCACCAGCCCAAATTCCAGCAAAGATCTTCATTGGACTTTGGGGATAACCTTGGCCATTGTTAGGTAAGAGAGTACGTACCAAGTTGCCATTGTACCACCATTCAATAGAATCTTCGGTCCACAAGATGGTATAGTTTCCAAAGTTGTCTTGAGGAGCACCTTGGGTTGGGTGGAATGCACCACGGTCGTATGTGGCTACGTTACCCTTTGAGAACCAATTGGATTGGAATTCAGTATCGTCACCTCCCACAAACTCAAGATCAATTTCGTCCAAGTCATCAGACTGTAAGAAAAATGAAGAAATAATTCCTTTTCCAGGAGCTGCCTTGATATGCAATTCTGTTCTGCCGAACATGATATAGAAAGTGGACATCACCGAGGGATTGTCGAATCTTTTTGACAATTTCAACTGCAAGCCATCGTCGTTATAAAAGACTCCAGATTTGGTCGACATTATTTCAAAGTCGGAGGATGGAGCTGTGAAATCTTCGACTATGTCGGTAGCCAAAGCTGGGTTGGGTGCACAAACCGCCAGAAGTGGGTTGCATGTTTTGTCAGCGGTCGTTGTGTCAGCGGCCTTGATGGCCAATAAAAGCGATGAGAATAATAAACCTGTATTGAATTTCATTATTGCTATACTATGAGAACTTTATCATATTTTGGGAGGAAGGAGCTGCTATTTAAATGTTTTTGGTGCCCCAGATATTTTTAGCCCTGACTCGTAAATTTGTTTACAATTTCGTGCATAAAAAATAACGTCATTAAAAAAGCGTGTTTGTCCGAATTGGGTTAAATTACCAGCGGACAAAAATCAACGAGACAAGCACTTCCAGACACTACAAGAGCTAGAGATACTCCAGCGATGGTCTACGGATGTTCTTTATGTGGAATATCTCGTTGTATCGACTCGAAAATCTCCAGGAAACTCACAAATCTTCATCATTCACGGAACTCGCGCGACACTCCGCCCACGCATAGCCTTCGCGAATGTGGATTTTGCAGGGGTTTATTGTTTACGTTGTGACGAGGCTAAGAAATTATCACTATGATTTATTGAGACGTGGCTGGTCTATGGTGTCCGTGTAAGTTGTGGGTTACGGGGCTAGGCCTAACGCGTCTTAAATTGCTCGCCGAGGAATACCGATATGAGCCATTGAGACCCTTCCAGTGCTAGCCAAGAATGCCATCTAGAACGTCTGAACGTCTGAATATCTGAACCGGTAGTCTAAATATGTGAATGTCTGACTAGCAAAGAACGTTTGAATACTCTCAGCAATGACAACGTTGTCTAATATTAGATTTTCAGAATCTTTAACGGAGTTTTGTCTGAAAATTTCTCAATTTTTTATATCTCGTCTCGGGTGCTAAGCATTTCGTACTCAATAATTGTGATCCAAGCTTAGAAACTCTAAGAATCTTTTAGGAACAAAGAGATGTAAAAATAGACGGGCACGGAGGGCTCTATTTACATCTCTCTTTGTGAGTAACGTGCCTTCCATATTGCGTGATATAATATTTGTGTTAGGTTGGTATGCAGGAACAATTGAATTGTTACAATTTGTACCCATGCTGGGAACAACGAGATCAGATAACTTTGCCGGGATATCGAAATATAGAATCGGATGACATAATGCCATAATTTGGACAGAAAGGTATATTTTTAGATTCCCCGATAAAAATATTACCGAATTTGTTATTTTTAGGAATGATTTTGCAGCCGTGGAAGTTGGAGAGGTGGTAGTAGCATAGGAAACCTCAAGAAAGCTGGTTTTAAGATATGGTCGTTAATTCTGTGATTTATTTGTGGAAGCTATTAGGGATTTATCGGGTTATATCTCTTTGAGTTAATCATACGTATTGTGAAGAAAATTTTTGCTAGTAGACACTAACGAAAAGATACTTAGAAGATATTAACGAATGTGTCTTTCCAAATTCAAAAGGTATGGAGTTATGGATATCGAAAGAAAAAAGATCATTCAACCTTTGTGGTCTCAATGAATGGATATTCTATTCCTATAACTACCAGTTGCCAAAAAATTCACAAGTATTGCTTATAAGTATTGCTTATATTGGCAATGTTAATACAGAATTAAGTGGATAAAATCTTTAAATCTAACACTTTGCTACCAGTTATTTAATACAGAACGATATTTAAAGATATTATAATTTCGAGAGTTGCAAAGGTATTGAAGATAAAACTACCGAAAAAAGGCTAACATGTGAACCCTTCAACAAGTCCTTTGTACCTCTGGGGCCAAGATACGCTGTTGTGTTCTGTTGGAAGAAATCTGGTGATCTTATCTATTTATCTAAATATAGGGGGCCTTTCATCGTGAGAAAAATACTAACTGACCAAAGGGAGTCTGGATCACTAATCGCTCTGACGTAAGTGAGTTTGGATCACTAATCGCTCCTCGGCTACTCAATAAGTCAGTTGAGAATCAAAAGAGATTTTACAATTCACTGGATCCAACGATGTTCTTCGAAATTTCCAGATATCTGGAGGAAACCAAGGCTATCAGAGTATCTAAGATCTTTCCAAATGGGGTCCCTCCATTGACCAAGCAATGTATACGACAGTCTCTGGTTATTGCATATGACGTTTTTACGGAACAGAACTGATTAACATGTCGACAACAAGCAGCACTCAAGACTTTACGACTATTCCTTTTTGTGATAGCCAAAATTAGAGTGAACAGCGATAAATACAAGCTTGCAGTCCAAACTTTGAAAAGAAGTGGTTCAAGAAGCGATAGTATTAATTATGAGTGTGAAGTTAAAGCACCTTTGATGGAAAGTGTATTTCAAGTGGTGTATTTGAGCGTCTGGTAACAACTCTGAGCTCGTTGAATTCTCAACATTATCTCTCTGTAGCTCAAAAAGATGTTTAACATATTTTGACCTAGAGTTCCTATAGTGTTAATGGTTGGAAAAATCGTCATTGCATATTTAATGATTTTGAAGTTATCTTCTTCACCAACGATATCTAAAAAAACTTTAGATTCACCAACGATACCAAAACATGTCTTGCCTATCATCGATTCTGAGGTTCAATCCAACAATCCTTCAGTCTTTCTATTCCCATAAGTCTCTTTGCCAACCTTCTGTCACTTCCTCATCTTCACCGTATTCCTCCTGCCATCTTGTGAACCCTCCTCTCAAAACCCAAACATTCACATCTTTCAACTTCTCCTTCATCCGCTCGTCAACATCGTCCACAGACCTTAAAAATTTCAATGCCGACAGAGGGCCCCTCACCTGGGAAAGAGCACAATGAAAAACGACGTTAGTGATGTTGTTTTCCACTATACGGCGTTGTAACTCTCCGAGAGTATACTGGAAATTACCAGCAGGGTAGTTCCAGCAACCTTTGATATGGCCACCAACAAAGTCAGACTCACGCACATCAACCACAGCGAACGTACCTGGTGAACCACCACGGAACCATGCCCGAAGAGTTGCTGCCTTGATATATTTGAGATCCGTCACCGACATACTATGACTAAAAAGTCCGAATCCAAACTCCGAGCAGAGTGCATTTTTTACATCACTTGCGGAAGCCCCATAATTCAAAAACGGGAAATTTATTGGTAGAACTGGAAGTGCGATGGGATCCGGATCTGTATCGCTTACTACTTAATGGATATCCGGTCAAGAAGCTCATGATCATTCCCTATCGTCAGTAGGGAAAGTCTCTCTGGTGTCATATTTATGTGTTTCCTGCACATAATCGTACACGATAACGGTGATGAAAGAGAAGTAACGACAATGTTGATTATTCAGAGGTCTAGAGAGATATAGAGCGATCTAGAGAGATCTGGAAATATCCAGAAGGAGATTCGCTAATTTCTCTAGAGCTGTTTCAGTTGCTTGAAGTGCATAGCCCACCATTTACCTGTCCCTTGACCGTGGCTATCTCTCCAACGTGCGCTACCAAGCGCCTATGAAATATTGATCCAGTCGTCTGGAGACAGATTCTAGATCGTATCGCTAGAAATCTATGATTCTATCACTCTATTTCAACCGATCTCTACCGAATCCTCGCTTATCCAAACTTCCAAAGTCTCTAACGCTCAGTATCTTCCCTCGTCAGAATATCACATGATGACCCAACGTTTCATTAAAAGGCCTTCAATTTTCTTGAAAGTGACATCAGCTTCTTCCTCTCAGCCTCACCTATCATCTCGTATCATTTTCTTCCTCGTATCTCGTATCATTCTTTACCAATTGGTCTTCAACCACATTCCCATTAAGTTGTATTTCCTGCACATAACTCAGTATGAAAAGTTTTTAAATTGTCCCATAATAACAACCCATACGTAAAGCATAGATCTTTACAGATAACGTTCTAGATTCAATTGGATAGACAAATCTCAGTTGTGCATGCCAACAGTGTGAAATCAGAAATAAGATAACCAAATTCTTTACCGACGAAGTGGAAATTGTTAGAGAGAATCGCTCAAGGTATTAGAGAGTTAACGTGAAGAATCAGCGATAGCAAACAGTCAAAATTATTAAGAAAATCTTTCACTACAGAGACCTTCAACTATTAATATAAGACCATTCTTTACAGGTTAATTGTCGCTAATTACTATAGTCGCTAGTTTAATAGTCGCCAATACTCACTATAGTTGCTAATACTCACTAAAGCCACAGAATATCGATTACATCACAGATATGTCTGAGAGAAACTCACCACTCAGTCGGACAATTTCTGTCGAGTCCATTGCTCCCAAAATCTCCCAGCTTTTCAAGCGCAAAAGGAAGAGAGATATCGAAGATTCGTCAACGCCGGTAGACTCCCATGACTCAGATTCAGATGATAATCACCATTCTGAACTCAGCAAACGTCGGAAACTCGCCAAGACCGCGTCACAGATAGAATTCGAAGCCAACGAGGAAAAGTTGGACTTGGAATTGCCCGAGGAACTCCGCAAATTCCGTCCTCGCGGACACCACTTCAATATTCCACCCACGGATCGTCCTATACGTATTTATGCCGATGGGGTGTTTGATCTTTTCCATCTTGGACATATGAAACAACTTGAACAAGCCAAAAAATCGTTTGCCAACGTGGAATTGGTGTGTGGAGTTCCTTCAGATATCGAAACACACAAACGGAAGGGGCTCACGGTTTTGACGGATGTTCAGAGATGTGATACTTTGACTCATTGCAAATGGGTTGATGAAGTTATCCCTAACGCTCCGTGGTGTGTCACAACGGACTTTCTTATCGCCCACAAAATTGACTACGTGGCCCATGACGACTTGCCGTACGCATCCACTGATTCTGACGATATCTACAAGCCTATCAAAGAAAAGGGAATGTTTTTGACCACGCAAAGAACCGAGGGAATCTCTACCTCTGATATCATCACCAAAATCATCAGAGATTACGATAAATACTTGATGAGAAACTTTGCCCGTGGAGCCACCCGCAAGGAATTGAATGTGAGTTGGTTGAAAAAGAACGAGCTTGAGTTTAAGAAACATATAAACGACTTTAGAACATACTGGAAGAGAAACCAGATGAATTTGAACAACGTGTCGAAGGATTTATACTTTGAAGTCCGTGAATATATGCGTGGGAAGAAGTTTGACGTCCAGTCGTTCTTGGAGAACTCGTCCGTAAACTCCACCGGAAGTGACGATGACTTACAATCTAGAGCCAGCTCGCCATTGACGGAGTTTGCTTCGAAATACATCGGCAACGCAAACAAAGAATTGAACGGTCCTACAAGGTCAATCTTTGCAAATGTAAAGGAATGGATGAATAAGAGGGAGGATGAAGATGATGAAGATGGGGATAGTCTCACAAGTGAAAAGATGTCTGCAGTCAAAGAGATTTTAGATAATCCTTTGAGAGTGTTGCTCAAAGAGGAAGATGATGATGCTGAGGTGTCTCACGATGATCATGTTTCAACACCTCTTCTTGAACCAATTGTTTCCGATCCTCCTACTCCTAAAAGAAGCTCGAGAAGGAGAAAGTAGGGAGTAAAGGGAAAAAGTAGGGGGAGAAATTAGAGGGAAAATTAGATGGAGGTCTTCATGACTGAGCCTAGAAGTCTAGAAGTCCAGAAGTCTTGAGTTTATTGTACACCACTTTTAATGTTTCTACAGAGATGGATACGTGATTTTGTTCGAATTTGTATCAAATATGTTCTAGATTTACTCCAGATCTCTTGATTACTCTGGTGATTTAGTGATTCAAGTTCGGCTCGCCAATTTATACACTTTTCTGAATATAAAGTTGCAGTTGTGGGTAATTTGACTCCAGCTTTTGATTATGGAGGTCTGAAAGATAAATGATTTTGATTTAGAGACTGCTTCTACCAGCCTCTGCAACTATATGATATATCCTGCTCTTCGACAACTCCAGCTTAGTGGTATCAACTTTCTAGTCACTTTCTAGTCACTTTCTCATCACTTCCTCGTCTTCCTCGTCTCCTCAACATCCACCTATCCTCACACAGAGGGCTTATAATCGTAGGACATACAGGAAATATTTTTGTATCTATCTCACTAACCACTCCTGTGTGTCCGGCAAATCATTTCTCATTATATGATCATTTTGGCCCTCTGTTCTTCAGTTCACGTACCTTTGGTACTCTCATTTAACTATTCGTTGACGATATCACTATGATAATCGTCGATTTTGAAAGTCTGCTTTCCATAATACTAGAAAATTTTGAATCGTTGTAGAAAGATAGTTGTAACCACTAGCTCTATACGTTGTATATGGGAGATATTGGTATACCACCCCATTAATCTGCCCACTGGTATGTCCCTAGAGAATAATCCTCGTTAGAAGCTTCAGTTCTCACAAAAAAAAGAAATTATCTCACCAAAGTCCACAATTTTCATATCTAATTCCCTCTAATCCTTATTTCTTCTCACTAATCTTCTCATTAATTCTCACATTTTCCCACTATTTTCTCTATTCTAACTAATCTTCTCACTAAACCCCGGACTCACTATTACCTTACCCTCACTAAATCTGTTTCTCAATATATAACCCTTCACTTAACTCCAACTACTCACAATGGCGAACCCAATTATCGAAGATGTGTCGGAATTCGCTCTAGAATCATCATCGGATCTCCCTATCATTGATACCCAACCACTAGCCCTTGAACACCTTCAAACTCAACTAAAACTTCAGGACGAATTGCTCCAACAACAACGAGAGTTTATGGAGAGACAAAGTTTGCGAGATCCAAGCTTCAAAATTTCCAACCCGTCATGGAGCTTTACTCAGGGGCTCGTCATTGGTCAGGTGAGTGTCATAATAGTGATAATAATCTTCGTAAAGTTTTTTGTGTTTGCAGACCATTCGCCGTCCCCAACCAAATCACTAGCGAGAGATGTTTCGGGAGTAATAGTGAAGCGGAACAAGAAGAAAAATGGCGAGGACTCCGACGAACAGTTGAGCTCAAGCAAAATGTCAACTATACTTGAAAAAACGTACTATGACGTGGAGAACCATGCATCGGAGTCTTTGGACTGGTTTAACGTTCTTGTAGCACAGACCATCTCACAATTGCGTACCGAGGCTCTCTTATCTGATAACATTTACCATTCTCTCGATGAGTTTCTCTCCAAGTCCGAACTTCCTGACTACTTGGACAAGATAAAGTTGACGGAGATCGATATTGGAGATGACTTTCCAATCTGCTCCAATTGTCGGATTATCCACAGTACTGACGGTTCTGGTCGGTTGGAGGCGAAAATCGATGTGGATTTGGCTGATACCTTAACTCTAGGCATTGAAACCAAGTTGTTGTTGAACCATCCCAGACCGTTGACTGCGATTTTACCCGTCCTGTTGTCGGTTTCCATCGTCCGGTTTTCTGGCTGTCTCACAGTATCATTGATAAATACAAACGAACACAACTGGAGCGAAGATGGTGAGGATATGAGAAAAGAGGATAAATCGGAGCGATATGAGAAAAGAGATGTCCAATCTACTCCAAGAGATTCTGGCTCTTCTTATGCTACGTCAGATCCCAGAGATCCCAGCGCAGCCTCTTCGTTTACCCTGGCTCCAAATATCGGTTCTCCCCAAATCGACCCTCAAGAGTCTTCACAAACGTCATCTCCTCATAAAAGCCCACAATCGAAGGCTAGAACTTCGTCTAAATCGCATTCTACAGCTCCGTCTGCTTCCGACTCCAAAAAGCATAAAAGTGACAGTACCGATGGAACAGCGTTGATGTTTTCGTTTGCGCCTGACTATAGGTTGGAGTTTACAGTCAAATCATTGATTGGTTCGAGAGCAAAATTACAGGATGTTCCAAAGATCTCAGCATTGATTGAAAGCAAGTTGAGAAGTTGGTTTACAGACAGATGTGTTGAGCCAAGGTTCCAGTTGGTGAAATTACCTTCTTTATGGCCACGGAGGAAAAACACTAGAGAGCCGGTACATGCAAATTCTGCTGGGGTGGTTGACAAAGCAGAGCTCGTTAACGAGTAGGTAAAAATGGAGGGAATCGGAAGGGGTTTAGCTACGAGCTAAAACCACCATCTAGTGCTAAAACCACCATCTAGTGCTAAAACCACCATCTAGGAGCTAAGATCTAAAGCAGATAAGCATATTAAGAAGGTTTATAATTAACAATCTTTGATTTTAAAGCGAAGAGTTAGGGTAGTTATTCTCTGCTTCATTAATTTGGTGACTCTGAATTTCTCCAGGATTTCGTTACAAATTAATATCAAACTGTTGGAATTCGTAAACTACAGACTGCCAAGTTCTGGCTAACTAATGTATGGAGTTTCTTAGGAGTAGAGCATCTGACCTGACTTGGATAATGACACTAATTTCAGATGTGTTACAGTCAGTCATCCTTATATCTACTGACTTACAGTCCCTGAGTAATGAATGTTACCTTATGACTACTGACTTGCTATTAGCCTGTTCAAATGATATATACCACTATGATCTAGAATTGTATTTAGGTATCTAGACTTAGTGAGACTGAACTATGGCTCGTCATAGTTATTGATTTAATTGGAAGAGATACACTCTAAGAATATACTAGTCACTATACAAGTTCGATATATTTAGTAGTATCTCTCGATGTGAAAATACTGTGGTCACGAGAAGTTTACCTATGAATTGGGAAAATAGAAATTGGTGGATTGGTATAGTAATTGATATCAACTATTTCTACAGTCCCCCCCCCCTTTAGATTTTTAGAATCATACTTTGAACTGTTTTTCAGTATATCATGAAATTGTCATTTTCTCAGATTCTTCCAATTGATCCTCTGAGTCAGTGCGTCAGAAATACGAAATTTTTAAGGTATGGTTACGAGCTCACAGCATAACAAATTATTTGAGAATTCGAAGAGTTTTGCAGTCACTATATTCGAGGAACTTTCCACATTAAGTTAAACATCTGATACTGAATATTCACTAGTATCTTGTTGACTGTTTATTCTCCTAGATCAAACATATGCTGATTTCACTAATCTCCACTATTCACTTATATTAAATATATCCATATCTGATTTATTTAGATGAGGAGGTTAATCAATGTAATACCAAACATCTGATAAACATTCGTCGCCCACATACTAGAAGCTGATCAATACGTAAACCACATTACAAATTAAATGTTTCAAGAAACATACCTGATACGTCTTAAATAGAATTGTAAAATTTTATTTGGTTAAAATCAAAACTTTGACGACTTGAGAAAAGGACCTATTTTTCTGGTTTATATCACGATAGCTTCAATTTTAATTGAGACCTATTCATTTTCCATGGAAGATACGAAATAGTCGATATAACGTGAGACTACATATAGTTAAAGAGTGGCCCTAAAATCACATTAACTTCAACAGAATCCTCATCTTTTGATTCTTCTTGAGTCACCCTATGTTCTCTTCATATAGCTACAATCTATCAGTAGCGGCTTTTATTATCTATATGAGAGTAAAAATTCTGATACAAATTGCGTCCCTTACCATTACTCCGTATATATACTGTCATGCTGTATATTTTTCAGTACAGGTATAATAAATTTGCTTCTGTGGATCTGCAACGTCAATTTTAGTACAGCAACATCAATTT
>Ga0065704_10000533_pt1 | contig 17263 bp, 14 predicted proteins | sample SwiRhicommuniRL2_FD_59091 | JGI IMG/M metagenome (GOLD analysis project Ga0065704, IMG submission 59091) | Switchgrass rhizosphere bacterial communities from Rose Lake, Michigan, USA - RL2 v2 (version 2) | ecosystem: Host-associated > Plants > Roots > Rhizosphere > Soil | place: East Lansing, MI
GAATAAAGTTTATAATGTAGATTAGAAAAAATAATACATCAGTTATGAGTATAGAAATAAAAGTTCCGCCAGTAGGCGAGTCGATAACCGAAGTTGTTTTATCACGTTGGGTAAAAAACGATGGGGATGTAGTTGAGATGGACGAAGTAATTGCTGAATTGGAATCTGATAAGGCAACGTTTGAATTAACTGCAGAACAAGCCGGAACTTTAAAAACAGTAGCTGCCGAAGGCGATACACTTGCCATTGGTGCTGTAGTTTGCAAAATTGAAGATGGTGGCGCTGCACCTAAAGCTAAAGAAGAACCAGCTAAGGAAGAAAAACCTGCTGCAGCTGCAGATAAGGCTGCTGCCCCGGTTGCCGAAAAAAGTGGTGAGAATTATGCTACAGGAACTCCTTCTCCTGCTGCCGGAAAAATCCTTGCTGAAAAAGGCGTTGATCCTGCTTCTGTAAAAGGAACAGGTGTTGATGGAAGAATTACTAAGGAAGATGCTGTTGCTGCAGAGAAATCTCAACCAAAAGCTGCGGCTCCTGCTGCTAAAGCTACTCCTGCGGTTACTGCTGTTGCAGGTTCTAGAAATGAGCGCAGAGAGAAAATGTCGCCATTGCGTAAAACGGTTGCTAAGAGATTGGTAACGGTTAAAAACGAGACTGCAATGTTAACTACGTTTAACGAAGTTAATATGAAGCCGATAATGGATTTGAGAGGCAAGTATAAAGATCAGTTCAAAGAGAAATTTGGTGTAGGCTTAGGCTTTATGAGTTTCTTTACTAAAGCTGTTTGTGAGGCATTAAAAGATTTCCCTGCCGTAAATGCTAAAATTGATGGTGAGGAAATAGTTTATAATGATTTTGCTGATATCTCTATCGCTGTATCTGCTCCTAAAGGATTGGTTGTCCCGATCATTAGAAATGCAGAAAGCATGAGCCTTGCTCAGATCGAGAAAACTGTTATTGAGCTTGCTACTAAAGCACGCGATAGCAAATTGACTATTGAGGAAATGACTGGTGGTACATTCACTATAACTAACGGTGGTGTGTTTGGATCTATGATGTCTACTCCAATTATTAATGCTCCTCAGTCTGCAATTTTAGGTATGCACAATATCATTGAGCGCCCTATTGCTGAAAAAGGAGAGGTTGTAATTCGTCCGATGATGTACGTGGCTTTATCTTACGACCACAGAATTATTGATGGAAGAGAGTCGGTAGGCTTCCTTGTAAGGGTTAAACAATTGTTAGAAGACCCAGCCAGATTATTGTTAGGCGTTTAATAGCTTAAACTATATAGAAAAACCCCAATGTTTTTAAACATTGGGGTTTTTTATTTATTTGTGTGTGTTTATATTTTTCTTACGCCACCAGATCCTGATACAGTTTTTTGAACTGTAGGATTGCCTGAGTAGCTTATATTTCCTGACCCGCTTATCGCTGCATCAATGCTTTTTTGTGCATCAATATAAATATTTCCAGAGCCGCTTACATGTGCTGAAATGGTTTCTACTGAGAAATCCTTTCCAGAGAATGTACCTGATCCACTAATGGCAACTTCTGAACTCTTGGCTTTTCCACTAATTGACAACCCACCAGAACCGCTGATTGCGCCTTCGAAATTATTTACACTTGCTGATGCTTTGATATTGCCAGAACCGCTTACGGCAACACTCAATGAAGAAGAATTGATCATTCCTTCAACATCTATACTTCCGGAGCCGCCCAATCCTAATGACGTGATCTTTTTTGCGGTAATATAGGCTGTGATTTTTGCGTTTTTGAATTTTTTAAACCAATCGTTCCATTTTGTTTTTGGTTTAATGGTGAGCACGCCATTTTTTACCTCGGTAATAAGGTTATCTATGGCCTCTTGATCTCCTTCTAATCTAAGACTTTCTGTATTGCCGAGCTTAACTTTTGCATTAATAGAACCACCAATCTCGATACCTGTAAAATTGCTTACTTGTCTCTGTTGATTTGAGTAATATGTCGATTTGCTGCTTAGATTGGAAGCTTGGCTTGCTGTTCCCAATGCCAGGAATGCAAGGATTAATATTGAACTTATTTTTTTCATTTTGTTTAGGTTTTTCTATATGACGCACAGAACTTCAATTAGTTGCACCATCTTAAAAAAAAATCTATGATTTTTTAAGTTTAATATAAAAGTTCCGGTCTGCTTTGAAAGTATTTGCCGTTACGCCTTTGCCCAATTCAGCTGTTTTCCATTGAGTAGTTGGGTGGAGGAGGGAAAAGGTGTCTTCTTTTAGGCTTACCTTAACCGGCATATCAAAATTCTTTACATCGGCAAGCCATCTGTATGATAGTTTTGAGCCTACAATTTTATACTCTAAAGTTGGAATATTCGCATAACGAAGGTATTGGTCAAATACCTTATCCAGTTTTAAACCACTTTTCTTTGCTATATAATTCTCAACTTCTTGAGTGGTAACAGTTTTATGATAGAATGTTTTATTTAATCCCCTTAATATGCTTCTGAATTTCTCATCATTATTGATCAGCTGACGGATAATGTGGATCATGTTTGCACCTTTGTAATACATATCACCAGATCCTTCTTTATTGACATCATATTGTCCAATAATTGGAATATCGTTCTGGATGTTATGTCTTATCCCCACAACATAATCTGATGCAGCTTGTTTTCCATGTTCTGATTCTGTGAACAGGGTTTCAGAGTAGTTTGTGAAGGCTTCATGGATCCACATGTCGGCTATATCTTTTGAGGTGATATTGTTCCCAAACCATTCATGCCCGCTTTCGTGAACAATAATGAAGTCGAACTTTAAACCCCAGCCTGAGGCGGACAAGTCTTTTCCAAGGTAGCCCATTTTAAACTGATTACCATATGCAACGGCACTCTGATGCTCCATGCCAAGATGTGGTGCCTGAACAAGCTTATAGCCGTCTTCATAAAAAGGGTAGGGGCCAAACCAATGCTCAAAAGATTTTAGCATGGGTTTCACATCCGTATCCCAATGGGGATGGGCTTTTAAACTGTCCTCTTTAAGTGCCCAGTAATCAAGAGATAATTTGCCTTTTTCGCCCTGATACTGATCAGACCAATGCGCGTATTTGCCAATGTAAAAGGTTACGTTGTAGTTGTTTATTGGGTTGGCTACAAACCAGTTGTATTGCGTATAGCCATCTGGTTTTTGAATAGTGCTTCTTAAGCGACCGTTTGAAATATCCTGAAGGTCTTTCGGTACAGTTATACTAATAAGCATGCTATCCACCTCATCGCTTTGATGGTCTTTGTTGGGCCACCAGCAGCTGGCGCCAAAGCCCTGACAGGCTACAGAAACCCATGGATTTCCAGACTTATCTTTGGTAAAGATAAAGCCTCCATCCCAGGGTGGGTTCTTTGCAATAACAGGATTGCCTGAATAATATACAGTAAAGCTTTCCTTAGCACCTTTTTTAATCTCAGTAGGGAAAGTTACAAATACTGCATTGAATTCTCTCTTGTAAGGAAGCTCGGTACCTTTAAATACAATTTTATCAACCTTAAGGTTATCGAACAGGTCAAATTGCAGTTTGCTGAAGTTTTGAGTAGCCGTAAATTTAAATTCATTGCTGCCGCTGATGAATTTGTTATCGATGTTAATTTTAACATCAAGGTGGTAGTAATTGATGTCGTAGCAGGTTCTTAACGGGGTAAGCGCACCTCTGAGGCTATCAGCCCTGAAAGATTTTTCGGCTCCGGTAAGTAATTGTGCCTTTGCAAAATTTATTGTACACAGTAACGCAATCGCACTGAATAATAGCTTCTTCATTAAATTATTGTTTTAGAACGGTTACGGTTAGTGAGGAAGAATTGTGTACATCGTGAAAAATGCGGTGTGTTGCCTTTTGGAAATCACTTGGCTCAGCCTGGTAAATATCCATGAATTTTTGGGGGTTTCTATCTGCTAATGGGAACCATGAATTTTGTATCTGTATCATAATCCTGTGACCTTTTTTGAAAGTGTGGGCAACATCAGGCAGGGCATAATTAACCTTGGTGATTTCGCCTGGATTGATGGCCTCAGGTTTCTCAAAGCTATTACGATATTTCCCACGCATAATCTCTCCGCGTACCAGCATTTGGTAACCACCCATAATCAGGTTTTTTGGGTTTGTTGTGGGATTTGGAGTGTTTTCAGGATAAACATCAATTAGTTTTACCACATAATCTGCATCTGAGCCGGTTGTAGACACAACCAGATTAGCCAATACTGGTCCGGTTAGTGTGATATCCTCAGTTAACATATCAGTTTGGTATACCTTAACGTCAGGTCTGCGGGCAGCGAAGCGTTGGTCATCAATCATATATTCGCGCGTTCTTTTAGCTTGAACTCCATCCTGATAAGGAACTGGATTATTAGGGTCAGTTACGTATTCGTCCCAGCTATCTGTTCTCTTAACTTTTTCAAAGCTTAGTTTCCCATTGGGTTGCAAATACAGCGTTTTAGTTTCGGTATCTTTAGGCGGCCATGTACTAAACTTTTTCCATTCGTTGCTGCCAGTTACAAAGATGTTTGCTTCTGCGGCATTAAAATCACCCTGACCTTTAAGGTAGTGCTTAAAGAAAGGCAGCTCAAAGTTTTCCTGATAGTATGTGCTGGTTGGCTGTCCGAATTCAATATCACCAAAGCTGCTTCCGGTACTGCGTACCCAGCCACCATGGAACCATGGCCCCATAACCAGAATGTTATTTGCTTTTGGGTTTTGTTTCTCGATGCTTTTATAGGTTGCAAAGGTACCATAGGCATCTTCTGCATCAAAGAAACCACCAACAACCATAACGGCAGGTTTTACATTAACTAAATGCGGCTGGATGTTTCTTGCCTGCCAAAAGGTATCCAGATTAGGATGGGCAAATAAGTCATTCCAGAATTTAATGCTATCGGCAAAGTATTTATCTTTTAAGTTTTTAACTGATCCGGCTTCCAGGTAAAAACGATAGTTGTCTTGTATTGGAAATTCGAAACCTTTAGGTCCTTTGTCTGGAGTGATGGGCTGCGGTCTTGGAACACCGAATGTGCTCATAAAACTGAACGCGTCCATTAAAAACAGACTTCCATTGTGGTGAAAATCGTCGCCACGGAACCAATCGGTAACAGGGGCCTGTGGAGAAACAGCCTTTAAAGCAGGATGTGCTCCCGGTAAAGATGTGGTAGAGTAAAATCCTGGATAAGAAATGCCGTAGATACCAGCTGTGCCATTATTGTTTTCTATATTTTTTATAAGCCAATCAATGGTATCGTAGGTATCAGTGCTCTCATCAATGTCTTTTTTAGTTTTTTTGTTGGCTACCTGTGGTCTTATATCATCGAACGTACCCTCACTCATCCACTTGCCTCTCACATCCTGATAAACGAATATGAATCCTTCTCTCATCATTGCAGGGAAGTTGCCCAAACTGGTTTTGTATTTGTCTGCTCCGTAAGGTGCAACAGTGTATGGGGTTCTATTAATTAGAAAAGGGTACTTTTTTGTCTTATCTTTTGGGATATAGATTGAAGTAAATAATTTGACACCATCTCTCATGGTAATACTACGTTCAATCTTAGTGTAATTTTCTTTTACATATGCCGAATCGGATTGCTGTGCAAAAACAGCTGAAAATGTAAAAATGTGGATAGCAACAAGCCAAAGGAATTTAATACGGGCCATTATGGGTTAATAAGTTATAAATAGTAAATATAGTAAATGGAAATGTTTTAGGCTAATAAGTGTCAGATTTTGCCTCAGGTTTACTAACTTTGTTTAATAAAAAAAACCTTTAATATGCAATACGATGTAGTTGTAATTGGCTCGGGCCCGGGCGGTTATGTTGGAGCAATAAGATGTGCCCAATTAGGCCTAAAAACGGCAGTTATAGAAAAATATAAAACTTTTGGTGGAACCTGCTTAAATGTTGGTTGCATTCCATCTAAAGCATTGTTGGATTCTTCAGAGCATTATCATAATGCTGCTCATACTTTTAAAACCCATGGTATTGATCTTAAAGATTTAAAGGTTGACATGCCTCAGATGATTGCGCGCAAGAATGATGTGGTTGCTCAAAATACTGCAGGGATTCAATATCTTTTCAAGAAAAATAAAATTGACACATTTGAAGGTGTAGGTTCATTTGTTGATAAGAATACCATAAAAATTACCAATGCTGATGGTAAATCTGAGACGATAACTGCTAAAAATGTAATTATCGCATCGGGATCTAAACCAACAGCTCTTCCATTTTTACCTGTAGATAAAAAACGCATCATTACTTCAACTGAAGCTTTGACCATTACTGAAGTGCCTAAACAAATGATTGTTATTGGTGGTGGGGTAATTGGTTTGGAGTTAGGTTCTGTATATGCTCGTTTGGGTACTAAAGTATCAGTTGTTGAGTTTATGCCATCTATTATTGGTACTATGGATGCTGGTTTGGGCAAAGAACTACAACGGGTGTTAAAGAAATCTTTAGGGATGGAGTTTTACATGGGCCATAAAGTTACCGGTGCAACTACAAAGGGCAAAAAAGTTACTGTAACGGCTGATAATGCTAAAGGCGAACAAGTGAAACTTGAGGCTGATTACTGCATTGTTGCTGTAGGACGTACCGCTTATACTGCTGGCTTAGGTTTAGAAAACATTGGCATCACTACTGAAGAGAGAGGAAATAAAATTCCAGTTAACGAGCATCTTGAAACTTCGGTACCTGGAGTATATGCCATCGGCGATGTAATTAAAGGCGCTATGCTTGCGCATAAAGCAGAAGATGAAGGCGTTTATGTAGCAGAGAGATTAGCCGGACAAAAACCACATATCAACTATAACCTTATCCCTGGTGTTGTTTATACATGGCCTGAGGTTGCATCTGTAGGTTATACTGAAGAGCAATTAAAAGAAAAAGGTGTTCAATATAAAGCAGGTTCATTCCCTTTTAAAGCAAGTGGAAGAGCTAAAGCAAGTATGGATACTGATGGTTTTGTGAAAGTATTAGCGGATGCTAAAACCGACGAGATTCTTGGGGTTCATATGATTGGCCCTCGTGCTGCTGATATGATTGCTGAAGCGGTGGTTGCGATGGAATTCCGTGCTTCTGCTGAGGATATTGCAAGAATTTGTCACGCACACCCAACATACACCGAAGCCCTTAAAGAAGCGGCTATGGCAGCTACAGAAAACAGAGCAATACATATTTAATTGCAATGACATATTATAAAAGCAAAGGCCTTAGATTATTCTAAGGCCTTTGCTTTTAAAGCTGGATAGGTTTCGTATAAGACCTTTATGGCTATTTCAATAAGTCTTAAATTTTCTTCCTGATGGCCGTGCTGTACTTCTACATTTATGTAAGGAATATTTTTACTCATAGCATAAACGGATAAAGAACCATCATCAGGTGCTTCTGGAGATTGGAGTATTACATTTACCTTTTCTTGCTTTAAGCGATTAAATAATTTTAAGTCGGTTACTAGAATCAGATCATCATTATCCATTTCGAAATTGATGTACACAGAATCTGCAGCGCTTTCTAGCTCATAGCCCTCTAGATACGACGAAATACCAAACGCACCATCTCCATTATTATGTAAGGTGAAAATGTACCCAAGTTTTTTAGGATTGTAAAAGTCGAGAATCAGCTTGCCGGTTCGTTCTAGTTGCATTAGAACTTCATCATTATCTACATTTCCGTACTTTTCAAGGCCCATAATAATGCCTTCCTGCGTATAAATGCTGTTAGGATCTGTTTGGAAATTAAAGCCATCCTTTGCGAATTTAAAATTCCTTACACCGCCATACTGGCAATCAATGATGTTGCCCCCATTAAATTGTATGTATTCAAAAGCTGCTTTTACTCCAGTATCTTCATCATCATGTATAGCAAGGAAACTGATCTTTGGTTTCCCATAACTATATTTTACAAGATTGATGTTTAAATCATTTAATGCAATAGTACTTGTATCAGTCAACATTCCCTCAAAAACAGGAGGATGCTGTGCTTTTATCCCGAATGAAAAGCCGCATAACAGCAGCAGTAATATCATGTGTTTCAACATATTCCCTGTAAATACAACAAAACAATTATAATTGTTTTTAATTATTAAAACAAAAAGAGGAACTTTTCAGGGTTCCTCTTTTTATTATTATCTATTTGAAATACTACTCTGCAAGGTCATATTCCAGAACATCTTTATGTTCGTATGGCTCTTCCAATAATTCGTCTATTGTTTTGCCTTTTTTGTTAAAGCCTAATTTATCTAACATCATATCAAAAATCAGGTAAACAACCGGTACAACAATTAATGTTAAAAATAACGAACTGGTTAAACCACCTACAATAACCCAGGCCAGTCCATTTTTCCATTCCGCACCGGCACCACTTGCAAGGGCAATTGGAAGCATACCAAAGATCATGGCTATGGTTGTCATTAAAATTGGACGCAAACGTGCATGGTTAGCTAAAATTAATGCTTCTATTGTAGACTTTCCCTCTGCTTTCATGTGATTGGTAAAATCGACTAGTATAATCGCATTCTTCGCCACCAAACCCATTAGCATAATTAAACCTAAAATGGTGAAAATACCGATAGAGTTATTTGTTAAAGCAAGCGCCAGAAAGGCACCGATTAACGCAAGTGGGAGAGAGAACATTACCACTAAAGGATAAACAAAACTATCATATAGCGCCACCATAATTAAATAAACTAGAATAACAGAAGCGAGTAAGGCAATACCCAGGGTACCAAAGCCTTCGGACTGATTCTCCTGGTCTCCTGCCCATGCATAACTTACACCTATAGGGGCTTTTAACTTTCCATTTTTTTGCATTTGTTCCAGTTTTGTCTGAAATTCAGCAACAACAGTTCCTGTAGGTCTACCAATAGATTGTGCTTTAACAGATACTGAGGTCGATTTATTTAAACGCTCTAACTGACTTGGTCCGGAACCTTCGGTAATTGATGCAAACTGCGAGAGTTTAATTTGCTCGCCATTAGCGTTTACAAAGATAAGGTTACGTACATCGTCAACATTTTTTCTGTTGAAATCCTGGTATTGGATATTAATGTCATATTCGTATTCACCTTTTCTGTATTTACCATCTGTGTTGCCAGCAAAGGCAGTTTGCATGGTAGAACCTACCGTTTGCAATGTTAAGCCCAAAGCCGACATTTTATCACGATCAACCTGAACGTTAATTTCGGGAGTTCCTTTTTCTACAGATAATTTGATCTCCGTTGCACCTGGGATCGTTGCAAGTACTTTTTGGGCACCTTCTGCATATTTTAATGCACTATCCAGGTCAGAACCCATTACTACTAATTGTATCGGAGCATTTTCTGCAATACCCAAAATACTAATTGGTACAGTTTTAACCTTAGCACCTACCAATTCTTTAGCAAGTGCACGGCTCATTTTGGTTGCGAAAATGTCTGACGAGACACCCTCGCGCTCATTACGCTCAACCAGCTTTACATTGATCTCCGATTTATAGGCTGTTGCCTGAGTTCCACCGAAATCTCCACTGGCTTGACCAACAGTAGTAATTAGCTGAGTAATTTCCGGCTGTTTGTCCAAAAATGCTTCCGCTTTTTGTGTGTAAAAGTTAGTTTGTTCCAGAGGTGCATCTTTTGGCAATTCAATTTGAATTAAAAACTCACCTTTATCAGATTTAGGGAAAAACTCAGAACCAATAAAACCAGCTCCAGCTAACCACATTGCCCCTACAAACAGTACCACAACGGCTGCGATGGTGCGTCTTTTATGATTTAACGACCAGGTCAAGATGTTTGTAACCCATAATGTGAATTTTTTTAATTGTTTTTCAAACCAAAGGATAAAACGACCAAATATGTTTTTGCCTTCAATATGTTCTAATTTACCGTATCTAGAGAAAAGGAGAGGTACAATGGTAAATGAAGCAACCAACGAAAGTAATGTTGCAATAATTACAACCACACAGAACTGACGTAGAATGTTCGACACAAGACCTGTACTAATGGCGATAGGGAAAAACACAACCACAATTACCAGGGTAATGGATACAACTGTAAAACCAATTTCTCTTGTCGCATCAGAAGCTGCTCTTACTTTATTTTTACCCATCTCCATGTGTCGCTGGATGTTTTCCAGAACCACAATCGCGTCATCCACAAGGATACCTACCACGAGCGACAAACCTAATAATGACATCAGGTTCAAGGTAAAGCCAAATAAACTTATACCAATAAATGTTGCAATTAATGATGCCGGAATGGATACCATTACAATTAATGCATTACGTAAACTATGCAGGAAGAATAGCATTACAAATGCTACCAGTACAACTGCCAGAATTAAATCGTGAATAACGGCATCTGCAGATTCTAAAGTGAAGATGGAGCTGTCGTTAACAATTTTAATGTTGAGTTTATTAGCGGCGTATTCTACTTTTAATTTCTCTATAATTTTATGTACACCTTTACTTACTTCTACCGCATTTGCATCACTCTGTTTAATAATTTGGATGGCAATAGCACCTTTTCTATCAATACGAGCAAGCTTTTCGGTTTCTTTTTGAGAATCTTGTACATCGGCAACGTCACCCAAACGAATTTGAGCGCCAGCTTTTGATGTTGTTAAAACAAGGTTTCTTAACTCCTCAAGGTTTCTGTATTTTCCAGATAAACGGATCAAAACATCCTGATTTTCTGTTTTAACACTTCCGGTAGGGAAGTCTAAGTTTGAGCTTAAAATCATTTGTTGTACCTGAGGCACAGAAAGATTATAGCCCTGTAATTTATCTGCATCTAAAGAAACCTGGATTTCTCTTTCAGATCCACCAATTAGGTTAACCTGAGCAATCCCGCTTACTCTGGAAATAACCGGAGCAATCCTTTGGTCAATTAAATCATAAAAGCTAATATCATCCATATCTGCAGAGGCCGACATGGTGATAACCGGTAAATCATCTAATGAGAATTTACTTAATGAGGGTGTTTTCACATCCTCAGGTAAATCTGAAAGGATGGCATTTACCTTACGTTGAGCATCATTTAATGAAATATCAATGTTGGCTGCATCAGTTAAAGTAATCGTAACTGTTGATAAACTCTCAAATGATACCGAGTTTATTTTTTTGATATTTTCCATTGATGATACCGCATCCTCAATTTTCTTAGTTACGGTATTTTCTACCTCAGCGGGTGAAGCTCCAGGATAAATGGTTGAAATAGATACTACGTTGTTTGAGAATTTTGGTAATAACTCATAGCCCAACGAAAAGTAACTTAATAGCCCTAATAGAGTAAGTGCAGTAAATACTACAATTACCAGGGAGGGCCTTTTTATCGATATGTCTGTTATCTTCATTTTCTTTTTTTATTGCGTATTGCGACTGGCATATCGCGATCATTAACTGCCGGGATTGACCTATTTTACTATGCTGACAGGAGTACCTTCAGCCAAGTTAATCTGTCCGCTTGTAATTACAGTTTCTCCTTCGTTTAGTCCGTCAAGGATTTCAACAAAATCACCTAAAATACGGCCAGCAACTACTTTACGAATTTTAGAAGTGTTATTTGATTTATCTAACATAAATACCTGGTTGCTACTTACACTACCCACAAAAGAAGTACGCGGGATTAAAATGCTTGGCGCTTGCTTAGGGAAGTTAAATACCGCTGTTCCATACATACCTGCTTTTAGGCTGTTTTTGGTATTGTTGTCTACTTCAATTTCAATCGGGAAGTTTAAAGTCGCATCAGCTTTTGCTGCAATGAATGTAACCTTGCCATTGAATTTTTCTGTTGGGAAAACAGAAGATTTGATGTCAATTTTATCACCGATTTTTAGATTAGCAACTTGTGATTCGTTAACGTTTACTCTTAACTTTAATTTAGAAACATCTACAATTTCAAATAACTGAGTTCCTTGTGTGTTTACAAACGCTCCAACTTCAATGTATCTTTTATTAATTATACCATTGATAGGCGATTTAAGATTTGCATCGCTTACTTTGCGCTGTGAAGCTTGCAGGCGTAATTTTGCGTTTTGAGTTGTTAATTTAGCCTGATCTAACTGCTGTTGNGTTACACCACCAGTTTCGTAAGAACTNTTGTATCTGGCCTCATCTCTCAATGCATTTTGATAGTTTGCNTCTGCAGTTTCTTTGTCGGTATTGATAATTTCAGCGTCAACNCGAGCTAGAATTTGTCCTTTGGTTACNCGATCACCTTCATCAACATAAATTTTGCTTACCCTGCCAGCATTTTCTGAAAGGAAGTTTAATTCTTGTTTAGGCACAAAGTTTCCATTGGCAGCAAAATCCAGATCAACTACTTTCTTATCTACATTTGCAATTCGAACAGCAACAGCACCACCGCCTTCTGCAATAAAGGCTGTTTTTGCTTCGTTTTTCTTCTTATTGTTGCTTAAAACATAAGCTATTGCGCCAAGGGCGACAACGATTATAACAATTATAATAATTACTCTTTTCATTTCTATTTTGCTAGCGATTTAATATTTCCGTTCGATTTGATTAATTGTATTTCGGCTATTTTGTAATTCAATAGCGCCTGGATGTAGCTGTTTTGAGCTTCAGTAAGTGAATTTTCTGTGTCCAGTAGATCAGTTAGGTTCGCCAAACCATTGTTGTAATTGTTTTGCGTACTTCTGTAAATCTCATCTGCCAGTTCTGCATTTTTCTTTTGTGCATTAATTGTGTTTAAGTTATTGCGCAACTGAATTTTAGCATTCTCATAAGCCAAGTTTAATGAGTTTGTTGACTCTCTTCTGTCCTCTTTTGCTTTCTTAATATCTACGTCGGCCTGGCGTACCTTTGAACGAGTCAGGAATCCGTTGAAAATTGGTATTTTTAAGGTTAGACCCACAGCTGAGGAACCGTAACCAATAGCCTTACTGCTTGTCTTTAAGAAGTCGAAACCTTGATTTTGACTGGAGTAAGTGTAGTTTCCACTTAAAGATAAGTTAGGATAATACTCTGCTACGTAAGCCTTACGCTGCAGCGATAAAAGTTTGTCCTGAATATCCAAAAGTTTAATTTCTGTTCTGTTGTCTAAAGAAATAGAATCTGCAAGTTCAGGTAATTGGGTTACTTCAGTAAGTTCTGTTTTAGGCAATGTAATGCTGGTGCTTACTGGCATTCCCATTGAAAATTTCAACTGGTTTTCCAATTGTGTAATAGCATTTAAAGTTTGCGAACGCTGTGTTTCCAAATTGGTAAGGTTAACCTTGATACGATCAACGTCAATTTTTTTAGCCAAACCATTTTTGTGCTGATTGGAAATGATATTTTCAATAACTTTTACATTCTTAATGTTGGTGTCGATTACATTCATTTGCTGTCTGTTTACCAACACCTGATAATAATTGCCTGCAACTAATTCTATTAACTGCTCTTCTGTAAGCTGGGCAGTAAGGTTATAATACTCCTCACTGGATCTTGCAGCCTGTAAGCCTGTAAAAACCTGTTGATTGAATAGTTGTTGTGAAAGTTGGACTCCCGCAGATGAATTCCATTTTTGACCGAATTTAAGCGTCTGTAATTGTCCTCCAAAATCAACCACCTGCTGGCCGATTATAGGATTGTAAGTTAAGCCTGTATTACCTGTAATTTGTGGTAAAGCCTGAGCCCTAACTTCCTGGGTTTTATATTTTCCCCCATCAATATCAAGTTTTGCTTTTCGCACATTTGCGCTATTCTGGATGGCGTAATTTAACGCATCTTTTAAGCTAAGCGTTTGTTGTGCACTAACCGTATTTGATAATACCAAACCCAGTAATAATAGTGGGATTGTTTTTATCTGTTTAATAATAGTGTTCATATAATATAATTAGTCGTCTGTTTATTTTAATCCTTTAAGGAAGATATTCGAGAGGTTTATTTGTTTTTCAAGCATTGCCTTCATTTCTTTTTTACTTGGGAACAGCTCCTTGTTGCCATGTAAAATACATAGAGAGGTTATTCCTGCTAAACTCTCAAGATACAATTCTGCAATTTTGTCAGCATCGTCTTTGGCAAGTTCCCCTCTGTCCATTGCTGCTCTGAAGATATCGGCATGGAAATGTTCATTTTTCAATTTCATTTTCATGAAATGTTCTCTTAATTCATCAGAATTTAAGGATGAATCCGGGCTGCCTCCAGATAAGTGAAGCATATAGTACTTCTGAAAGAAGCGGTGTTTAACTTCAATAAAGCCAGTTAAGCGTTCTTCAATAGACATCTCGGTTGATTTGTCTTTTTCGATAATTTCAAAATAATCAGAGAATATCTTATCAATAACACCAAATACCAAACTGTTTTTATCTGGGAAATAATAGTATAATGAAGGTTTTGATACTGATAGATCCTCAGCGATCTCATTCATCGTGGTTTTGTTAATACCATAGTGAATAAAACGTTTAATAGCCCCCTCAATTATAGCATCCCTTTTTTTATCAATTTCTACCATTTTACTTTTCTACTTTTTGACTTTTTTAATTCAACAGTCAAAAATACTGCCATTATTTTACTTGAAGAATTTTAGCGTTAAAATCTCATTAAACTGACAAAATGATGACAAAAAGAGAATGGTCTATAAAGAAAGCTGTGGTTGACAGTCTTTTACAGATGTAAGAATTGTGATGTGAAGATGGAGGTTATCAGGTTATTTGGCCTTTAAACCAGCCAGAAAAATCTCTGCAAGCATTTTCTCTTTTGCAAAAATTTGCTTGAACTGCTCTTTTCCGGGGAACATGATTTTATCTCTGCTCAGAATATTAAAGTGGATTCCCGACAGTGCATCGATAAATATATCAGTAGCTAATTTAGGATCTTCCATCGCTAATTCACCGCTCGCTATTCCTCTGCTAAAAAGAGAGCCGATGATAATTGCCTCGAAGGTTCGGGCCCTTTGGAATTTTTCATAAAGACCTTCTGGTAGTTCTGTGCTGATTACCTGATTCGACTCAAATAAATTATAGTATTTCTGAATGTAAGCCTGACGTTTTTGAAGTAATTTAAGGACACCCTCGGTAGCAGTTGTGGTTTTATCAATAGACTTAACAAGGTCTCTGCTCATGATTTGCATAAGGTGTTCGATAGAGCTTACGTACAAGCTTAACTTATCAGGAAAATAATAATAAAGAAGAGCTTTTGAAAAAGAAATGTCTTTGGCAATTTCTGTCATTGTGGTTTTTGATAATCCGTAATGAGCAAACCTTTTTAACGCAGCTTCAATAATTAAAATTCTTTTCTTATCCTGATTTTCCATACAAATATTAGTGTTCTCCCTTACTGTTCTTGAACTTACCTCAACGCCCTATAATCGTATAATGTGCCTGTTGCGGTAAAATTTCATGAAAAATAGTCAAAATTTTTAAATATTGATTTTAACATGTTTATTACAGGGCTTATCAATTACATTTGTAGTGTTTACTTAATCTGTTGAAACCTGTATGTTGGACGTGCAAAAGAATAAATCATTAAAACCTTACAATACATTTAGTATATCTGTAGATGCAAACTATTTTGCCGAAATCCTTTCTGAACAAGACCTTAAGGATGTATTGAAATCGGAGCTTATTAAGCAGCAGAATTTATTGGTTTTAGGTGGGGGGAGCAATGTATTGTTTACAAAAGATTTTAATGGCCTGGTAGTTAAAATTAGTATACCGGGGATTTCAAGTGTTGAAGAGGGGGATGATATTATTGTGACCGCTGGGGCAGGAGTAGTTTGGAATGATCTTGTAAAGTACTGTGTTTTAAATGGTTTTGCTGGTATAGAAAACCTTAGCCTTATTCCGGGAACTGTGGGAGCATCGCCGATACAAAACATAGGTGCTTACGGAGTAGAGTTAAAAGATGTTTTTAAATCTTGTGTGGCTTATGAAATAACTACCTCTGAAAAGAGGATCTTCAATTTTGAAGATTGTCATTTTGGATATAGGGATAGTGTTTTTAAAAATGAACTGAAAGGTCAGTATATAATTACATCTGTTAGTTTTAGATTAACTAAATCTGCAAAGATTAATACCCAATATGGAGCTATACAGGAAGAGTTAAATCGTAAAGGCATTGCTGTTCCCACAATTGCAGATATTTCAAATGTTGTTTCTGAAATAAGGGTTGCCAAGCTGCCTGATCCTTCTACAATTGGTAATGCCGGAAGCTTCTTTAAAAACCCGGTTATTACCTGGGTTGAATTTGAAAAAATTAAATCTGAACATCCGAATGTGGTTCATTATCCGGCTCCAGATGGTAAAATAAAACTTGCAGCAGGCTGGTTAATAGAACAATGTGGATTTAAGGGGATTGTTGTAGGACAAACAGGAACATGGAAGAATCAGGCATTGGTTTTGGTTAATCATGGCGCTGCTACCGGGACGGAAGTGTATAGTTTTTCAGAACAAATTATAAATGATGTGAATGCCAAGTTTGGCGTTCAATTAGAAAGAGAAGTAAATATTCTGTGACAACGTTCCATTCGATACTGTAGGCATCGAAAATTAATTTCATAACATGGATATCTATTTTTTGGTACATATGTTGTATATGTTTTGGAGAGTAAGATTAAACAAACTGGTGAGCGCCACTCATAAAACTCTGTTTGTTTGCTTTTTTAACCCAAAACTTAAAACATTATGACAAAAAATGAATTCAACCTCAAATTAAATGACCACTCGGTCTCTTTACAGTCATTCGCTTTAAATTTTACAAAAGATATTGAAGATGCAAACGACTTGGTGCAGGATACTATGTTGAAGGCTGTAACTTACTATAGTAAGTTTAAAGAAGGAACAAACCTTAAAGGATGGTTGTTTACCATTATGAAAAACACCTTTATTAATAATTATCGCCGTTTGGTAAAAACAAACGCATTAATTACGAAATCGGATGATATTTCTTCGGCAAATCTTCATTACAGCGCTTCTAGAAATACCAGCGACAGTAAGTTTGTAATAGGCGACATTAATAAAGCTTTGGCTACTTTGCAACCAGAATATCATATTCCATTTGTTAAGTATTTTGAGGGATATAAATACCATGAAATTGCTGAAATGCTGAATATTCCAATTGGTACAGTAAAAACAAGAATACACGTTGCCCGTCAGATTTTAAAGAAATATTTAAAAACCTATTCTAAGGACGTACTTGGAGCAGAGATTGTTTAAAAATTTAATCCATAAAAAAGGGGCGCATTTATGCACGAATGGTCGGAAGAAATTCCGGCCATTTTTTATGTTTTGAAAAACAGACCAGGTTCACCGCCACACTGCACCACAATCAAGGCTA
>Ga0065704_10070709_pt1 | contig 17247 bp, 13 predicted proteins | sample SwiRhicommuniRL2_FD_59091 | JGI IMG/M metagenome (GOLD analysis project Ga0065704, IMG submission 59091) | Switchgrass rhizosphere bacterial communities from Rose Lake, Michigan, USA - RL2 v2 (version 2) | ecosystem: Host-associated > Plants > Roots > Rhizosphere > Soil | place: East Lansing, MI
AGACCTTAGAAGAGAATTTCTCATCAACGATTTATTTCAGGAAGGACAGATTAAATTGGTTTATACAATGTATGATAGACTGATTGTTGGAGGAGCAATGCCTACCGACAAAGCATTGAAATTGGAAACAATCGATGAACTGAAGGCCGAAAACTTCCTTGATAGAAGAGAAATCGGAATCATCAACGTTGGTGGGAAGGGAAAAGTAACCGTTGACGGGACAGTTTACGAACTTAATAATAAGGAAGCCTTATATATAGGAAAAGGAAACAAAGACGTAACTTTTGAAAGCGTTGATGGTGAACAAGCTTATTTCTACATCAATTCTGCACCAGCTCATCATTCTTACCCAACAAAAAAGATTACAAAAAATGAAGCTGAAATCGTAGAATTAGGAGATTCCAAATATGCCAACAGAAGAACCATCAATAAATTATTGGTAAACAGTGTTCTGGAAACCTGTCAATTGCAAATGGGAATGACGGAATTGCACGAAGGAAGCGTTTGGAACACAATGCCTTCTCATACGCACACCAGAAGAATGGAAGCTTATTTCTACTTCGATTTGGAAGAAGGCCAATCGATTTCACATTTTATGGGACAACCTCAGGAAACGAGACATATTTTTCTTAAAAATCGAGATGCAGTCATTTCTCCGGAATGGTCTATTCACTCTGGCGTTGGAACTTCCAACTATACCTTTATTTGGGGAATGGCAGGAGAAAATATGGACTACGGCGATATGGATGCTGTAAAAACTGACGAATTAAAATAAGAGAAGAATATAAATTCTCGCAGATTGAGCAAATCAAGCAAATTTAAAATCAGCACAAACTGCTAAATCAGCGAGAAACAAAATATTTGAAATATTCTATCTAAAGATATTTAAAAATGAAAAATTTATTTGACTTAACTGGAAAAGTAGCTCTTGTAACTGGTGGAACGCACGGTTTAGGCTTGGCGATGGCAGAAGGTTTGGCTTCAGCTGGAGCAGAATTGGTTGTCACCAGCACTACGCCTTCCAAATTGGAAGAAGCAATTGCTTATTACCAGTCAAAAGGATACAAAGCAACAGGTTATATTTTTGATGTGACCGATGAGAAAATTGCTGCTGAAAAAGTAGCAGAAATAGAAACGAATCACAAACAAATTGATATCCTTATTAATAATGCCGGAATCATCAAAAGAATTCCAGCTCTGGAAATGGAAATTTCTGATTTCCGAAAAGTAATTGATGTTGATTTAACGGGGCCTTTCATTATGTCCCAGTTAGTCGCAAAAAGTATGATTGCCAGAAAATCAGGAAAAATCATTAACATCTGTTCTATGATGAGCGAATTGGGTCGTGACAATGTCGTGGCTTATGCTTCTGCAAAAGGCGGTTTGAAAATGCTAACTAAAAACTTGGCGACAGAATGGGCAAAACATAACATCCAAGTGAACGGGATTGGTCCCGGATATTTTGCAACATCTCAAACAGAACCAATCCGTGTGGACGGAAATCCTTTCAACGAATTCATTATCAGCAGAACACCGGAAGGACGTTGGGGAAATCCAGAAGATTTGGCAGGAACAGCTATTTTCTTGGCTTCCGAAGCAAGTCAGTTCATCAACGGACAAATCATCTACGTTGACGGCGGAATCCTTGCAACCATCGGAAAACCTTCAAACGAATAAAGTCTTTTATCTATCAGTCAATTATCTATTAGTCATGAGCACACTTACAAAACCATTTATCACAGATACATTTCTATTAAAGAACAAATTCGCTGAAGAGTTGTATTTCAGATTTGCTGAAAATCAACCAATCATCGATTACCATAACCATTTGCCTCCGAAAGAGATTGCAGAGAACCGTCAGTTTGAGAATATTACTCAAGTTTGGATTGGTGGCGACCATTACAAATGGAGAGCAATGAGAACAATGGGTGTGAACGAAAAATTCATTACCGGAGATGCTTCTGACAAAGAAAAATTTGCGGCTTGGGCAAAAACAGTTCCAAATACTTTGAGAAATCCTCTATTCCATTGGACACATTTAGAATTAGCAAGATATTTTGACGTTTACGATTTGTTGAGTGAGAAAAATGCGGACCAAGTTTACGAAAACGTATCAGCTCAGCTTCAAACACCGGAGAAATCTGTTCGTGGGTTGTTGAAAATGAGAAATGTGGAAACGCTCTGTACAACAGAAGACCCGATTGACACTTTAGAATATCATAAAACAATCAAACAAAATAATATTGGAATCACAGTTAGCACGGCTTTCCGTCCTGACAAAGCGATCTTGATTGATAATGAAGATTATAATGCTTACATCGATAAATTAGGCGAATCTGCTGGAATCGAAATCAACTCTTACAAGGATGTACAGGATGCGCTAATCAAAAGAATTGAATACTTTCACGCCAACGGATGCAGATTGTGTGACCACGGATTGAATAACATTTCTTTTGAAACGTTCACAGATTCAGAAATCAATTCAATTTTTGAAACTAAAAGAAAAGGAGAAACATTGATGCCACATCAGATTGAGCAGTTCAAAACAGCCATTTTGTTGTTTTTGGGCGAGACTTACCATTCATTTGGCTGGGTTCAGCAATATCATTTGGGCGCATTGAGAAACAACAATGCAAGAATGTTGAAAGTTCTTGGACCAGACACAGGTTGGGATTCCATAGGCGATTTCAGTCAGGCTGAAAACCTTTCGAGATTCCTAAACACATTGGATTCTAAGGACAAGTTGACCAAAACAATCATCTACAATCTTAATCCTGCCGATAACGAAATTATGGCTACAATGATTGGAAATTTCAATGACGGTTCAGTAAAAGGAAAAGTGCAATTCGGTTCTGGCTGGTGGTTTTTGGACCAAAAAGACGGAATGGAAAAACAAATGAACGCCCTTTCAAATATGGGACTCATCAGCACATTTGTTGGGATGCTGACCGATTCCAGAAGCTTCCTTTCGTTCCCAAGACACGAGTATTTCAGACGTGTATTGTGTAACCTTTTAGGAAACGAAATCGAGTCTGGCGAACTTCCTGAGGATTTGGATTTGGTAGGAAAAGTTGTGGCAGATATTTGCTATTTTAATGCTAAAGAATATTTCAATTTTTAATATTTTCATCCTGAGGCTCTCGAAGGATTTCAGAAATATTTAGGGCAGCTTAATCCGCCTTCCGCTCCCAATCTTTTTTGCAGAACATTTCAGTTTAAATAGAACTAAAGTACAAGCAAAAAAGGATTTCCGCTCAAGTCGGGCTGCGAGTGATTCAACGGATAAAAAGCTTACTTAAGCGAAGTGGCTTTGCGACTTTAAAAGCATTGAATTAAATAAAAAATCTTTGCGGACTTTGCGTTCAAAAAAGAATTAGAATAAAAAATGGAAACAAAACAAACATCCAAAATATATTACAAATCCGATTCAACAGAATGGGAAAAAATAGATGAATACATCGACCGCCAAATTGTCGGCTACGACGAATCTGTAATGATGGTAAACGTCCGTTTCAAAAAAGGTGGAATTGGCTACAAGCACAAACATCCTCATATTCAGGTGACTTATGTTGCAGAAGGAAAATTTGAAGTCAACATCGGAGAAGATATTTCAATTTTGAAAAAAGGCGATTCGTTCTTCGTTCCTTCCAATGTTCTTCACGGCGTCGAATGTCTGGAAGACGGAATTTTGGTAGATGTTTTCAGTCCATTTAGAGAAGATTTTATAAAGTAAAAACTCAAACCTTCGAGGTTTAGAAAAAATAAAAATTAATGAGCAAAGTTGTAACCTTTGGCGAAGTATTGATGAGATTGTCTCCGTCCGACAGCAAAATGCTGAGACAAAGCCGTGAAATGGAATTCTTCTTCGGAGGAACAGAAATGAACGTCGGTGCGTCTTTAGCCATTATGGGATGCGAAACGAGACACATCACGAATGTTTCCGATTGTTTCATCGGAGAATCCGCTATTGCAACAATGAAAAGTTACGGAATTGATACACAATTCGTCAACAAAACAGAACATCCGATTGGTTTATATTTCCTAGAAGTTGGTTCTGCAATGCGTGCGAGTCGAATTTCCTATAATCGTTTGAATGGTTCTTTTGCCAACATCAAACCTGAACAAGTGGATTGGGAAAAAGCTCTGGAAGGTGCGGAATATTTCCACTGGACAGGAATTTCTCCGGGAATTTCGGAAGGTGCTTATGAAACTCTGAAGCAAGGTTTGCAATTAGCTTATTCAAAAGGAATTGAAATTACTGCTGACCCAGCTTATCGTTCCAATCTTTGGAAATATGGAAAAGAAGGATTCACGGTTCTTCAGGAACTCATCTCCTACTCTACAATTTTCATCGGTGGCGTGAATGAAATCAATGAAATACTGGGAACAACTTTCGGTTATGATAAAGACAGTTTTATCCAAGCTGCTGAGACATTAATGAAAGAAATTCCTTCTATCAAAAAAGTGTTTGACAAGACCAGAATTGGAGTTACGGCAAGTAATCAGGCAACTCAGGGAAGAGCTTTGGTTAACGGACAATATTTCGAAACAGAAAGTCTGGAAGTGAATCCCGTAGTTGACAGAATCGGAACAGGAGATGCTTTTGCAGCAGGACTGATTTACGGTTTAATCAACTTCGATGATGAGAAAGCTTTGAAGTTTGCCAATGCAGCCTGCGCCATCAAACACACTATTTTAGGTGATATTAATTTGAGCAGTGCCAATGATATTCTGGAAGTAATGAACGGCAATTCCGGGGGAAGAATTAAGAGATAATTTAGAAAAAATGATTATAGATACATTAGAAAACGCTTCTCAATATTTTTTGCTAAATCCATTATTTGAAAAAGCTTTCGACTATTTAAAAGACAAGAATTTAGATGCTTTAGAAGTTGGAATTACAGAAATTGAAGAAGGTCTTCGAATGATTGTTTTTGATGAAATGGCCAAAACAAAAGAAGAAAGTCTTTCCAAATTCGAATGTCATAATCAAAATATTGATATTCAAATTTGTCTGAAAGGAATAGAAAATATTGGTTGGAAATCTAGGCAAAAATGCATAAACCCAATCGGAGAATACAATGCAGAAAAAGATGTTCTTTTTTACAATGATAATCCGGATATGTTTTTCCAATTAAACGAAAATCAGTTTGCTATTTTTTATCCAAATGATGTCCACGCACCAATGATTGGAAATGACTTCATTAGAAAAATAGTTTTTAAAGTAAAAATTTAAAAAAAATGACAAAGATTCAATTAGTTACGAACGCCATCATCAAGCAAGGACTTTTGCCTTTGTATTATAATGCGGATGAAACAGTAACTCTCGAAATACTGAAATCGCTTTACAGAGCAGGAATCCGAGCGGTAGAATACACAAGCCGAGGCGAAGCTGCATTGAGCAATTTCATAAAAATGATAGAAATCCGAAATGCAGAAATGCCGGATATGCTTCTTGGAATCGGAACAATTAAGAATCAAAAGCAAGCTGAAGAGTATTATAATGTTGGTGCAGACTTCTTTATCAGTCCGGGATTTGTTTCCGAAGTTGCAGAATTCCTGATTCCGAAAGATGTGTTGTACAGTCCAGGTTGTATGACACCAACAGAAATCATCGAAGCTGAAAATGCAAACGTGACTTTCGTCAAACTATTTCCCGGAAATGCTCTGGGAACCGGATTTATGAACGCTATCAAAGATGTATTTCCAAATCTGAAATTTATGCCAACTGGCGGCGTTGACACAACCAAAGAAAACATAGAAAGCTGGTTCAAAGCTGGTGTTTCAGCAGTTGGAATGGGAAGTAAGCTGGTAAGTAAAGAATTAATGGCTTCCAAAGATTACGCTACCATCGAAAACGAAACAAAAAAAGTATTGGACATCATCCAATCCATCAAATAATCATTGAAAACTAAATTCCTCAAACAATATGAGTTCAGTCAAATCCTTAAAACCTAGTAATTTCAGATGGTCTATTTGCGGACTTCTGTTCATTGCTACGACTATCAACTACCTTGATAGACAAGTTCTTTCTTTGACTTGGAAAGATTTCATCCAGCCCGAATTTCATTGGAATAATAATGACTATGGAAACATAACAGCATTATTCTCGATTTTCTATGCGATAAGTATGTTATTCGCCGGGAAATTTGTGGATTGGATGGATACGAAGAAAGGATTTCTTTGGGCGATTTTCATTTGGTCGATTGGAGCCATTTTACACGCATTTTGCGGAATTGCAACTTCCGGGATCCTTACAGGAAACTGGTTTGTAGGTTTTGCAGAATCTAAAGAAATTATTGGAACTTTAAATAATATTTCGCTTGTCACAAGCACAAGTGTGACGCTTTTCATCTTTGCAAGATTTGTTTTAGCGGTCGGAGAAGCTGGAAACTTCCCTGCAGCGATTAAAACCACTGCGGAGTATTTCCCTAAAAAAGACAGAGCATTTTCTACAAGTATTTTCAATGCGGGAGCGACTGTTGGAGCTTTGGCAGCACCGGTAACCATTCCATTTATCGCTAAATCGATGGGTTGGGAAATGGCTTTCATTATTATTGGCGCGCTTGGATTTGTCTGGATGGGACTTTGGATTTTCTATTACAAAAAACCCCATCAGCATCCTAGAGTTAACGAACACGAATTGGCTTACATCCAACAGGACCAGGATGATGTTGTGGAAAACGCTGATGAACCTCAGAAAAAAATGAGCTTAAAGCAAGCTTTCGGATACAGGCAAACTTGGGCTTTTATCTTTGGGAAATTTATGACAGACGGCGTTTGGTGGTTTTATCTGTTCTGGACTCCGGCTTATCTAAGTTCGGTTTACGGAATGGACAGCACGCAAAGTGCATTACCACTCTTCGTTTTGTATATGATAACGCTGGTTTCAATTGTTGGAGGTTGGCTTCCAAAATATTTTGTGGACAAAAAAGGAATGAATCCTTACTCAGGAAGAATGCGTGCCATGTTGATTTTTGCTTTCTTTCCATTGTTGGCTTTGGTTGCACAACCAGCAGGAAGTATTTCTTATTGGCTTCCGGTTTTAATCATCGGGGTTGCAGGTGCAGCACATCAGGCATGGTCTGCTAATATCTTTTCAACGGTTGGCGATATGTTCCCGAAAAAAGCAATTGCTACAATCACAGGAATTGGTGGAATGGCTGGCGGTATCGGTTCTTTTCTTATTAATAAAGGTTCTGGATTATTGTTCGACCATGCTCACAAAGCCTGGACAACTGTTAACGGGGTTCCGCTTTTGGAGAAATTCCCTCAATATGCTGAGGAGCGTCTTCCTGATGATCTATTTGAACAATTAAAAACTTCTGGTGCTGTTGTTTCAGACGGCATAGACAAAGGATATATGATTATTTTCTCAATCTGCGCAGTAGCATATCTGATCGCGTGGTTCGTTATGAAATCATTGGTTCCTAAATATAAAATCATTAAAGAATAAAAAAATGGAATATCAAACTAAACAAAAACTTAACCGTGAAAATTCAGGTTCTACCGAGAAACTTCCAATCAAATTTTTACAGTTCGGAGAAGGTAATTTTCTTCGCGCATTTGTAGATTATCTTATCGACAAGATGAACAAAGAGGCTGGCTTCAACGCTGGGGTAGCTGTTGTTCAGCCTACTTTTGGTGGTCTTGTCGATATGCTGGAAGAGCAGGATAATCTTTACACGCTTTTCATAAGAGGTGTGAAGAAAGGACAAATCGTGGATGATAAGAGAGTGATTTCCGCAATCCAGCGTTCATTCAGTCCTTATGATAATTATGCTGAATATCTTGAGCTTGCAAAAGGCGAAGACTTACAATTCATTTTATCTAATACAACAGAAGCCGGAATTGCTTTTGACGAGTCTGAAACATCTTTGGCTTCAGGTCCTCACAAGAATTTTCCTGCGAAAGTGACTGCGTTTCTTTACGAAAGATTCAAGCATTTCAATGGCGATTCGGAAAAAGGTCTTCACATCATACCTTGCGAATTGATTGAAAACAATGCTTTGACTTTGAAGCAATATATTTTAAAATATGCTCAATTATGGAATCTTGAAGAAGGATTCTCAGCTTGGGTGGAGAACAACAACTATTTCCACAACACTTTGGTGGACAGGATCGTTCCGGGTTATCCAAGAGAAGAAAAAGACGAATATGAAGCTAAATTGGATTATGATGATAATCTAATGGTGGTTTGTGAAGCTTTCCTACTTTGGGTCATCGAAGGTGATGAAAAACTGAAAGCTAAAATTCCTTTTGAAAAGATCGATGACCAGGTTTTGGTTGTGGATGACATCACGCCTTACAGAACCAGAAAAGTTAGAATCCTGAACGGTGCTCACACGGCGATGTTGGCATTCTCAATTTTGGATGGAAAAGAAACAGTGAAAGAAGCAATTGATGCAGAATTTGCAGGACAATGGATTTCCGATACGGTTTATAATGAAATCATTCCTACTCTGGATTTATCAACAGAAGAATTGACGGCGTTCTCAGATGAAGTCTTTGACAGATTCAGAAATCCGTTCCTGAAGCATTTGCTTTCCAGTATTGCGTTGAATTCGGTTTCTAAGTTCAAAGTGAGGGTTTTGCCAAGCTTATTGAAATATGTTGAGATCAAAAATGAATTACCTACTAACTTGACTTTTGCATTAGCAGCGTTGATCAGATTCTATCAAGGTGAGTTTGACGGAAAACAACTTCCTGTAAATGATGATGCCCCAGTTTTGGAGAGATTCAAAGAAATCTGGTCAACCAATGACCTTGGAGAAGTGGCGAAAAATGCTTTATCAGAAGTGAGTTTCTGGGATATAGATTTGACTCAGGTTCTTGGATTAACAGAAGCTGTAACCAATGCTTTGCGTGCAATCGATTCCAATGGAATTGAGGAAGGGTATAAAAGTTTCATTCAGTAATTTTTGTTTTAATAATTAAACGTTGAATCACAGCAGCCCGACTTGAGCGGAAATCCTTTTTGCTTTGACTAAGAGTTCTATTTAAACTGAAATCGTCTGCAAAAAAGATTGGGAGCGGAAGGCGGATTAAGCTGCCCAAATTATTATTGAGAATAAAGTTATAATCTGAAAATTATGCAAAAGAAAGTATTAAAAGTCAATCCAAATGACAACGTAATTGTTGCGCTGATGGATTTGCGTGCCGGAGAAATCGTGCATCTTGATGGTGCGGATTACACGGTTCTAAAAGATACGAAAGCAAAACATAAATTCGCGGCAGAAGATTTTGCAGTGGGCGACCATATCATTATGTACGGCGTCATCGTTGGAAAAGCGAATCAGCCGATTCAGAAAGGCGAAGTTATCACGACGGAAAACGTAAAGCACGAGAGTGAAGAGGTTTTCAAAAAGACAGGAGATTTGGGTTGGACTCCGCCCAATGTGGATAAATGGAAAGACAAAACATTCAATGGTTATCATCGTTCTGACGGACAAGTTGGGACTAAAAATGTCTGGTTGTTTTTCCCATTGGTGTTTTGTGAAAACAAGAACATCGAGAAGCTAAAAGATATTTTCGAAAATGAATTGCTGCCGAAAAAAGAAGTTTCCTATAAGAATTTCCTGCGCTCTCTGATTGAAGAAAAAAGCGTGGAAGAAGTAGAAGATAAATCCAGAAACGAAAATCTTCTGGATAATATCGAAGTGAAATTTATCAATCATCAAGGTGGTTGCGGTGGAATAAGACAAGATTCGGAACTGTTGGCGAAATTGCTTGCCGGTTATGTGAACAACCCGAATGTGGCTGGTGCAACGGTTTTGAGCTTAGGATGCCAGAATCTGCAGGTTGATATTTTTCAAAATGCTTTGAAAGAAATGAGCCCGAACAGCGATAAAGAAGTTCTGATCTTTGAACAGCAAAAAATCGGGACTACGGACAAGATGTTCCAAATGGTTATCAAAGATTCCTTCGAAGCCATAAAAAGGGCTAACAAGATCGAACGTAAACCTGCGCCAGTTTCTAAGCTGAGTATTGGTCTGGAATGCGGTGGTTCTGATGGATTTTCAGGAATATCAGCGAATCCTGCTTTAGGAATTGTTTCAGATATTTTTGCAGCATTAGGCGGAAAAACGATTTTGGCAGAATTTCCAGAATTATGTGGTGTAGAACAGGAATTGATGAACCGGTGCGTGGATGAGGAAAAAGCTGACAAGTTTTTATCACTAATGAAAGCTTTTGAAAAATCCGTAGTCGATGCAGGTTCTGGGTTTGATATGAATCCATCACCAGGAAATATCAAAGATGGCCTGATCACCGATGCCATGAAATCTGCAGGTGCTTCCAAAAAAGGAGGAACCGCACCAATCGTAGATGTTTTGGATTATGGCGAATATATTTCGAAACCAGGTCTGAATCTATTGAACACACCTGGAAACGATGCCGAATGTACGACAGGTTTAGTTGGTGCAGGTGCAACAGTCGTTTTGTTTACGACAGGTTTAGGAAATCCAATGGGAAATCCAATTGCTCCTGTTGTGAAAATCTCTTCCAATACAGCTTTGATCAACAGAATGTCGGATATTATTGATGTGAATGCCGGAACCGTGATCACTGGCGAGAAAAGCATCCAGGAAGTGGGTGAAGAAATCGTAGATTATATTATTGAACTGGCTAGCGGCAATGTAGAAACAAAAGCAGACCAACTGAAACAGGATGTATTTATTCCTTGGAAACGAGGAGTGTCATTATAATTTTTTTGAATTTTAAGGTTTTTATTTTTAAAGGGCATTTCTTCTTTTTGAAGAGTGCTCTTTTTTATTGAAGAAAGTCTGAGCAAAATCAATTTTATTAAAGACAAAAACTCAGTAATTTTGTTAGAAAATAGAACAATATGCTCATTATAGATTCGCCTTCTCACAACGCTTTTTTCAACATTGCTTCCGAAGAATTCCTATTGACCAAATTCCCGACAGAAGACATCTTCCTTCTTTACATCAATGCGCCCTCAATTATCGTTGGGAAATTTCAAAATACACTCGCAGAAATCAATCTGGACTATGTGAACGACAACAACATCAAAGTTGTACGAAGAATGTCCGGCGGAGGAACGGTTTATCACGATTTGGGGAATCTTAATTTCTCATTCCACACGCTTTTGGGTGACTATGATTTTATGGATTTCGGGCAGTTTACAAGTCCTGTTCTTCAGCTATTGAAAGACTGGAATGTTCCAGCCAAACTGGAAGGCAGAAATGACCTTTTGGTTGACGGTAAGAAATTTAGTGGGAATGCGAAATTGGCGAGAAGCGGAAAAATGATCCAGCACGGAACGATTTTGTTTAATTCTGAAATGAGCGTTCTGAATGATGCCCTGAAAGTCAATCCTTTAAAGTTCCTCGACAAAGCAACAAAATCCAACCGCTCACGAGTAACAAACCTGATCGATTATTTACCAAAAGGAACAACGATAGAAGTTCTGAAACAAAAGCTGATTGATGAAATACTGAAAGGCTCTGATAACGGACAAATCTATGATCTTACAGACGAAGATATCCAAGGCATTGAAAAATTAGCCAAAGAAAAATACGAGACCTGGGATTGGAATTTTGGTTTCTCCCCGAATTATAATTTCAAAAAAGCTATTAAAATCCCAGCAGGTTTTATAGAAATTCATCTCGATGTTGAAAAAGGAATCATTAAAAAAGCTAAAATCTTCGGCGACTTTTTCGCTTCCAAACCGATTGAGGAATTAGAAGATCTCCTCATCGATGAAAAACACGATATTGAGAATTTAAACCAAATTTTTTCTAAAATCCATATCACAGATTATTTCGGAAAAGTGACTGTTGAAGAGATCTTGGAATTATTCAAATAAAAACAAAGCCTCCAAATTAAGTTTTTGGAGGCTTCATTATTTAAAATTTAAAAAGATTATTTCTTGATGAATTTCTCCTGATAAGTTGCTTTATCGGTTGTAATCCTTAAGATATAATTTCCTTTCAATAGTTCAGAAACATTGATTTTTCCATCAACTATCTTCGTATTGATCATTTTTCCTGTAGAATCAAACACAGAAACCTCAACAATTTTGTCCTGAGTTTTGATGTTCAAAATATCTGTTGTTGGATTTGGATAGATGCTTAGATTGATTTTCTTAGCATTATCATTTACAGCTAATGATGAAGAAATTACGGTCAAAGTTTTATTTACCACTTTCCCATTGGAATTAAAACTAACAACAATATTTGCCGTTCCTGCACCTTGTGGTGTTAGAACCAACTCTTCATCAGAGTTGATTTCAGCAGAAATTGCATTGGTATTGCTATTGGATCTGATTGATTTCAAAATAGAAACTGAAAGATTATCCGCATCCGTAACAATTGTTTTCAGGTCAATTTTTATAGCACTACTTGCATTAATTTCTGAAGGAAAAGTAGGGCTGACAACCGGCTCGGTAATATCCGGAAATACCGTCACAGCAGGGAACCAATAGTAATCATTTAAGGTTTTTGTATTTAGCAAAGCTCCTGTATTGCTATATGTATGGATCCAATTCTTCTGATAATGCGCACCATAACCGCTTTCTGTAGTATTCAAAATCAATCTGTCAGAAACAGGATCTACTCTCAAAGCTGCGCCGTAAGGAATCTGCTTGTACGTGCCTTCCTGTCCGGGAATCGTGATAAAATTGTCAACCAATGTTTTTGTTGTCACATCGAATTTGATAACCTTTGTTCCTGATGTGAACGCATTAAGTGAATTCATCCAATACAGGACATTCTGTTGATTACTGTAAGTGAAGCTTCCTGCGTTCCAAGCGCCCCAAGAACCCAGATATTGGGTTGCAGTAGAAAGTGCATATTCGGTAATTGCAAAAGTTGTCGGATCAATGTTAACCAATTTCTGATTTTGGATTGCCCAAACACTTCCGTCTTTTGCCTGAACGATAGAATGATAAGCGCCAGAAATGGTCTTCACCAAAGTATTGGTCTTAGGGTCAATGATTAAAACACCTGCAGATTGCTTCACAGCGAAAACGTATTGCGAAGTTCTTATCATATTCCCGATCTGTCCCGCATATTGGCTTCCACCGCCAGTTCCTGTAATCAAAGTTCCAACCTGCAGATTTTCGATATCGAAAGTGTAAATTCCGTTGGATGCACCGATGTAACCCAATTTTTCACTCACACCAAGGAAAGAACGTCCGTCTCCTCCACCGATGTTATCGAAACTCTTTATTTTCTCCATCGTCGTAGCATTGGCAACAACCAATCTTCCGCCTGGCGTGTATTGCGTGTCTCCGCCGTCAGCTGCTTGTTTTGATATAAAATAGAATTTGTCTCCGTAGATCGTTCCAAACTGAGTCGTCGCACCAAAAGCCTGATTGTTATTTTTTTCGCTGTAAACTCTGTAATGGATCTGGTCATTTTCTCCTATGAAATTCACGGAACCATTGGTGTGACCAAACCATTCCTCATTCACCATAAAATAGCCTTTAGTAAAATCTGCCTGCGTAGAATAAGCTGAAACCGGCGTAAAAGCTGAAGAAATCTCATAACTTTCCATATTCGGGTTAAAATTCCAAACATCCCAGGAACCATTTTCCAATTGTCTGCCACTTGCTCCTAACCCAGAATATCCAAAATCCGCATCTGTCGGGTCTTTTACCCAATAGGACCAATACCCAGAATACCAGCCACTTCCCCAATGGTCATCGGCATCTTTTGCGGTATAATCATCAAAATCATACGATGTCGTATTGATGATACCGTCCACAGGATAAAGCGGATAAGTAGTGTTTCCGTTCTTATAAAGTGCGTTCGTGTCGTTCCCGTCCAGGTCAAAACCAAGTCCACCAACGGCGCTTCCGAATTGCGTTCCCTGGTAAAGCAATGTAAAGAATCGCTTGTCGGTTTTGGCAATCGCTTTCAGCATATCTTCGCCGGTTGCAGTACCATTCCACCTGAATCCCCAAACCAAAGCGTCCGGATTTTTGGCATCGTTCCATTGAACGACGAAAGCCGCTTCGTTGGTTCCTGTTCCAACCCAATAGATGATGTCATCAAAATTGAAATCGGCTTTTTTGGATTGTTTTTTAATTGAGATTCCCTTGATGTCATTTCTGGGAACACTTTGAACTGTGACCTGAGCATTGGTAAAAAATGCAAAGAACAACAGCCAAGTCAAAAGATAAAACTTTTTCATTTTTAATTGATTTAAAGAATTTTATTGTTGAATTTTATTTTCTGATTTTTTGATTCTCGTAGATTTTTTGATTTGGCAGATGTCAGATTTTAAATTTGCTGAATCTGATAAATCTGCGAGAACAAATTTTTAATTGATTTTATTTTAAATGTAAGTCGTAAGCGCCGGCCACTTCCGTAGAAACTTCGCCCAACCAACCAGCTTCCTGATTGATTCCCGTATAAACTTTCACGAAATCGATTCCGGGAAGTTTGACGTAGTTTCCATTTTTGTCCACTGCCCAAGAGATATCAATATTCGAAGCTTCGTCTGTATTCGGTGCGTTGTCTGCGTATCCGAATGCATATGATTTTCCGACCCAATACGTTCCGCTTCCACTCTGGTCATAGTAATTATTGGCAAGCTTAGTTCCCGTGAAACTGTAAGAAGCATCCGAAATCCATAATGGATAATAGCTTTGAACGTGGAAAACGTTTTTGGTTTTGAATCCTGAATTTCCAAGATTATCTGTCCATTTGATATATTCTACATCGTTTTCCCAATATTCGTTTCCGGGAACTGGCGGTTTATTTTCATTGGGTTTAAAGTAATTAATAGTATAATTTTTTACCGTTGTATTTTTAAAATATTCACTTCCTGCAATTTCGTACCATTCGTCTTCATCAGGTTTTCCGTTTTTATTTTTGTCGTAGGCGACCATTATAATTCCGGGTTCACAAGAGCCAGCACGTTCATCTTCTGATAAGTCGCCCCAAAAAGCGTTACCCAGAATTTTAAAATCCCGCCCGTTCATATTCGGAATCGTGTGGTCAAATCCGAAAGTGACATAACCGCCAAATCCGCCCAATGAAATCATTGTAGAATTGGAACCAACCAAAGATTGTTTCGCTTTCTGAATCATTTGTTCCGAAGTATTTTCAGCAACATATTCCGGAATCTCATTCATAAACTGTCCAACTGCAGGACGGAAATCAAAGACATTGGAAATGTACTTGCTGTAAGAAACCGATTCTTTGTTGACCATAATTTTCGAATTGTAAGTGGTTGTCGTTCCATTACTTTCAACCTTCAAAGTCAAAGGGTAAGTTTTGGCGTAAGGACTGATGAAATCCAAAGTTGAATTTTCTGAAATCAAAGAATCATTAATCTTCCAAGTGAAAGTTCCTGAAATATTGGTTGGAATATTCAAAACTTTGAAACGGTCAACTGAGTAAGAATCAGCAAGACTAAACGTATTTTCGTCATCATCGTTTTTACACGCAATCATTCCAATAGTAAAGATTGAAAGCAAAGTGAATTTTAGAAAGTAATTTTTCATTTTCATATCAATTTATTTATAAAGAAAAACAAAGTGTGCTGGGATATTCCCACCTTCGGTTTTCCATTTGAATTTTCCATTTTTATCAAAGCAATAGACGAATCCTGTTGAAACATAATTCCGGGCATCAGTCATATAGATGTCTTCTGTGATTGGATTGACAGCGATTCCGTAAGGCGTTTTTATCGCATCTACATATTCTTGGTCAATGATTTTGTTGGAAATGATTTGCTCAGTTTTCACATCAATGATTCCGAACGATTTGGTGTAGGCGTGTGTGTTGTAGTTGAATTCGTTGCCGTAATAATAGAGCTTACCGTTCACAATCGTCATTTCGCTAACCGCAATGTGAAAGTCCTTTTTCACAGTTCCGGTTTTGGAATCAACCAAGAATAAACTGGACGGAACGTTGTAATAATCGCCTCTGGAACTCACGTACAAATCGCCGTCATCATCTTTTGCAATGTGATGAAGATTAATCGCAACATCGATTTTTTTGGTCTCGGTAAAAGTATTCAAATCAACAACTGAAACGGTTTTGTCATAATTTGGAAATCGGTAACCTCCGGAATTGGCAACGTAAAGAGTATTCCCGACAATCGCCATTTCTTCCGGCTGATAACCAACGACAACTTCACGTTTTATGGAAAGCGAAATTGTATCAATCTCAGCAACTTTTCCAAGCGGTGCATTGGGGTCAAGAACTACCGGACCGGCGTAACTTGAAGCATAAACTTTCCCATCTTTGAAAGTCACATAACGACAGTTTTCAAGATTGATGGTTTTGATTCTTTTAGCGGTTTTAGCTTCCAGAACTTCGATTTTGTTGGAGACATTGATGACAGCGTACATTTTACTTCCATAGATTTTGATATCGTTTCCAACGTCTCCCAATTCTTTTACAACATTGGGATTAATCTCGGAATAGATGTTTCTGTGATAAGTTCCTGTCGTATAATCGAAGAAATCCAGAGTCGCCTTGTTGGTTCCCATATTGCCTTCGTTCAAGAGATAGAACCCTTTGATAGCAGTATTTTCCGGCTGAGCAAGACCTTCTTCAACTTCTTCACGAATGATGATATCGTCGGTTCTGCAAGACATTAAAATGAAAAATGTGAAAGCTGTAAAAAATAGATTTAGTTTTCTCATAATGTGAAACTTAAAATGAGTTTAAAATTTCGTCCAGGCATTGGATAACTTAAAACCACTTCATAGAATTGATTGAAAATATTGTTCATTTCTAAGCTTGCTTTGAACTGATAATTCTTCCAATTGATTTTTTTCTGAATCGATAAATCGTGGGTGTACCAAGGCTGGATATAGTTAAAAGCAATGTTGTTCTGGCTCACATCATAACGTTCGCCAACATACATAAAACTGTAATTGAACGACCAATCTTTGTAATCCGACATCAGCGTAAAAGTTCCCGAATGCCAAGGCGTGTAAGGAATCTGGTCGCCGAAATAAGGGTCTGTTCTGTCAGAAAAATCTCTTGCACTTTGGTAAGTATAACTCAGCAAAGGTTTGATTTTTACATTTCCAAATTGTAATTCTGCTTGTAGATTAACATCGGTTCCGATAATCTCAACTTCTCCCAAATTGTACATCGTCCAGCGGAACATACTTCCGTTAGGCGCAGCGACGATTTTGTCCTGAACTTTATTGAAGTAAGTATCAACTTTTGCATAAAAAGATTGGAAGGTTTGATTTTTATAAAATTTCAGATAAGTGAAACCAACATTATATTGATTTGTAAATTCCGGTTTCAG
>Ga0065704_10070710_pt1 | contig 17245 bp, 16 predicted proteins | sample SwiRhicommuniRL2_FD_59091 | JGI IMG/M metagenome (GOLD analysis project Ga0065704, IMG submission 59091) | Switchgrass rhizosphere bacterial communities from Rose Lake, Michigan, USA - RL2 v2 (version 2) | ecosystem: Host-associated > Plants > Roots > Rhizosphere > Soil | place: East Lansing, MI
CGGCGAAGCGCGCGCCGACGCTCAGGCCGGCCTCGCGCGCCAGCGCGCGCAGGAACGGCTCGGGTTTGCGGATCAGCACGCCGCAGCCGTCGCCGGTGAGGCCGTCGGCGGCGACGCCGCCGCGATGGGTCATGCGCGACAGCGCGGCGATGGCGGTATCCACCAATGCCCGCGAGGGTTGGTCGTCGAGTTGCGCGACCATGCCGAAACCACAGGCATCGCGCTCGTCTTGGGGGTCGTAGAGCCCGTGGCGGTTGCGGGGGGCCATGTCTGCCTCTGAAAGCGATCCGAAGGAACGCGGCGACACTCGCCCCCGCTCTGTCCTGGAGCGCTTCTTGAGGTCACCGGAATCCCGACTAAAACACAGTTGGTGCGGTGCCGCAATACACCGTTACACCTGCAACTTCAGTGCTGGCGGCGGCCGTGTCGCCGCCGCCGCGCCGGACGCATGCCGGTGGCCTCAGCCGCAGCGCACGCCGGTGATCTGGTTCTTGGCATCGACCTCGATATTGAGCCGTTCGCCGTTGAACTCCATGGTCACCGCCTGGTTCGGCTTGAGCACGCGCACGCTCTTGGCGCCGGTGTCGGTGCGCGCCTGGTCGAGCAGCGCCTGCTCGGCGGCCTGGCCGACCAGGCCCTGCGCCTGCGAGGCGTCGCAGGTGCCGACCGGCGGGGCCTCCGGGGCGCTGGCCGGATCCGGCTTGGCGGCCTGTTCGGCCGCCTTCTGCGCGGTGGCGCCGACCTGTTCCTGCTCGTCCGGCGGCGGCGCGGTGCACGCGGCCAACGCCAGGGCCAGGCACACCGTGCCGAGCAGGCCGGCACGCGCGGTCAGACGAGAAGAAAGGAAATGGCTCATCGGGGCTCCAGAAGTCGAGGGGAGGACGGGACCAGCATAAGCCGACAGCATCGGCGAATTCGCGTTCGCGGTTCGTTAACCGGCGCGGCATTGACGCGGCCTAGCCGCGGCGCTGCCGACAATCGCGCTTCCATCGCCGCCAGCGGCTTCTTCGATGACCAAGGTTTCCCGCTCCAGCGCCGCCGACGCGGCCCGCGCGCTGCAGTCCAAACAGGCCGCCAGCAGCGCCGGCCTGATCTACGTCAGCGACACCGAGCCGGGCATCGCCCGCCGCCGCGCCGGCAAGGGCTTCGGCTACCGGATGCCCGACGGCAGCCCGGTGCGCGACGCGCCGACCCTGCAACGCATCCGCCAACTGGCGATCCCGCCGGCCTATACCGAGGTGTGGATCTGCACCAAGGCCAACGGCCACCTCCAGGCCACCGGCCGCGATGCGCGGCGGCGCAAGCAATACCGCTACCACGCCGATTGGGCGCAGGTGCGCGGCGACGGCAAGTTCGAGCGGATCATGGCCTTCGGCCAGGCGCTGCCGCGTTTGCGCCGGCGCCTGCGCCGCGACCTGGCGCTGCCGGGCTACCCGCGCGACAAGGTGCTGGCGATGGTGGTGGCGCTGATGGCCGAGACCCTGGTGCGCGTGGGCAATGCCGAGTACGCGCGCAGCAACCGCTCCTACGGCCTGACCACGCTGCGCAACCGCCACCTGGAATTCGTCAAGGGCGGCCGCGCGCGGCTGAAGTTCCGCGGCAAGGGCGGCCAGGACCATGACATCGAGGTCGACGACGCGCACCTGGTCAAGCTGATCCGCGGCTGCCAGCAGTTGCCCGGGCAGGCACTGTTCCAGTATCGCGACGACGCCGGCCAGTTGCAGCCGGTGGATTCGGGCGAGGTCAACGACTACCTGCGCGAGGCGATGGGCGAGAGCTTCACCGCCAAGGATTTCCGCACCTGGGGCGGTACCCGTGCCGCGCTGCAGCGGCTGGCGCAACTGCCGCTGCCCGAACCCAGCAGCGAGCGCGCGCTGACGCTGGCGCAGAACGCGGTGATCCGCGAGGTGGCCGACGCCCTGGGCAACACGCCGGCGGTGTGCCGCAAGGCCTACATCGACCCCTGCGTGTTCGACGGCTGGCGCTGCGGCGCGCTGGGCGGACTGTGCGAGCAAGTGCGCGGCGAGCGGCAATGGGACCTGGCGACCCTGAAGTACCTGGCGCAGGCGCGGAAGACCAGCCGCAAGGCGGCCAAGGCGGCGGGCAAGAAGGTGCCGGGGGCCAGGGCCGCCGGTTCGCGCTCCGCTGCAAAACCGACCGCGGTGGCGCGCCCGCGGCGTGCAGCGGGTGGCGCGTCGGCCAGGAAGGCCGTTGCGCGTCCGCGCAAGCGCGCCTGAGCGCACTGGACAGCATGGGCACGCGGGCGGCGATCCGCCCGCGCGCCAGCGCGACGCCGCCGTCGGCCGGCGGACGCGGCCATCAGCCGCAATACAGCGTGGTGATGTTGTTGGTCGGGCCGACCTCGATGGTCAGGCGTTCGCCGCCGCTCTCGCGGGCGCCGCGGTTGGCGCTGTCCACGCCGCTGGAGGTGGCGCCGCTGCCGCTGATGCTGCTCGGCACCACCTGCACCTGCAGGCTGTCGCTGTCCACGCGCGCGCGCTCGACGGTCATCTGCGAGGCGGCCAGTCCAGCCGCGCCGCGCACCATGTCGATGTGGCACTGGCCGGAAATGGTGCCGTCGATCGGCTGCACCTGCGCGACCTGGGTGGTACTGCAGGCGCCGAGCGACAGGCAGACGGCGAACGGAACGGCGAGCGCGAGCGGGGGGCGGATCATGGACGTACTCCTTCGAGGAATGGCGCGAGCCTGTCGCGAGTGATGTTTGCGCGGCATGAAGAGCGCGCCGGCCGGTTTCACCCGGCGTGGCCGCTGGCTTGGCCACACTGGGCGTCCCCAGCCAACCGGAGCCGATCATGGCCACCTGCGATGTCTGCGGCAACGACGACGCCAATGCCTTCACCCTGACCCAAGGCGCCCGCAGCGGCACCTTCGATTCCTTCGAGTGCGCGATCCACGCCTTCGCTCCGCGCTGCAGCCACTGCGACTGCCGCATCGTCGGCCACGGCGTGAGCGCGGGCGGACGCACGTTCTGCTGCGCGCATTGCGCCCGCCATGCCGAAGGCGACGCGGTCCGCGCCTGACGCGTCGCCGCGTCCCCGATTCGATCGTCCATTCTCACCCCGAGCGTCGCCCCGCGTCGCCTCCATGTTCCGGAGCAGTGCCGATGGCCTCCAGCAAGCGTCCCGCCCCTTCCACGTCCGCCAAGCGCGCCGCGTCCAAGCGCGCCGCCGCCCCGTCCGCCGCCGCCAGCAAGACCGCGCAGACGCAACGCGCGCTGCAGCGCGCGATCGATGCCGGCGAGACGCAGGCCAAGGCCAAGGCCAAGAAATCGGCGCCGAGCCAGGCCGGCGTGCGCAAGCAGCCGGAAAAGATGCCCAAACAGCATCTGCGCAAGCCGGGCAAGGAACAGGACCTGGCCTTGCAGCCGCGCTTCGAGGCGCCCGAGTACGTGGGCAGCGGCAAGTTGCGCGGCATGAGCGCAATCGTCACCGGCGCCGACTCCGGCATCGGCCGCGCGGTGGCGGTGCTGTTCGCGCGCGAAGGCGCGGACGTGGCGGTGCTGTACCTGGACGAGCACGAGGATGCGCAGGTCACCCGCCAGCATGTCGAGAACGAAGGCCGCCGCTGCATCACCATCGCCGGCGACGTGAAGGATCCGGCGTTCTGCGAGGACGCGGTGGCGCAGACCGTGCGCGCCTTCGGCGGACTCGACGTGCTGGTCAACAACGCCGCCTTCCAGTTGCATTGCCACGCGCTGGAAGACCTCAGCGAGGACCATCTGCAGGAGACCCTGCAGACCAACATCGCCGGCTACTTCCACATGGCGCGCGCGGCGCTGCCGCATCTCAAGCGCGGCGCGGCGATCGTCAACAGCGGCTCGGAGACCGGGCTGTTCGGCAGCAAGTCGCTGCTCGACTATTCGGCGACCAAGGGCGCGATCCATGCCTTCACCATGGCCCTGGCCAGCCAGTTGCAGCCGCGCGGCATCCGGGTCAACGCGGTCGCGCCCGGCCCGGTGTGGACGCCGCTGAATCCGGCGGACAAATCCGCCGAGGACGTGGCCGAGTTCGGCAAGAGCAGCGCGATGGGGCGCCCGGCGCAACCGGAGGAACTGTCGCCCGCCTATGTGTTCCTGGCCTCGCCGATCACCGCCAGCTACATCAGCGGCGCGATCCTGCCGGTGATGGGCGGGCCGCAGGGCTGAGCTGCGGCCCGCACGGAACGCGGGCCGCAGGGTCCGACGGGCGATGGCGAGCCTCCCTGGGCCGGGGCGCTGGCGAAGCCAGCGTGCGAACGCAGGCGATGCATCGATCAGGGCTCGGCAGCGCGCTGCGGCCACCACGCCATCGCGACGGCCAGGCCGGCGCAGGCGGCCATGACGCCGGTCATCGGCAGCGCCGTGCCGTCATCGAGCGCGCCGACCAGGGCGCTGGCCGATGCGGCCAGGCCGAACTGCAGCGCGCCGATCAGCGAGGACGCGCTGCCCGCGGCGAAGCGGCCCGCGCCCATCGCCATCGCCACGCTGTTGGCCGCCACCATCGGCACGCAGCCGATGCAGACGAACAGCGGCGCCATCAGCCACGGCAGCGCATCGCTGTCGCGCAGCAGCAGCAACGCCGCCGCCGCCGCGGCCATCACGCACACCGCCGCGCGGCGCACCGCCGTCGGCGGCAGCCTGCGCAGCAGCATCAGGTTGACCCGGCCGGCCATCACCATGCCAAGGCCGTTGCAGGCGAACAGCCAGCCGTAGTGTTGCTGGCTGACGCCATGGAGGCGCATGAACACCGCCGGCGAGCCGGCGATGTAGGCGAACATCACCGCCATCGTCGTGGCACCGGTAAGTGCTGGCAGGACGAAGTCCGGCATGCGCAGGAGCTGACCGAAGCCGCGCAGCGTGGTGCCCAGGCGCAACGCACGCCGGCGCTCGATCGGCAGGGTTTCAGGCAGGCCGAACCAGACCGACAGCAGGCAGGCCGTCCCGAACAGCGCCAGGAACACGAACACGCTCTTCCATCCAGCCAGGGCCAGCAGCCAGGCGCCCAGCAGCGGTGCCAGCACCGGGGCCAGGCCCTGCACCATCATCATCGTGGAAAGCGTGCGCGCGGCGGCGTGCGGCTCCATCAGGTCCTGGATCACCGCCCTGGCCAGGATCATGCCGGCGCAGCCGCCGATGGCCTGCAGCGCACGGATGCCGATGAACATGTCCACGTCGGTGCTCAGCGCCAGCAGCAGCGAGGCCGCGGTGAAGACCGCGATACCGACCAGCAGCGGCCTGCGCCGGCCCCAGGCATCGGATAGCGGCCCATACACCAGCTGTCCGACGCACAGTCCGATGAAGAAGCTGGACAGGCTCAGCTGCACATGCGCCACATTGGTGTGCAGGTCCTTGGCGATCGCCGGGAAGCCGGACAGATACATGTCGACGGCCAATGCGCCGAATGCGCTCAGTGCGCCCAACAGCAGCACCACATGGACCGGCGCGCGGCGCAGACCGGCCGGCTGAGCCGTGGCGACCTCGCCGCTCATGCCGACTCCGCGGCGGTCGCCGGGGTGGTCGGGGGGCATGCGCGCACCGCCATCGCATGCCGCACGCTTGCCGTGCTCCAGGCCGGCATCCTACGCGCTGCCGCGGGACACGCCGGCGCGGCGGCATGCGTCGCGCGAGCGCTGCTCGGGCGTCGGTACATGCGCGAGCGACCGCGGCGCCGAATCAAAGGGGATACCTGCCGGGCTGGGTTTCGATCGTGATCCAGCGCAGCTCGGTGAATTCGGCAATACCGGCCTGGCCGCCGAAACGGCCGTAGCCGGATCCCTTGACGCCGCCGAACGGCATCTGCGCTTCGTCGTGCACGGTCGGGCCATTGATGTGGCAAATGCCCGACTGCAGGCGGCGCGCGATGCGCAGGCCACGCGCCGCATCGCCGGTGAACACGGACGCGGAAAGGCCATAGTCGCTGTCGTTGGCCAGTTCGACGGCGTGGTCCTCATCGCGAGCGCGGATGACGGCGACAATCGGGCCAAAGCTCTCCTCGCCGTAAAGGCGCATGCCGGCCTCGACGCGATCGACCACCGTGGCCGGGACGAACACGCCGTGCGCCGATCCGCCGGCGACGAGCCTGGCGCCCTTGGACACGGCGTCGCTGACGAGGGCCTGCACCTTCTGCGCGGTTTCGATGCCGACGACCGCGCCGAGCGCAAATGCGCCCTGCTGCGGGTCGCCAGCGGCCAGCGCGGCCGCCTTGGTCCGGAAGCGCTGCACGAACGCGTCCGCGACGGCATCGACGACGATGATGCGCTCGGTGGACATGCAGATCTGGCCCTGGTTGAAGAACGCACCGAAGGCGGCCGCGGCCACCGCCTCGTCCAGATCGGCGTCATCGAGCACCAGCAGCGGCGCCTTGCCGCCCAGTTCCAGCAGGACCGGCTTCAGGTGCTCCGCCGCGCGCCGGGCGATGGCCTTGCCGACACCGGTGGATCCGGTGAAGTTGATCCGCCTGACCGCGGGATGGTCGATCAACGCATTCACCACCTGCTCGGCGTCCTGCGGAGCGTTGGTCACGATGTTGACGACACCCTCCGGCAATCCCGCCTCCTGCAAGCAGTCGACGATCAGGCCGTGCACGGCGGGACACTTTTCCGATGCCTTGAGCACGACCGTATTGCCACAGGCAAGCGCGGTCACGATGGCGCGTACGCCCAGGATGATCGGCGCGTTCCAGGGCGCGATCCCCAGGCATACCCCGACCGGCTGCCGCACGGACATCGCGTGACAGCCCGGCTTGTCGGAGGGAATGACCTCGCCCTTGACCTGCGTGGTCAGGGCGGCGGCCTCGGCGATCATGCTCGCGCCGAGGGTCACGTTGAAGTTGGCCCAATCGGCGCTCGCCCCCGTCTCGGCCTGCATCAGCTCGACGAACCGCTGCCGTTTCGCAGCGAGCGCGTCCGCCGCTTTCAGCAGCAGTTGGCGCCTGGCCCCGGGACCGGTGTCGGACCAGCTCGCAAAAGCGGCGGACGCCGTGTCCGCCGCCTGCTCGGCGTCGGAAGCGGTCATCGCACGCGCGGTACTGGCGGCTTGGCCGGTGATCGGGTTGAGACGAACGAATTCGCCGGCACGACCGGCGGTGGGCATGGTCTGATGCATCGATGGATCCTTTGTTACGCAACCAGTTTCGGTGCCGCGCGGAAGCCCGCCGCCTGGATTCCGGCAACGGCGCAGAGCTCGTCGTTGTCGCCGGTGTCGCCCGAGATGCCGACGGCGCCGACGACCTCGCCACCCGGCTGAAGAACGAGCACGCCGCCCGGAGAGGGGACCATGCGCCCTGCGCTCACGGTGGCAAGGACGGTGAAGAAGGCCGGATTCGTGGCGGCGCGTTCGCTCAACTCGCGGGTGCCGAAGCCCATTCCCAGCGAACCCCAGGCCTTGCCGTAGGCGATGTCGAAACGCACGATGCCCGCGCCGTCCTCGCGCTGATAGGCAATCAGGTGCCCGCCGCGATCCAGCACCGCAACCGCGAGCGGCGCGAATTTCCGTTCCCGGCCCTGTGCGAGCGCCGCGGTGATGATGGCCGACGCGTCAGAGAGTGAAAGCATGCAAGGTTTCCTTTGTTGGGATTAGGCCGAACGGCCGCTAGACGAACATCGCGAAGATGTCGCGGGAGGGTGCAGGGCGCGGCACCTTGAAACTGACGCTGCGCGTGTCCATCGCCGCTGGACGGTTCAGGCAACGGTGCAGCCAGCACTTCATGGACGGCCAAGGCGCGATGTCGATATCGGCGATCGGGACCAGATGCATGACCGCAGCGACATTCAGGTCGGCCACGGTGAAGCGTTCGCCGAGCACGTACTCGCGATCGCCCAGATGCGCATCCAGGACCGACCAAGCACGTGCGAGTCTGCGCATCGCGATGCGCTCTTCTTCTTCGCCGTCGGTGTGCGGTTCGAACAGATAGCGCACGGCGGAGGTCAAAAGCAGCGGTTTTTCGATCTCGGTGGCGGCCCAGAAGGACCATTGCGTCATCAGTGCGTCTTCTTCGGGCGACTGAGGCCCAAGCGGGCCGCCGTAGCGCTTGGCGAGGTAGAGATTGATGGCAAGCGATTCGAAGAGCGCGATGTGCCCGTCGACAAGAGTCGGGCATTTTCCGTTCGGATTGAGCGCGAGCAATTCCGCCGGCTTGCTCTCGCCCGGCCTGAACGCGAACGGCTTGACGCTGTAGTCGATGCCGATTTCATTCAACATCCAGCTGCAGCGATTGGCGCGGGTCTTGGTCACGTCGCCGTAGAGGGTGATCATGCTATCGATGCCTTTCCTGTGGTGGCGGGGGGGCGCGCGTGGTTCGCCCGGAGCGGGATCAAAATCCGCGATCCGAGCCCAGCGCGGCGCCGGGAACCCAGATCCCATGGAATCCCTCGTGCGCGCGGCAGGGGAACCTGATCGTCGCCACTGGGCCTTGCGACAGCCTGCGGGCATCGAGGATGACCAGGTCGGTACGGTTCTCGGCTCGCCGGCCAACCATGGTCATCAACCAGCCATCCCCCTCCTCGGCCTCTGCGCTGCGCGGCACGAAGCAGGGTTCTTCCGGTGAAGCATCGGGTCCTGCATAGAACAGGTCGATCTTGCCGGTCTGCTCGTCGAAATGGCCCAGGCAGGTGAAGGGCGGCCCCTTCGGCCCGGGCGGCAACATCGGCCAGCGCGCAGGGTGGTTTGTGCCAAACCAGTAGTGGCGGGTGCGACGCATGGAAAAACGCTGGTCGACCACCGGCATTTCGCCGATGTGGTCGATCAGACGCTCGATCGCCACGGCGCCCGACGGACTCGAGAGATCGATGATCCAGCGCTCGCCGAACGGCGGCAGTTCGTGGGCATGCGGGTCGTGGATGTCCGGAAACTGGCTGAGCCATCCGGATTCGGTGACGAAATGGTCCAGCACCAGGCGGTTGCCGTCGTCCCAGGCATTGAAGCTGTGGGTCTGGAAGGCCGTCTTGGGCACCGTATACCAGCGGATGCCGGCGACACCCTTGTCTCTGGGGATGACGGCGACGTGGGTTTGCTTGTGGTTGTCCCAGTGCCAGTAGGACTCGCCTTTCTGCACGCGGTCCCAGTCGCAGACCATGGGACAGATGACGAACGCGATGAAGTGACGCGAGACCAGGAAGTCGTGAACCATGGAGCAATACGGGGCCTTGAAGCGTTCCGTTCGGGTGAACTGGCCCTGCTTGTCGATGGTGTAGACCTCGATTTCCTCGCTCGCCACGCCTTCGCAGTTGTAGGCGAAGGCAATGCACTCGCCGGTGAGCGGGTCGATCTTCGGGTGCGCGGTGAATGTCCGGCTCTGCAGCTGGCCGCCAAAGTCGCTCTGGCCGCGCGTGCCGAGATCGACTGGGTCCAGCTCGTAGGGGCGGCCGGCTTCCTTCAGCGCGTAGAGTTTTCCGTGATGCCAGAGGATTGAGGTATTGGCGGTGTTGGCGTCCTCGCCCGCCACTTCGGGCGAATCGGTGAACGGATTGCGGTAGGCGCCGAACAGGGCCCGGCGCGCGGAGCGCTCCAGCTCCAGTTTGCGGGTGCGCACATAGCGCATGGTGAGGTCGGCGTGGCCATTCTGCAGGCGCACCATGTGCACCATGCCGTCGCCATTGAGAAAGATGTCGTGGCCATGCAGCGGCGGGTAGCTGTGGTCGGCGCTGTTGCGGACATAGATGCCTTCGAGTTCCCGCGGAATGCTGCCGATGACTTCGAGGTCGTGCACCGTTCCTTCGATGCGCACCGGCGCCGCATAGCCGCTGAAGACCAGGTCCTCCGGAAATTTCAAGCCGAGGGACGGTTCGGAAAGTCTATTCATTGGTATTTCCCTTCTTGGTGTTTGTCACGGGGCCTGGTTCCTGGTCAGGCGGCCTTGGCGCTGGCCGGCGCGGCGGCGCGGGCCATATCCCTGCGTGTGAGCAGCATCAGCGAGACGGCCGCGCAGGCGATCAGGAGCACGACCCAGCCAAGGCCCGGATAGCCGACCCACGCGACGATGCCGCCGCCGAGCGCCGGACCCAGCGCCGAGCCGATCATCATCATCGCGGGGGTGGCGGCGACCGCCCTGCCGCTGGTGTCCACTTCGGTCAGCAGGCCGAACATGAACGTCGTCGTGAAGATCACCAGTGCGACATAGAAGATCGACGGCAGCGCGAAAAACGCATACGTCGACGCGGCGGTGATGCACAAGGCCAGCAGTGCCTGGAGAATGGGGCCGGCGATGCCGACGCCCAGCGCGGGCAGGCGCTTTTGCAGCAACACGGCCAAGAGGCCGGGTGCCAGATTGATCAGCCCCGTGACGATCAAGACCTGCTGCACGGCGGCGTCGCCGAACCCCCGGGAAGCGCCGATCCGTTCGACAAAGGCAAAGACCACCGACTGATTGAGTGTCAGGCAGGTGATGGTGCCGATGGTGAACCACGCCGCTTTCGGCAGCGGCTGGCGTGCCAGCGAGGCGCCGCGTTCGCGAGGCACGGGTTCCTTCGCATGCATTTCCGGGAAGAACAGCAGGGCGACGATGGCGGCGACGCTCATCGTGATCGCGAAGGCCCGGAATACCGTCGGGCCGCCCAGCCTGGAAATCAGCGTCGGCAACGTCGCGAACATGAGGATGGCGAGGATGGCCATGGCGACGTTCGCAATGCCGAACAGGCGGTGCGGATTGGCGGATCTGCCGATCATGCCGTGGGTGACCGAGAGCGATGCGCCAACGCCGAATCCGGAAAGCGCGTGCAGCAGCATCATCATGTTCGCGCTGTCGGCGCGGGCCGGAAGAGAGGAGGCGCCGGCGAAGGCGCCCGCGGCGACGGCGAAACCGAGAAACGCCAGCAGGCGATGCCGCACTCTCGAAAACAGCGGCGCAACGACAACGCTGGAGGCCACGACCGAGACCAGGAAGGTGGTGACGATCAGGCCGGCGCGCGGCGCCGCCAGGCCATAGAACCGCATCAGGGTGCCGACCCACAGCGGCAAGGCCGCCAGGTCGATCATTCCCGCCATGTGGCAGACGCTCAGCGTCGCCTGCCCTTTCACACTTATCTGGTTTGCCATTGCCTTCTCCGGCATATCGGATCGACCGCTCGCGCGGCGCTGCGCTCGGTGCGCGCGCGCAGCGCGGACCGTTGCACAGGGCGTTCGCCTTCGCGCCGCGCTGCGCTTCGCTTCTAGAATTTCATCGTCAAGGCGGCGGCGATGCCCTGGTTCGAGCGATTCCCGCGCAAGCCCTGATGGCGGGCATAGGAGGCGTCGAACCGGGCGCCTCTTGCGAAGAGCGTGGACATTCCTGCGCCGAGGACCGCATAGGTCGGCTCGCGCACGACGGTGTCGAGATCGTTGGCGTACTCCCGTTCGATGCCGATCAGGACATTCGGCGCCCAAGTGCCTGGCGGCGCTTCCTTCTCCAGGCGCAGGTGTCCCCAGACCGTTTCGTAGTCTTCCGTCGCGCCGGCGACTCCCGAAGAGACCACGCCAAAACTGTTGGCGTTGGCCTCGATGAAGCTGCGACGGAACTGCGCTCCCAGCACCGGCGCCAGGACCCAGCCATCCGGAATGTGTGCGTTGTCCGTGGAACGGAACTGGCCGATCAGTTGGCCTTGCGTGTACAGGTAGTCATCGCCTTGCCTGTGGCGCATGGTGATTTGCGGCGTGATGTCGATGGAGACGTCGTTCTCGCCGAAAGAGTATTCGGCAAGGGCCGCCAGTCCCCAGTGCGGGCTGAACGCATACAGTAGATCCGCTTTGATTCCGCCAGCGGGCCGCCTGACCGTTCCGGCGCCTTCGATATCGATGTCGGTGTATTCGTAGAATCCGCCGATCCCCCACATCACGTTCGGGGCCGGGAAATTCAGGTAGGCCAGGTCGACGCGGCTGATGTCGCCGTCGAGTTCCACCAGGTTGTCGCCGCCGTGGGTGAGGGTGGTCTTCACGCCTAGGCGCAGCACCGAATTCCCGCCGGGAAGATCGAACAGGACATTGAGCGGAAGGATCGTATCGGTCGTTTCGTCCTTGTAAGCGCTGTGGGGTCTTCCCGACGAAGCCGCGTCGCCGATCGTGATGCGTTCCTGGCCGACGCGCCACTGCACCGAGCCGAACTGGTCGTTGTCGAAGTAGGCCCGCATGAGGCCTGCCTGGCCGAGATCCATTTGCGCCTTGTCTGCCGTCGACAGGTCGGCGTCGGGCGGCAACGCGGTCTCTTTCGAAAATGCGCTCGTGACAATCATGAAAAGAACGGGGCAAGCCGTCCAGCAACGGTCTCTCATGGTTCCCTCCCAGGAACGATCGATGAGGAGGGATGAGGACATCCCTCCGGCGACCGTGGCTGGCATGCCAGCCACGGCAGGGAGGATCCTTCGCTTCGCGCGAGGGAATGAAAATCAGATTGTTTTCATGGGACATATCGATATCATCGATACCTTGGCCGAAGACGGGTTGCGAGCGTGCGACTAGACCGTTTCGATCTGAACCTGCTGGTGGTGCTGGATACGCTGTTGGAAGAGCGCAACGTCACCCGCGCAAGCGAGCGGCTGTGCATCGGCCAGTCCGCGACCAGCGCCGCGCTGTCCCGCTTGCGCGACTATTTCGGCGACGAGTTGCTGGTGCAGGTCGGGCGCCGCATGGAACTCACGCCGTTGGCGCAAACCTTGATCGGACCGGTGCGCGATGCGTTGATGCGCGCGCGCGCGGCGATCGCGATCAGGCCGACGTTCGAGCCCGCGTCGATCTCCAGAAGCTTCTCGATCGCCGTGTCCGATTACGCGCTGCATGTCTTGCTCATTGACGTCGTCAGGCGCCTGGAGAAGACGACGCCAGGCATGCGCCTGAACATCGGCCGCGTTCCAAACGACATCCAAACCGTGTTCGAACGTGGAACGATTGACCTGCTCATCATGCCCGAGCAATACGTGGCCGGGTTTCAGCATCCGCAGGTCGAGCTGTTTCGCGACGATCACGTCTGCGTGATGTGTTCGGAAGCAGCGACCGGCATCGCGGCGCTGTCGATGGACGAGTATCTCGACCGCGGCCATGTCGCGATGCGCCTGGGAAACGAGGCCAGCCTCGCCTTCGAGGAGTGGTTCCTTCCCCGCTACGGCCGGCAACGGCGCGTGGAGTGCACGGTCGACGTGTTTGCTGTCGCGGTGCGGATGGTGATCGGCACCCAGCGCATCGTCACCATGCATCGCCGCATGGCCGAACAGATGGCGGAGGTCTTTCCGATCACGTTGTTCGACGCGCCCTTCGACATCCACCCGTTGAACGAGATGATGGTCTGGCCCCGCTATCTCGACGGTGACCTGGCGCACTCCTGGCTGCGAAGCAACATCCAGGACGCGGCCGCGGCGATCGCTCGATAGCCAGCGGCTGCGCATAGCGCCGCACACCGCCGTGTCGCGTCCCCGCAGGGACGTGCGGGAGCCGCGTGCGTGCCCGTTCCCGCTTGCAGGTGAGCGAGGCGTTCGCGGCGCGAGCGCCGGCGGCCGGGAGGAGCCGGGAGGGGGGTCGGAAGTGCACCCTACTCCGTGAGTCGCTTCGCGCCGTACCCTCACCCCGACCCCTCTCCCGATGGGAGAGGGGCTTTGTTACTCGGCTTCGGCCCAGCGGGCGAGGTTCTGCTCGATGGTGTCGATGCCGGCCCAGGGATCCTTGCGCCGCCGCTTCAGCCTGGCCGGCACGTCGCGCATCGTGAACGCATCGGCGCGGTGCAGCTTGGGCAGGTCGCTCCAGGCCAGCGGCATCGCCACCGGCGCACCGGGGCGCGCGCGCAGCGAGTACGAGGCGACCGCGGTGGCGCCGCGGCCATTGCGCAGGTAGTCGACGAAGATCCGCTTGTTGCGCAGACGCTTGGTCGCCGTGGCCAGAAAGCGCTGCGGCTCCGACTGCGCCAGCGCATCGGCGAAGCCGTGCGCGAAGCGCTTGGTCAACTCCCAGTCGCAGCCGGGGTTGAGCGGCACGACGACATGCAGGCCCTTGCCACCGGACACGCGCAGGAACGATTCCAGCTCCAGTTGCGCGAGCAATTTTCGAATGTCCGCCGCCGCCTGTTTGACCTCGGCGAACGGCACGTCCGGACCCGGATCCAGGTCGAACACCACCCGGTTCGCCGAATCCGGCGCGTCGGCGTAGGAGCCCCAGGGATGGAATTCCAGCGCATTGAACTGCACCAGTTCCAGCAACCCGGCGGCATCGTTGGCCACCAGGTAGTAGGCGTTGTTGCCGGCTTCCTCCTTCAGCCGGACCGACGACACCAGCTCCAGGCCGGCGGTGTGGTGCTTCTGGAAAAAACACGGGCGTTCGGTGCCGTTGGGGCAGCGGATGATCGACAGCGGCCGGCCGGCGACCTCCGGCAACAGGTGGTCCATGACCGCGCTGTAGTAATCCCAGACATCCTGCTTGGTGGCGCCGATGTCGGGGAAGATGCGCTTGCCGGGGCTGGACAGTGTCGGCGGCGTGCGCGCGCCGGTCTTGTTGGCGGCAGCCGCCGCGGCGCCGCGGCGCTTGGCGGGCACGGCCTGCTTGGCGGGCTTGTCGCCCGCCGGCGCGTGGTCCGAATCGCGCAGGTCGGCGACGTCCTTGTCGCGCCGCACCGCCTTCAGCGAGGCCTGGCGCAGCAACTGTTGCCCGCCGATGCCGCGGTAGAAGACCTCGACCACGAAGCGCGGCGCGAACCAGGTCGCCGCGCGCAGATCGGTCTCGGTGGTGGGCACGTGCGCAGTCGGCGTCTTGCCGCCGGCCTTGCCGATCAGGGCGGCGACCTCGCGCAGCAAGGTCTCGGAGAAGCCGGAACCGACGCGGCCGGCGTACCGCCAGCCGTGCTGCGGATCGGGCCTGGCCAGCAGCAACGAGCCGAAGCCGGAGCGGCTGCCCTTGGGCGCGGTGTAGCCGACCACGGCGAATTCGTCCGAGGCCAGGTGCTTGGTCTTGCGCCAATCCTCGCTGCGCCCGCCGTGGTAGCCGCGGTCGGCGCGCTTGGAGATGATGCCCTCGAAGTGCTGGTCGCCGGCGAGCCGGAATGCCGACTCGCCATCGCCGGCGATGTGCGAACTGAAGGCCAGGCGCGGGCCGGCGCCGTCCTCCACCAGTTCCTGCAGCAGGGCCTTGCGCTCGGCCAGCGGCGCATCGGCGATGTCGATGCCGTCGATGTGCAGCAGGTCGAACAGCGCCAGCGCGAGCGCGCCCTGGCGTTCCCCGGACAGCACCGCCTGCAGCAGGTTGAAATCCTCCTTGGTGCCCTTGCCGGCGATCAGTTCGCCATCCAGCGCGGCCGACTCCAGCCCCAGTGCGGCGATGGCGTCGCGGATCTCCGGAATCCTGTCGGTCCATTCGATCGCGTTGCGCGACCACAGGCGCACGGCGCCCTGGGCGATGGTCGCCTGGATGCGGTAGCCGTCCCACTTGATCTCATGGATCCAGTGCTCGCCCTGCGGTGGCGCATCGCCCAGCTTCGCCAGTTGCGCCTGGAACGGCCCGGCCGGCGCGGCGGCCTTGCGCGCCTTCGGCAGCGCCTTGGCGCGCTTGGCCCAATCGGTCCCGCGCGCGCGCCGCGGCAAGGCCACGGTGGTGTGCGCCTTGCGCTTGTGCGCCTTGCCGCTGCCGGCGCGTCGCAGGTCCTCGGGCGGCGGCGCGGTCACATCGGCGAGCAGGTCGTCGGCCTCCACATCGCCGGCGAACGCATCGTCGTCCTTGAACAGCAGCCATTGCGGCTGGCGCGCCGGCTTGCCGGAGCGCACCAGGTGCCAGCCGCCCTTGAGCTTGCTGCCGAACAGTTCGAAGCGCAGGTGGCCCTTGGCCAGTTGCGCCTCCGGATCGCCGGCCGTGGTCCATACCCCGTGGTCGAACTGGGCGACGTGGCCGCCGCCGTATTCGCCCTTTGGGATCTCGCCCTCGAAGCCGGCGTAGTCGACCGGATGGTCCTCCACTTCCACCGCCATGCGCTTGACCTTGGGGTCGTAGCTGGGGCCCTTGGGCACCGCCCAGCTCTTCAGCGCATCGCCGACCTGCAGCCGGAAGTCGTAGTGCCGGCGGCTGGCGTGATGCAGTTGCACCACGAAGATCGGGCGCTGTCCCTTGGGCAGCGTCTTGCCCGGCTCCGGCTCCCTGGTCTTGTCGAAGCTGCGCTTGCGGCGGTACTCGGCCAGGCTCATCGCGAGGGCCGGCAGGCTACTTGTTCAAGTGCGCGCGCACCGCGTTGGCGGTGGGGCCGACCGCGGCGACCGCGGCGCGCAGTTCCTCGGCCGATACGCCCAGGGTCTGGGTCCAGTAGCGCAGTTCGTAGTCCTCGTTGACGTTGATACGATCGCGGTCCGGGGAACCGGGATTTTGCTTGTCGTCGCTCATGGCGTTGCTCCTGCTTGGCGAAAGAGGCGCGTGTGGCGCGCGGCAGCGATCGATGCAATGGCGGTGGCGCGCGCAATGGTGGCGTCGCTCGCTGTCCACGACCTTAGTAGTCGCGCCAGCGTCGGCTCGACGTGAACGCGCGTGATGATCGGTGCGCGATCCACGCCGTCGATGCGCCGACAGAATCGTCGTTATGGCTGGCGATGGAACACCATCCCGGCATGATGCAGTTCGTCGTGGGTGACGAACACGCCGTCGGCGGTGAAGCCCGTATCGTCCCGGTAGTCGATGCGATCGCCATGGATCGCGTAGCGGCCCTGGTAGGCGCTGCGCCGCGTTCCGCGCGCTTCGTCGTAACGGCCGTTGGGCAGCAGTTCCTGGCGGATGTGGCCGTCGGCCGTCACCCACATGCCCAGATAGGGATGGTGTGGCATGGTCTGTCCGCGTGGTGGAGCGGTGAGGGTGGCGCGCGCGCCGGGCGCGAATCCCAGCGCGCTGCAGGCGGCGATGGCGGCCATCAGGCAGGCCGCGGCGCGGTGACAGGTCATGGCACGGCGCCGGTGGCGGGAATGCGGCGCAACACGTCGTCGTAGGCCGGCAGGTCGAGGAAGGCGTTGACCTCGACCGCCTTGCCGTCGGCCATGCGCAGGATCCACACGTAGCGGTTCCGGTATGCGCGCCCGTCGCGCGCGACGGCTTCGCCGGCCCAGTGCACGATGACGTGATCGCCATCGGCCCAGATGCGCCGGGACAACGGGCGCAGCGGCGTGCGCAGGCGCTCGCTGAAGGGACGCACCGCCTGCGCGAGGAAGGCATCGCGGCTGCGATAGGTGCGCGCGCTCGGTCCCGATCCTTCGACGGTCCAGACGATGTCGGGGGCGAGCAGGGTCTCGAACAGGCCGCCGCCGCCGTCGGCCCAGCGATCGAACGCGGCCG
>Ga0065704_10000596_pt1 | contig 17234 bp, 21 predicted proteins | sample SwiRhicommuniRL2_FD_59091 | JGI IMG/M metagenome (GOLD analysis project Ga0065704, IMG submission 59091) | Switchgrass rhizosphere bacterial communities from Rose Lake, Michigan, USA - RL2 v2 (version 2) | ecosystem: Host-associated > Plants > Roots > Rhizosphere > Soil | place: East Lansing, MI
CTCCCGTCGCGTCCCCTAATTGCCGGAAGTCAGGTGAAACTCGGTACGTCCGGTTCTGAGGTAACCTGCCGTTTACGCGGTAGCATTGGAACGACGTGGGGCTGGTCGACGGCCGCCGAAGAGGCACCGGCTTCTCAGGGACTTGCGGACAGGCAACTTTCAAGTGCCTGCATATTGATAGCGATTATAGGGGCTGGGCGCAGCCGAGCGCCGCTACGAACCGCTTGACACATTGTTAGCCCCCAGACAATATAGCTAGGTGCCTGACAATATTCCTGAGCATGAGCCTGCATCAATCGCCTCATGGGCGAAGCGTTGCTATTTCGCCGGACGAGCGGTGATGGATGACGCGCTTCGCGTTCATGGGCTGGGTACAACGCAGTGGCACGTCCTTCACCAACTCGCCGTGGTTGGTCCCACGAAGCAGCGCGATCTTGTAAAGAAGCTCCAGGTCGAACGGGCGACGCTGAGCGCGGTGGTCGGTGCGCTTGCCACCAAGCAGCTGGTCGAGCAGGTGCAGGACACCGTCGATCTGCGACAGAAGCTACTTCGCCTNACGCCNGCCGGCGAAGATCTGTGGGGCAAGCTGCCTGACCTCAGNTTCATTCACGAAGCGGCGTTCGGCGGCATCAGCGAGACNGATGCCGCAATCGTGGTGCGCGTGCTTCGGATTGCTACCGAACGCCTAGGTCAAAGATTCGAAGAAGTAATGTGATGACGATCCTTTTAACGGGTGCGACCGGGCTGGTCGGAGAGCGCCTTCTGTCCCGGCTCATCGAGGCCGGCACGACCTGCCGCGCCCTGGTTCGGGCCGGCAAGACCGTTGCGGCTGGCGCCTCCGTGTTCGAGGGGGATCTTTTCGATCGTGATGCGCTCGCCAGGGCGGTGGACGGCGTCTCGGCGGTTGTGCATCTTGCCGCTGTATTTCGCACCGCCGACACGGATCTGATCTGGAAGAGCAATCTCGAGGGGACGCAAAACCTGATCGCCGCGGTAAAGGCGCAGGCTCCCAACGCCCGCTTCATCATGGCGAGCACCGCACATGTTTACGGTCGGGCCGGCTCTCATCCAGGTCGCGAGAGCGATATCGTCGATCCGCAGCAGGCTTACCCCGCCAGCAAGGTGGCTGCCGAGCGTGCGCTTCAGGACAGTGGCCTCGCCTGGTCCGTCTTGCGTTTCCCCTTTGTGTATGGCGATGGCGACGGCCATCTCGAGGCGCTTCCCTCGCACCTGAGCGCGTTCGCTTTCCACCCGGCGCAGCGCATGAGCACCGTCCATCACCGTGATATCGCCGCGGCCATCGAGCTGGGGCTGACAGGCGCGTTCGACGGGCGGATCGTCAACATCTCCGATGACGCAGCGACGACGATCTACGAACTGGTGCGCCTTGTCGGCGAGGATATGGATGTGTCGTCAAACCCCATGCCGGACCCGTGGTATCTGCATGTGGACGGAGCCTTGGCGCGCAGTCTCGGCTTTCGACCGACCGTGCGCACGGTCCGCGAAGCGGTCGAACTGGACCTGCTCTAGCCGACGCCTTCTCCCTTGAGCCCGAAGTCATGCTGGGGAGCGCAACTCGGCATCCAGCATATCGAACGCCTCTCGTAACAGGGTGGGCATCGAACGCGCGCCAACCTCGCGGTTGAACGCTTCGGTGGACAAGCGGATGGCGCCCATTGCGATCATCGCCACAAGTTGGAGCGCGGGTTTTCGCCCGGATTGCGGCCAACGCTCCCGCAGGGCCGCGAGCAACACTCTCTCCTGCTCGACATAGCTGGCCTGCTTCCGGGCCTGCACGGTTTGGCTCGATCGCATCAATCGGTCGATCGCCAACATATCGTCAGGAGGAACCGCGGCGCATACTTCGATGACGGCGTCGCGCACGGCGTGGATTGGCTGGGTGCCAGGCGGAGCCTTGCGGATCGCGTCGGCAATCATGGTGCCCATTCCACTCTGCAGCGAGATGAGGATGTCATCCTTGGACTTGAAGTAGTGGAAGAAGGTTCGCCGGGAGATCGCGGCGGCAGCGGCGATGTCGTCCAGCGTGGTCGCTTCGTAACCGCGCTCGAGAAAAAGGCGTATTCCGGCCTGGGTGATGCGCTCCATCGTCTCGCGGCGCTTTCGAGCCCGCAGGCCTTCTTCCGGTTTAGCGGCAACGGATGGCACCAGAATACTCAAGCCTTGAAACATGCACTGAGTGCAAATATAATTCTGCACTTGGTGCAGTTATATAGGCGGACGAGACATGCGTAAATGGACGACGGCGGATATTCCCGTGCAGGATGGCCGGATTGCGATCGTCACCGGGACAGGAGGGCTCGGCTATGAAACGGCGCTGGCCCTGGCCCGGGCGGGTGCCAACACGATCATCGCGGGCCGTAACGCGCAAAAAGGCGCTGACGCGGTCGCGCGGATTTCTGCCCAGCTTCCATCGGCGCGCGTGCGGTTCGAGATGCTCGATCTCGCGAGCCTGGCTTCCGTCGTCGCTTTCGCCGCCCGGTTGGCAGATCGGGAGGAACAGCTCGATCTCCTCATAAACAATGCGGGGGTTATGGTCCCACCCAGGCGTGAAGAGACGAAAGACGGGTTCGAGCTTCAGTTCGGCACGAATTACCTTGGCCATTTCGCGCTGACGAACCATTTGCTCCCGCTGCTTCGCAAAGCAGGTGGCGCCAGGATCGTCTCGCTTTCGAGCGTCGCCGCGCGCAGCGGCGCGATCGACCTTGACGATCTCAATGCCGAGAAAAGCTACAAGCCAATGGTGGCATACAGCCAGTCCAAGCTTGCCTGCCTCATGTTCGGTCTCGAGTTGCAGCGTCGTAGCACTGCGGGCGGTTGGGGCGTCACAAGCGTCATAGCGCATCCCGGCGTTGCGCGCACCGACCTGCTGCACAATGCACCGGGTCGCTGGAGCGGGATGGGCCTCACTCGGACCCTGTTGTGGTTTCTGTTCCAGCCGGCCGCTCAAGGGGCGCTGCCGACGCTCTTCGCTGCAACCTCGCCCGATGCCGAACCCGGAGGCTATTATGGCCCGGACGCATTGAGCGAGACGCGCGGATATCCCGCACCAGCGCGTATTCCTCCGGCAGCGCTAGATGAGGCTGTTGCCCGCCGTCTGTGGGAAGCATCCGACAAGCTGATCCAAAGCTTCGGCAACTGACAAGGGTCCGACCAGGCAGCTCCTGCGGCGCTTCGAGAACGGCAAGTTCTGGCAAAAGCGGTAGTAACCGAAGCGAGCCTGTAACGGCGGATTCTGGTCGGATGCTGCTGTCCCAGCACGGCCCGATCAGCAGACGAGATCGCCTTCAATCCAGACGTTGGCGTGCTCAGGTCGAAACGTCCGAACTTGCCATTCGTTAATCAGGTGGCGGAGATGCCCCATTTCAAGGTGAGCGTGGAAGCAGCAGCTTGACATAGAAATCGCACCAAGTACTTTGCACTGCAAAGCGAGGTTTCCGGATGCGCGATATCGATCATGCCCTGTCCGACATTGCCGGTATCCGCGCGCAACTGGCGTCCAGCACGCGCTTTCATGGCTTTGCCCCAGCGGCCATCGCAGGAAGCGGCGCCTTTGCGTTTCTGGCGGCCATGGCGCAAACCTTGTGGCCCGAACGCCTGTCGAATGATCCGGCGCGCTATGTCGCGGTTTGGGTGAGCGTTGCTGTTGCATCTGCCGCCCTGATCCTGGTGGAGGGGCTTGCCCGCGTCGGCCGAATGCATGGCGCGATGGCTTCCACGATGGTGGTTGGCACGGCGCGCCAGATGGCACCGTTCGGTGTCGCCGGTGCTGGCATCACCCTCATCCTCTATGACTCCGCGCCGGGCAGCATGTGGATCTTGCCCGGCTTATGGCAAATCCTGATCGCGCTGATCGGTTTTACCTCGCTGGCAAACTTGCCAAGGGCCATCGCCTGGCCGGCCGGCTGGTACTTTGTTTGTGGCTTGGCCGTTCTCAAGCTTGCCTGCGGGGGAGCGCCGCTGTCACCGTGGATGATGGGCCTTCCCTTCTCGCTCGGGCAGGCAGCGGTTGCCCTCATTCTCCATCGCGATACGGAGCGCCGCCATGCCCGGTTCTGACCGCAAAGCGCCCTATGCCTACGCCGGACTGGATCGGGTCTTTCATGAAAAAGCCCGCCTGGGGATCGCCACGTCGCTGGCCGGACATGCCGATGGGCTGAGCTTTTCCGATCTGAAAGCCTTGTGTGGCCTGACCGACGGCAATCTCAGCCGCCATCTCCAGGTGCTGGAAGAGGCAGACTTTGTCGCGCTGGAGAAAGGTTACGCGGGCAAGCGACCGCATACCCTTTGCCGCCTGACCGATCTCGGTCGGGAGCAATTCATGGCCTATCTGGCCGAGTTGGAGCGTGTGCTGCGACAGGCTGCCCGCGCGACGGCAGGGCGCAGCGTCGATTATCGAAAAACAAGCCCACAAGCAGATTAATATTTTTTGCCTGGAGACTTTGCAATGCAAAGTAATTTAAAAGACACTGCAAGCCCACCGCTCATTTCATTTGGGAAAGCGAGGCTCCGCAGCATCGGTTTTGCGCTGAACGGCATTCGTGCGCTAATCCGCCATGAAGCCAATGCCCGCGTCCACCTTGCCGCCAGCGTGGCCGTGGTGTCGGCAGGCCTGGTGCTGCGGTGTAGTCTTGACGAATGGCGTTGGCTGTTTTCGGCCATGGCAATGGTCTGGATCGCCGAGGCCTTCAACACCGCCATCGAAGTGCTTTGCAACCTGAACCAGCCGAATTTTCACCCCCAGGTAAAACTGATCAAAGACCTGGCAGCAGGCGCAGTCTTGTTGGCGGCCATCGCGGCAACCCTGATCGGCGCGAGCGTGGCCTGGCCACATCTGTTGGATGGTGGCGCATGAAGGTCAAATTTATCCTCCCCGCGCTGACCGAGGCAAAAAGCCCGTTGTGGCGCCCCATCAAGTATTCGCTCTTTCCCCCGCTGGGCCTTGCCACGCTGGCCGCGTTCCTCGCGCCGGAAGACGAAGCCGAACTGGTTGATGACCATGTCGAGCCGCTCAGCATCGATGACCGGCCCGATCTGGTGGTGATCCAGGTCTACATTACCAATGCTTATCGCGCCTATGCGCTGGCCGATCACTACCGCGCGAAAGGTTGTCGGGTGGTCTTGGGCGGTTTGCACGTCACGTCCCTGCCCGACGAAGCGGCTCCGCATGCCGACACGATCTTTCTGGGCCCCGGCGAGCAGACATTTCCGCAATTCCTGCGCGATCTGCGCGATGGATGCCCGAAACCGCGCTATGTTTCCACGCAGGGGCGGACCTTGCATGGCCTGCCCCCTGTGCGGCGTGACCTGATCAAGCGGGATCGCTATCTCGTCCCCAATTCGATCGTAGTAACGCGCGGCTGCCCGCAGCATTGCGACTTCTGCTATAAGGACGCCTTCTTCACCGGCGGCCGCTCGTTTTATGCGCAGCGTATCGACGAAGCGCTGGCGGAAATCGAACGGCTGCCCGGTCGGCACCTCTATTTTCTCGACGATCATCTGCTGGGCGACCGGCGCTTTGCCGCTGGCCTGTTTGAGGGGATGCGCGGCATGGGGCGCCTGTTTCAGGGGGCTGCCACGGTCGATTCCATCCTGCGCGGCGATCTGATCGAGCAGGCGGCCGAAGCGGGCTTGCGCAGCCTGTTCGTCGGCTTCGAAACCTTCAGCCCGCGTAATCTGGCCGACAGCAACAAGAAGCAGAACCTGGCCCGCGACTATGCCGCCGTGGCGCAGCGGCTCAACGATTTGGGCATCATGATCAACGGCTCCTTCGTGTTCGGCATGGATGACGACGACGCCGATGTGTTTGACCGCACGGTGGATTGGGCCGTCAGGCACGGCATCACCACGTCCACCTTCCATATCCAGACGCCTTACCCCGGCACCCGCCTATATCAGCAATTGTCGGCGCAAGGACGCATCCTGACCCACGACTGGGATCTCTATGACACCCGGCACGTGGTCTATCGTCCGGCCAAGCTGACGGCGGAACAGCTCAAGCTGGGGTACGACCGGGCCTATCGCCAGTTTTATTCATGGCGCAACATCATAGGCAGCGCGCTGACGCACGACAGCATTAAGCACCAGTTGAAGCATTTCGCCTACGCGGCGGGCTGGAAGAAGTTCGAACCGCTGTGGGATTTGGCGATCAACGCCAAGCGACTGGGCACGATGACGCCGGTTCTCGAAGCGGTTCTGTCAAAGGTGACGCGGCGTAAAACGAAACCACAGCAACCCCTTACCATCGCGCCAAAGCCAGAATTCTCTTAAGCAACTTCGCTGTGGAATGCTGTGGTCGGTCCTGGGTGTAATGGCTGCTGGATGCGACCAGCCTCCATCGCCCTCATAGCTGCCGTTCTCCGCTTCGAGTTAGCTCATCGAGAGCTGACGTACATTCATGTGCTCGTCGACGATGGCAGATGGGCCGTCATGCAACAAACGCCCCGTGTGCTGGCGAAGTCGCGGTGTGGATGATCAGCACTGGATGGTCACGTGATGACATGGTCCGGTGGCCACCCAAATGATCCTGACAGGCGCGCTATTTGCCGAATGATCTCTGTAAATTGGAGCGACCGTTGCGATAAACTATTGGTTGCAGACAATGCTCAATTCCCCGTAGGCTTCTCTCGAGAAATCGCGTGGTGAACGAGGGGCTGCTATGATCAAATTCGTTATTGCCGCCGCTGCTGCTTTGGCACAGCCGGCCGATACGACATATGAGGGCAAGTGGTTCGTAAGTGACGATACTGACAACAATACCGGGGAGCGTAAGGTCTACGCATTCCGAGTGTACCTAAAGCCAAGTGATCCTGACTACGTCACTCTTACTATGCGTTGCACAAACGGGAAGCCGACGTTCTTCGTAGATTGGGACGGCCTCGCCTTCCCAGATGAGACCGTGTTAACGATAGGTCCGGTCAACGACCCCGACGCCGAACCGAACGAAAAGAGCTACGTGTTCGAGAAGTCCACCGAGATCTCTGAATCTGGCCTTCGAGCCTCACCGGAGATTTCCGCAAGCATCATCGCTGCTCTCGGAAAGGCCAAATACGCCACCGTGACGGCGCATCTTGCATCCGGCAGTCGCACAGTGGGGGTAGAGATAGATGGGACACAGCGGGCGTGGGACCGTGTTTCGCGGCATTGCCCAGTCCAGATCATGCCGCGTCCGCCGCTATGAGCTTGCTCGCCTAGCTTGATTCAGTATTTCTAACGCACGGCTAAGACGCGCATTCTTGGGGGCGTCATGAAACGATTTCTGCGGATTGGTTATCAGATCATGCCCTCCTTGCGGACGTTTGGTCTGCCACAGGAGATTCCTGATAGCGGTTATTCGTTCATCCCCATTTTAGTGACGCTAACTGAGACAAAACCGTCGTTCCCGGCTCGCTGTTTGAATGGCGGCTTCCCAAGCTAAACGGAGGAAAGAGCGGCTCACTACCTTAATGTAAAGACATCGCTTCCAAGTTTCATGAAAGTATGATTTTATAGTTTCATGAAACTTGGGAAAACGGCCGGCGGAGGCGATGACGAGCATCTCCAGATCCAGGTTCCTGCGGCGACCAAACGAGATCTCGGGCAGCGCGCTCTCGATACCCGTGAGCCGATCCGCATGGTCGTGCTGAGAGCATTGGCAGCCTATGGCGTGACGGTGCCCGAGGGCGCGATCACCGATCGGCGGAAACGCAGCTGATGGCCGACGATTTCGAAGCGCTGACCGTCGATCAATATGTTCGCGAGGCGGCGCGGACCGACCAGCGCAAGGGGCCGGGAACGATTGGCTTCACGATGCTGGGTCTGGTCGGCGAGACCGGCAGCCTGCTCGCCGAAGCCAAGAAGAAGCAGCGCGATGCCGCATCCTATCTGGGTTATGCCGAAGCCGTCGCCGAGGAGATTGGCGATGTGCTCTGGTATCTGGCCGCAGTGGCGCGCCGGCACCGACTGGCGCTGAGTGATATCGCCGCTGCGGCGCTGGTAGCCGACGGCGTCTATCGGGCCGGGGACAATGCCGCCCTCAGCCTGCATGCGCTGCAACCGGCGCATATGCCGCTCGTCAAGGCGCCGATGCCGAAATTCGAACATGGCCTGCTCGGACTGGCGGGAGAGGTCGGCCTGTTGGCGCGCGGCATCGACGGCGCCGGGCATCCCGGCCACCGCGCGGCCGTGGCGCAGCGTCTTGTGGCGATCATGCGTCGATTGATCCAGGCTGCGACCGATTCCGGCGTCACACTGGAAGGCGCTGCGATCAAGAATCTCCAGAAGATCTTCGACCGCTGGCCGCGCGAACGGCAGTATCCGTCCGCGTTTGACGAGAACAAGGATGCCGAGGAACGGCTTCCGCGCACGATGGAGATCGACGTCTATGAGCGCACCGTGCGCGGGCAGGTCTATGTCTTCCAGCGTTCGCGCGGTGTGTATGTCGGGGATCGGCTGACCGATAACGCGATCGAACCGGACGATTATCGGTTCCACGACGTCTTTCACTATGCCTACGTCGCGGTGCTGGGCTGGTCGCCGGTCATTCGTGCCTTGCTTCGGCTCAAGCGGAAGAGCGACCCCAAGCTCGACGACGCCGAGGACGGCGCGCGTGCGATCCTGATCGAGGAAGGCGTGACGTCCTGGCTTTTCGGCCAAGCGCAGCAGCTCAATTTCTTCGACGGTGTGAAGCCGGGCGGACTTCCGCTGGACATGCTCAAGCATGTCCGCCAATTCGTCGCCGGCTACGAGGCCGACCGCTGCCCGCTGTGGCTCTGGGAGGAGGCAATCCTCCAGGGTTACGCGGCTTTTCGCTTCCTCCAGAAGAACCGACGGGCGCGAATCGCCATCGATTTCGCCCGCCACCGCTTGCATATCAAGGAGTTGCCGTGATGACCCCCAAAAGCTTTGTATCGGCACTCGCGGCTACTGATCTACCTTCGGTTTTCAATCCATGGCGCGATCGATGCCCGATCCATGATCGTCGTGATGCGGCCGCCCAACGCCGGGCCAATCTGGAAGGTGTGATCGCCGCCGCGCTCGACGCGCGCGTGGAGACGATCTGGATCGCCCGCGACCTTGGCTATCGCGGCGGCCGCAGGACCGGCGTGCCGCTCACCGACGAGGTGCATCTGACCCATGCTGCGGCGCTGATGGGCGGCATCGCGCTGGAGCGCGCCACCGAGGGTCCGGCGATCGCCGAGCGCACGGCCGCGATCGTCTGGCAGGTGCTGAGCCGGATCGGCCAGCCGGTGATGCTCTGGAACGTGTTTCCCTTCCATCCGCACGAAGCGAACGATCCAATGTCCAATCGCTGCCACACGCGTGCGGAGCGCGAAGCGACCTGGCCGCTGTTGCAGGCGCTGGTGTCGATGCTTCAACCCAAGCGGATCGTCGCAATCGGCCGCGACGCCTATCTGGCGCTCGACGGGCTCGACATTCCGACCACCGCCATCCGTCATCCGAGCTATGGCGGTCAGCGCGAGTTTATGGACGGCATGTTCGACTTGTATGGCATCGCCGATACCCCCCGCGCGCCCGAACTTCCGCTCGAATCGCGCTATGCGGCCGCTGCGACCTACGCATTGGCCTGATCGCAGGCCGCAAGCAGCGCCTTGATGTCGGTCCGGTTCCATTTGACGGTGTCGATCGTTGCATGGGTGGACAGGATCGTAAGGGCCCCTGGCGCGATGCCCGCTTCAGCGGCGACGAATGCCATCAATCGGCCGAGACCGATCAGATTGCCGAGCAGCTTCTCGATATAATAGTGGTTCCGGTACATCGCGGTGAGCGCCAGCCTCCGGTTGCTGCCGTCGCCGATTGGCTTGAAGCTCGCGAAGCTGAGGCACTGGCCGCCATAGGGTGAATCATCGACGTCGCGCCCGGGATCGAACACGCTCAGTTCGAACTTGTTGAGCGCACTGATCGAGGGATCCTTGAGGCGGCGGATGATGTCGGTGAGCTGGTTGATCGGCTCGCCCTTGAGCTGCGGCAACTGCATCATCCGCTCGAAATAATACCCCGACCACCGATCGCCCTTGTTGCGCACCTTGGGCAGGACATTGTCGCGGAAGCGGTCGAAGAAGAGCGGCGATCCATGCCGGTGATAAAGGGCAGCCGGGAAGATCGTATTGGCGACCGTCTCTATGCGCTTGGCGCCGTGCTTGCCGAAGAAGTCGTCGACCGCTGCGACCACCGGATCGGCGAGACTGGCGCGTGCGAGCGGATCGGCTACGTCGATGACGACGTTGAAGTCGTGATGGCCAGGCCGCCCATCGACGAGCGCGACGGCTTTACGCCATGCAGAGATGCAGTCAGGCTGCGGCGGAACGGGAAGGTACATCGATCTCCTCCGTTAGAATTGCCGTCGCGAACAGGCGCGGCTTCAGGAATTTCTCTGTGAGCCAAGCATGCCCATCGACACCCCAGCCCGCGCCCCAGCTGTTGCGCACGAGGATTGCGCTTTGACCCTCGGCGAGGCCATGACCGACCGCGAGGATCGCATGGCGCAGGCTCAGATCGGGCACTTCATCATTGACCGGATCGACGATCCCTTCGCTCGATGGCTGAAAGAATGAGGCGGATAGGCAGGACAGCAGCATCACCGGCCGCTCGGCATCGAGCGATGCAAGGATCGCGGTGAGATCAAGCTCCGCCGCGCCACCCTTTCTGCCGAAGCATGGCCCGGTAATGGCGGGCGGAACCCATCCATCGCCCGTTACGATGCCGAGATAGGGCCATCCGCTCTCAGCAGGCTGTCCGTCCAGCCGCAGCGCATCTAGCATCGTGGGCAGGGTTGCCCCTTGATCGGGTGCGCGACGGCCACGGCGCTGGGCGTGAAAATAGACGTACTCGCAGGACAGCGGCGTCCACCCGTCGCGCAAGGCGGCGTGCCCATCACTCGCGGCGAAGGCGAGACAGGTCGGCCGCACACCCTGATCGCGCACCGGTCCGAGCAGGTGCCGAAGATCGGTCTTGATCGCGATCATGTGGATCAGGCCGCCTCGAGCAAGTGGCGCCGTTCGGCGCGGGAAAGCCCTTCCTGCTCGGGGCCGGTAAGGTCGTAGTCGATGGTCAGGCTGGCGTGTGCGACCGCCGGCTGCCACGGGCGCCGTTCGTTTAGTGACATGCGGCCGCGTCCCGCCGCTTCGGGTGCCGCGGTGACGCGGCGAACAACCGGCCCGCCGATCGCCTCGGCCTCGAACGCTTCGCGCTCATCGCGCACCACAGCAAAACCGCTCGCGATAAGCTGGTTGAGATCCCAGAGATAACCGCCGCCGCTATGCTCTTCGAGGCGCAGCACGAACAGGTCGTTGCGACTGCCATCAAGGCGCACGCCCTCGTCGCGTTCCGTCAGCAGCCAGACATCGCCGCGATAATTTTCGGGCCGATAGTCCTTAAGCAAATCGACCTTGAGGCTGCGGGGCTGGGTGTCGAGCAACTCGCGCATGATCGCGTCCGAGATGAGATCGTAGCGGACCAGGGTGCGGCAGGTCGCCTCATAGCTGGCGCCGATACGCAGCGAGAGCTGATAAGCGATATTGGGTCGGCGGAGATCGGCGACGGTCCAACCCTGCCGTACGCAATGTTGGGCAATCAGCCATTTGGGCATCATGAATGCGATCGCGAACGCATCCGCCTCGGTTTCCTGGAACTGGCTGCCGGGTTCGGGGCTCATCGGCATGCGGCGCAGGATACTCTCATCGTCGAGGCTCGGTTCGTGCCGCATCGAGAAATGACCCAGCTCATGCGCGGCGGTGAACCGCTGGATGCTCATCGGTCGTTCGGTCGTGACCAGAACGCCGGGTGCGGGAGCACTTAGATAAGCGCCGAGCAGGCCCTTAAGCGGGCGCAGCAGCAGCGGCAGGTCGAGCGCATGGATCGCGCCGAACACATCCACATTGCCGCCCTGCTGTTCGATACGAGCCTGAGTGCCGAGCTGCCGATGGAGGCGACCCGCCGCCATCGCACCTGTTCGGACTGCGCTGGCATAATCGCGTGCCACGGATCAGGCCGCCCCGCCCGACGAGCGCGCCCGCAAATATTCGGCGAAGCGACTAAGTTCGGCGCGGTCCTCGGTCGACAGATCGGCGACGCGCCGCGCCAGATGGGCAACATCGGCTGGCAGGCTCGCCGACGCCTCGTCCTCGCCGGTGAAATAGGCGACCGATTGCCGGTAGAGCTTGGCGAGGCGCGTGAGTTCGATCGCTTCGACACGGCGTTGGCCGCTTTCGATGTCAGTTAATGCGGTGCGGGGTATCTTGAGATAGGTCGCTACCTCATCCTGCTTTAGACCCAGATATTTGCGGGCTTCACGCAAGCGGTCGCCCAACCGCCGGCGCTCGGCCTCGTCATCGGCCACCTGTCCAAGCGACAATTGCGTCACGGCTTGGCTCCCTTCTTCTTGATCCAGACCTTTTCAATCCTGGGCACCAGATGTCCGAGCGCTTCCTCGACCGAGACATAGCCGCCGGTCTGCACAATATTGTCGCGCAACTCGAAGCCGATCACCGCCTCAACCACGCACAGCGTGTCCACAATGGAAAGCGAGTCGAGCGGCACCGGCGCGTTCCTGATACTGGCCTCATCTTTCGGAAGTGTGATGCCGCGCAATTGCGCTTCGATGCGGGCGACCTCGAGCAATTCGTCGAGCAAGGCCTTGATCATGTCAGCCTTGGGGAACGCCGTGATTGCCGGAGCGGGGGGAGCAATGGTTGCCATTCGAACCTCGCACGATTTCGCTACATTCACTCTCTATAATGTCTGAATTTCAGACATGCAAGGGGTTCGGAAATTGTTTCGTGTCCCCTTACTTGAAACTGCTCGCTCTCAAAGTGAGCTTGGCCTGACCGCCATCAGTTTCACAATCACTAAAATCTAAGGATCGACCGACTGCGCTCGATTCGCCGGCGAGATTGCCGCATGGGTGAACGCACCATCTCGCTACCAATCCGCAAACAGCTCGGCATGATAATTAGACCTCATCCACCGCTCCATCTCAGAAAAATGCGCAAGGCCCCAACCGTGGCGCTTTGCCGATTGACGCATACTATCTGTCAGCGTCTGATTAGTTACTATAAGATCACCATGCGATCCAAACTCGCTTTTTTTTCTTACAAGCGAACCCAGCTTCTCTCGCTCGGTAATTGGCCAAAGACGTATTGCCTCTCCCTCATGCTCGAAAATGAGGCTTTGTCCATCATCGTCGCGTAGACGCCAATTATAGCCTGAAGCGATCGACACGCAGAAGTCAGTAAAATCGCTTGGCGTCCTTTTGCTAAGGCGAACATTCATAGCGAATCCAATTACGTCAGGCGCGCCAGATGCACGCGGACTTGGAAATAGCTCGACGTCTATCTGGTGACGACCAATTTGGATTGTACGAAGAGTTTCTTGGGCAGGAAGCGTATAGGGCCAGAGCAGCGCAATTCGTTGTGCGCTATGAAGGGGCGCTTCCTCGCAGAGCATCGAATACAGTACGCGCCCGATCATTTCTTCAGGGGCCAGCTTGGCAATATATCGAGCGGCTCCGACGAGACCGATTCCCGAATGGCGGCTCTTCCGAGAGAGGATCTTTGCGGGATCGTTGTTACGAACTGACCAGATAAGTCCGTTCAGCGCTGCGCGTACAAAACGACTTGCAACATTTGAGGCCGACATCGCATTGGTAAAGGTGCCGGTCTGACGAAGCCGATGCGCAGTGATCAACCAAAGTGTGTCGAAATGATCCAAGCTTTCGGAGATCAACTGGGGCGAAGCCTTGCTCGTCTTTGGTGTACCGAACCCAGTAGGGCGGATATTAATAAGGTGGCGGAACTCTGAACCGTTGCTCTGCTGAGCAAATTTTTCTTGGATCACCTGTACATCGGACAGGTTGCTGCCGGAGATCCCAATTAACAAGGGCGGTGTCACGGAGGATCCAGAGCGAGGCTCGGTCGAGGAGCCCTTTACGTATGCTCCGCCTCGAGGGGCTACGGGATTGTCGAGTGCGGCATAGTAAGGCGCGCGTTTCAAGACGAAACGGGCGATTCCGCCTATGCCGGTTACGATCCATTGCGGTCGCCCCTTTTCTTTTTGGCCCGTTGATTTGACGAGTGGATGAAATCGCAATTCAGCGATGTCGAACATCTGCGCCAATTGAGACCAATCGGTCGGATTATCTAGCGCGCCAGCGAGCCTTTGGTCTCCGTATACGTTGGTGACGCCCCGTTGCGTTACCGCAATTACCTCACGGATTGCACGCCGATCTTCGCTACTTCGCGCATTTCGCGATAGATCGGCCTTTATCGCGGGCAAGAGAATCATCGTATCTAGCCAGGTCTCAGCCCCCGCACGCGAGATTGCGGCCAAGCCCGCGAACGCCGCCTTCAACACACTTGGAAAACGCCTCTCGGCTGAACAGAATTGCACCAGCTCCGCTGCTGCCATCGGTGAAGTGGCGAGGCCGCCCCGGGCCAATAGTTCTGAACCAAGATGCTGAATTTTCTCTGCGTCGCCAATATGGACTTCGCCAGTTTCATCACGAAATGCCCAAATGCCGGGCTGGCCGATATCGACTTCGAGCGAAGGAACCGGCCCCTCGGGTAGAGGTCTCTCCAGCAAGACAGGTAAGAGTTCGGAGACATTATTTTGCGCGTCGATCCGTTGGATAAACGCATGGTTCGCGTTGGCGTGCGCCGCAAAGACCGGCAATAGGAAGCCAGCGCCTGGGCCACCGACAGAATTCAGCCCGATCAGCGCCACCATCAAAGGTCAGCCTCACTTATCAAGCCCATCCGAATGTAATAGTTGAAACAGATATCCGTTATCATGCTCATATATTCGCTCGGCCTACTGCGGCTAACTACTCGATAGGGCAGCAAATCAACGCCGAGGGCATTTAAGGCCTGGCCGGTTGCTCCGTCAGCGAAAGTGGAAGGCAGAACCACGGCAGCGACAGACTCGGCGATTGGGAGGGGAGCACCAGTCTGAATCTCGACGCCGGATCCTCGGCTGTCGATGGCATTGCTTTCTTGCGCGCTTATGAGTGCGTGATAGCTGAAAGCCTCGAATTCCGACGGATCCAATGTGGGAGCGGCACCCGGTTTGCCCGTAAGATATGCTGGCACTGAACCGAAAAAGCCACCGATAAGCTTACCCGGCGTGGCTGAATCTGGTTCGAGACCGAAATCAGCTAGCCGCATCGCTTTGTGCAGATAGTTTTCGTAAAAGCCTTGGATGAATGCTCCGGAATCAAACGGATAGATTCGCTTGATCGCAATCGCCCAACCAGGCCTTAAGATCAGACAAACCGGGAAATAGTGGCTGAGGCTAGTCGGAGCGGCGTCATTGTTAGGCCGGAACGCCGGCCTGCCATAGAACAGATAGGTTAGGTTTTCTCCGAATACGTTGCAAGGCTGTGGCTCAAGCTGTTTCGCAGTTAGCACATCCTCCAAGACGTAGCTGTCCGTGCTGTGAACGAGTGGCAGCCTTGGGCCTGCCTCAGCAGCGCCGTCGACTAGTGTGCGCAGTCTTTGTTTCCCGACATCGTGAATATGTGGCAAAGCGGGCATCCTCTTGAACGTCGCAAATCTCACCTTAGCGCCGACTTCTACGATCGGCCATTCCAGTGATTCACCTGGCCAAAAGCTGGCTGCCTGAACTTAGGATTGGAACTGGAATCCGAACTGGCCCAGAGCGTCGAACCGGGAAGCTAGGGCAGTCGCAAGAACGTCCGCTATCCCATTTCGTTGGCTACAAGCTGCCTGTCAGGATCGTCCGCGATCCCGGTCGAAATCGGATCCGCACTTACCTCCGCAGATTGCCCACCAAGATTGAGCAGGCCACTTCCTTTTTCACCTTCGCCGCACGCTTCTGGCAATCCTCCAACGCTTTGTCATTGCTCGCCCAAACGCTGGCGGCGTCCCGCAACGCCTGCCACCGCTGCGGATCATAAACTTGAAGCATCCGCTCCCCCGCCGCCCAGCCATCGCGCTGGAGAAGGCCGGCCGCACGCTCCTCCGGCCAATGCCAGTCCTCTGGCACCGCCCGGTCAACGACGTCCGGAACAGCCCAACCCAGCAGGAAGCCTGTCACCACTCCGATGGCTGCTACGACACCCAACCAGCGCAGTTGCTGAAGCCCCTCAGGATGGATTGCACGATGTCGTTGATCGTGAGGACGGTGCGATCCAGGTCAATCCGCGCCGCGCCGAAGTGCTGTCGTTCAACCTCACTGGCCCTGGCCGTGGCATGATAGATCTGGCCGGCAATGCTCTGGGGCGTCAGCTGCAGCGCGGGACTGCTCGCCAGCGTCTCGATCGCGGCTGCCGCGTCATCCTGGCAGGCATGAATGCGGGCCAGGTCCTCGGTGTAATCGCGGCTGTGCAATTCCTGCTGCCGGACCGCAAAGCCTTCGACAGCGGCAACGAGGGCGGCCAGCTTGTGGGTCATGGCCTCGAACGCCACTTCCGGACGGTCGAGGTCGGCCTGGGCGTTTGCGCGGTTGGCGGAATTGTTGGTCACAGCCCCATCCCCCGGTCACGCCCACGCTCGAGCGAGTGGGTCAGTTGCTGGGCGATGGACCTGGTCCTCGCGGCTTCGTTGATGTCATGGCCACTGATGCCCGGCGACCATTCCCGCGACCACTGTTTGCCGATCAGCTGATTGCCCCGCTTGCTGAGTGCATTACCCAGTTCATGGTCCTTCTCCAGCCCCTTGGCCATGGCGCGCATCTGGCCTTCCACCTGCTGGCGCGCCTCGCGGTTGCTGCTGCCGGTGAGACGGCCGCGCTGGTCCTGAAGCTGCTGCCAGGAATCGACGAAGCGGTCGGCGCGCAGTTCGGGATCGGCGCGGATCTTGGCTTCGAGCTTCATGGCACCGATGGCATTGGCGGTGCGGCCGATGGAGGCCTCGACCATCAGGCTCGGATTGCGCTGGAAGGCGGTATCGAGATCGCGCGCGCTGCCGCCGGGCAGCGCGTCGAGCGCCTGGACGGCGCGGGCCTGCGCGGCCTTCTGGTATTCAAGCGCAGGGAGCTGCTGTCTGGTCATGCGGTCGATCTCCGCCGTGGCGCGGGCGTAGCGCTCGACCGCCTGCTCGAGGCTGGGCCTGGTCTCGATCTGCTGCGCTGCTGCCAGGGCCGGCTTGGTGTGTTCGTGGGTTGCCTGCTGATCCTGGACCGGCGGCCTGGCAGAGCTGGGCACGCTGAGCCGCAGCCCGGCAAAGCGACCCTTGCGTTCGGTTTGCTCCGCGCTGGCTGGT
>Ga0065704_10070713_pt1 | contig 17229 bp, 17 predicted proteins | sample SwiRhicommuniRL2_FD_59091 | JGI IMG/M metagenome (GOLD analysis project Ga0065704, IMG submission 59091) | Switchgrass rhizosphere bacterial communities from Rose Lake, Michigan, USA - RL2 v2 (version 2) | ecosystem: Host-associated > Plants > Roots > Rhizosphere > Soil | place: East Lansing, MI
AAGAAAAGGTTCAGAAGAAAGAGATACTTCCCGGTAAATCGTATCAGATTACAACAAATACATCTGCTACGGTCGATGTCATAAACCGGCTTGAAAGAGAACTTACCAGTGTTCAGGCAAGAAAGACAGCATGCATAGAAGCATTAACCAATTTGAGGTTTGAGAAGAGGAAAGAGCTTGGCGATCAGAGAGGTAATGAGCTTGTAAGAGCTTGGGCAGAAAAGGTAATGCAGACAAGGAGGAATTCGGATGGATAATTGGCTTGATGAATTCCTTGAGGAAAGTATTCAGATATGGCAGCAAGACCCGGTTCGCTTTTGTATTGAAGTATTGGACTTCGTTCCTGATGAATGGCAGGAGGCAGTATTAAGAGATTTAGCACAGGCACCTAAGGTAACGGTTAAGTCCGGCCAGGGTGTTGGAAAGACTGGTCTCGAAGCTGCAACCTTGTTATGGTTCCTTACCTGCTTTCCCGGATCACGTGTTGTTGCTACAGCTCCTACGAAACAGCAGCTTCATGATGTGCTTTGGTCTGAGGTTGCCAAATGGCAAAATCGCTCTCCGTTGCTCTCACAGCTTCTTAAATGGACAAAGACATATATTTATATGGTCGGCTATGAAAAGCGTTGGTTTGCGGTAGCGAGGACTGCTACGAAGCCAGAGAACATGCAAGGCTTTCATGAAGATAATATGCTTTTCATCGTTGACGAGGCTTCAGGTGTAGCGGATCCGATCATGGAAGCTATTCTCGGTACCTTAACCGGTGAGAATAATAAGCTGCTGATGTGCGGAAACCCAACAAAGACTTCGGGTACCTTCTATGATAGCCATACAGCTGACAGAGCTATTTACCGATGCCATACGGTCAATTCAATGGATAGCAAGAGAACTAACAAAGAGAATATCGAATCCCTTATCAGAAAATACGGCGAGAACAGTAATGTTGTCCGGGTCCGTGTCTATGGTGAGTTTCCGGAGCAGGAAGACGATGTATTCATTCCGATATCATGGCTTGAAGGCAGCATCAAGACGGAATTGTCCGATGCTACTGCAAAGGCTTTCGGAGTATATCGCAATGATGCCGGTGTTCTTCTTCCGGTGGATACAAGCGGTGTTACTCAAATTGATATCGGGTGTGACGTTGCCCGCTTCGGTGATGATAAGACCTGCATCGGCTATCGTGTGAATGAGGTTACCAAGATTTACAAAAAGTATAACGGTCAGGATACAAACTGGACAGCGAGCAATATTGCTAAGCTGGGTTTGGGACTGATTGATAAATTCAAATATAAAGACCGCATCCCGGTAAAGGTGGATGATGGCGGTGTAGGGGGTGGAGTGGTAGATCAGCTTAGAGCATTGAAGCGAACCTATCCACAGAAGTATTCATGGATGGAGATTATCCCGGTGAACTTCGGACTACCGATCAAGCACAAATACTACCATGATACCACGACTTACATGATGGGAATTGTCCGGGACCTGATACAGCCCTTCGATGCAGAAGGGAATAAAAAGAAGCCGGAGCTGATACTACCAAATGATAATGATTTAGTCGGTCAGCTGTCGTGCAGAAAGTATTCGTTTCTAAGTAATTCCAAGCAGAAGGTAGAAAGCAAAAAGGAAATGAAAGACAGAGACCTTTCCTCTCCTGATGAAGCTGACTGCATCCTGCTTGTTTGTTTGCCTGTAACATTGAAAAAGAAAAAAGGAAAGGAGGGATAGGATTTGGAAGGTGAAGAAAAAGTGACACCTCAGGTCGGGGTAAGAATAATCAAATCTGCTGAACCAATGGATCCGGCTTATGATGTGATAGCAAAAGCGGAGACACCTCAGCAGCTTTCGGAAGTAGAGAAAGTAAATTCAGCAGAATGGATTCAGCATGTCATTGACCAGCGAGGCCTTAAGGAGCTGGTACAGCATTCAACAGTCCTTCCCCAGTGCATCAGGGCATATAAAAACAATATCTGTGGTTTTGGTATTGGAGTAAGATATGCTGACGATTACAAGGAAGAAACCGAAGCGATGATAGCAGAATATACGAATGCAGAGAGGATTATCAATCTGCTTAATATCGATATGCAGACGAAGGAAGTATTTGAAAACATCATTGAATCTCGTGAGACATTCGGTATTGCATATCTGGAAGTTATTCGGAATGCCGCTGATGAAGTGGTACAGATCGAGCATATCATTGATACACCTACCATCGAAATGACTTATCCTTTAGCGCCTTATGTTGACACCACTTACTTTTATAAGGGTGAAGTGATTTCCAGAAAGAGAAAGTTCAGGAAGTACCGCCAGACGGTCGGGGGTAAAACAGTTTACTTTAAGGAATTTGGTGATCCTAGGGTAATGGATAAGAATACCGGAAGATACGCTGATGAAGAAACGGGAGAAGTCATTGCTCTGGATGATAGAGCAAATGAAATCCTTGATTTCCAGTTGGGTACCGAATATTACGGTGAGGTTCGTTGGATTGGCCAGGTGCTGACGGTCGACGGTACCAGAAGAGCAGAGGTTTTGAATAACAACTACTTCCGGAAGGGAAGACATACACCGCTGATGATAGTCGTTAAGGGTGGTACTCTTACAGATGATAGCTTCACAAAGCTTCAGACATATATGAATTCCATTCAAGGTGAAAATGGTCAACATGCATTCCTGGTACTGGAAACGGAAAACTCTGATACAAGAGCTGACTTCTCAGATACCAAGCAGCCAGAGATTGAGATTAAAGACCTTGCAGCTATCCTACAGAAAGATGAATTATTCCAGGAGTATTTAAACAACGGTCGGAAGAAAATACAATCTTCTTTCCTTCTCCCGGATCTGTATGTAGGATATACAACGGACTTTAACAGGGCAACAGCACAAACAGCCATGGAGGTTACGGAGAAGCAGGTATTTCAGCCGGAGCGTATTTCCTTGGCATGGGTAATCAACAACAAGCTCCTGAATGGGTATGGTTTTAAATATGTCGAGGCATATTTTGAAGAGCCTGATATCACTAATCCGGATGATATATTCAAGATACTTAATGTTACTGAACGTGCCGGCGGTCTTCCTCCGAATACAGCAAAGGAATTGACATTCAAGACCCTTGGCAAAGATGCAGAGGATTATCCTGATGAATGGGGTAACATACCGCTGCAGTATCTAAAATCATTACCACAGCAGCCGGTTACACCTGACCTTGTAAACCAGGTAGATGCACAGATTCAGAAGGCAGCCAATAAGAAAGAGGATGAAGTCCTTGCTGTCATGAAGGAAGTCAGAAAGCTACTTGTGAATATGAGTGAAGGAGGCAAGTAAATGTGCCAATATTGCGATTTAATCAAAGCCATAGACAGATACATACAGAAAGCAGATGATGAATTAGAAGATGCTCTTGAGAAAGAGGGCTTCGCTGATCCGGAAGGAACTGCAAAGGAAATCAATTCGATTGAAGACCAGGTATCCGAAATACTGGATAATCAGACATCGGTATTTCTTGATGCTCTGAAAAAAGCAGCTGACAACGGATTAGACCTTCAAGCGTTCTTTGCTGATGTATGGCCGGAGCTTATGGCATCTGATATAACCGGTGAAGAATTACTCAAATTATTCTTGAATGAATTCACCGAAACAATTCCTAAGATAACCACAAACTATCTCATGGAAATGGATTCCGAATTGGTTGCTGATCAAATCACAAAAAGAACTACAGCATGGATAGACAGCTGGAGCAAAGACCTTGCTGACCTCATGAAGCTAAATTCTCATGAAGAGATTGGGAAAGTCCTGAAGGATAGTATTGCAAATGGTAAAAGCATCGAAGAACTTACCCGGGATATCATGGAGAAGGGAATCCGGAATACTAGGTATAAGGCGCGCAGGGTTGCAATTACCGAAACCTTAAGAGCACATTCTTATGCAAGGGAAGAAAGTATTCGCCAGAACCCAGCTGCAACCGGTAAGGAATGGGTACATACCGGCGCATATAGAAATGAACCCAGGCAGAACCATGTTGATATGAATGGTCAGATTGTTGGAAAAGCGGAACCGTTCGAGCTTACCGGAAAAGACGGAACCATTTATTATCCTATGGTCCCGAGGGATAGCAGTCTTCCGGCTTCCGAATCTGTTAATTGCCATTGCATACACCGGGCAGTCATTGACGATGATGTTCTTGGGTTGTCCTTGGAAGAGAGGAAGCGCCTTCAAGCTGAAATAATTGCCGAAGATGATAAAGCATGGGAAGCAGAGAACACAGCAGATGCGGATAGTGAATAATTGTTTCATTGATGCCCTCTAAAATGACGAAATAGAGGGTTTGTCCTAATTTTGATATGTTAATACCTTAATACCTTGTTAGCTCTAAAATTAAACATAAACCATGGCAGCCGAAAACGGCTGTTTTTATTTTGCAACTTTCCAGTTGCAAGGAAGGAGGTACGCATGAGTAATCAGATTGAAAGAGCTTTTACCTATCATGCTCCTAAGGAGGGGCAACCGGAGAAGTACCAGGCAATCAGAGACAAAGCGAAAGAGCTTGCATATGTGATTGACAAAGAAACTCCGGAAAGCAGAGAAAAATCTCTTGCCATGACAAAGTTAGAGGAAACCGTGATGTGGGCGAATGCTTCAATCGCTCGGAATTAGAAAGGCGGTGATCCGAACGTATCTCCCTATGACGTTGGGTTAAACGTCGCTATGCAATTCTCGAAAGGAGGTGAAAGAGAAAATGGGAAAGGAAGCAACGCTTAAAAAAGCATATGAAATTACAGATGCTAAGATCTCTTTTGTTTCGCTCGTTGATAAAGCTGCCAACAAAAAGCAGTTTCTTATTACCAAAGCCGAAAATGGTAAGGCGAACTTCTCTACTTATGGACGTATCCTGAAGGTGGATGAAGAGCACCACTATGTAACAGGGGTTGTGTATGAGCCTTTGGTTAAGGATGCTCACGACAACTACATGACCGAAGAAGAGATTATCAAAGCTGCATACTGGTTTGCCAAAAACGGTGACAAGGTTGATCTGCAGCACAGCTTCGAAGAGTTAAAGGATGCTACTGTAGTTGAAACATGGGTAACCAAGTCTGATGAAACCATAGAGGATGAAGAGATCAAGAAGGGTACATGGTTAATGACCGTTGAGATATCGGATCCTGATATATGGGAGAAAGTTCAAAAGAATGAGATTACCGGTTTCTCCATGGGTGGTGTTGGTATCTACAGTGAGGAGGATGTTCAGTTGGACGACATACAAAAAAGTAGTGATCCAAAGAATGAGCCGGACAGCGAGCAGAAGGGTTTCTTCAAAAAGCTTGCTAAAATGTTCGGACTTGAAGTAATCGAGAAAGGTGCCATGACGGATAAGTATCTCGAAAGAGTAAAGAGCAATAACTTCTGGAGTGCATTCAACACTTTGGAGGATATTCTCCGTCGGTATAATTGGGCATCTGATAAATACGAATTTGAGGATGATGAAGACAAAATCAGGGAAGTTCTTGCTGAATTCAATGAAATTGTAGTAGAACTTCTTACTCAAAAGAGTATTACAAAGGCACTTGCTGACAGTGCCAAGGAAGCACCAGTTGAAAAGGCTGGAAAGTCCTTAAGTCAGAAGAACCAGGAAACATTAAAAGGTATTTATGAATCGCTCGGAACGTTCCTTAAATCGTTCGATGAGCAGAAGGAGGATGAAGAAGATATGGAAAAGCAGGAAGTACAGAAAATGATTGAGGAGGCTATTGCTAAAGCAGTTACCCCTCCCACTACACCGGCAGCACCCGCAACACCCGCAGCTGCTCCTCAGGCAGATGCCACATTAACTGCCGATGCAGTTCAGAAGATGATTACCAAAGCTGTTCAGGAAGCACTTGGTGAGAAGAACGATCCAGAACCGGTAGAGAAGGCTTTAACTACTGATGATGTTCAGGAAATGCTCAAAGAAGCATTAGAACCGCTAATGAAGAGCAGAGCTTTACCTGGTAACCTGAACAACACTCATCAACAGGTAGAGAAAACCGAAACTCATTACTTACATGGGATTCTCTAATAACCCAAAACCACAATAAGGAGGATATGAATTATGAATGCTAATCAGAGGATTATCAACAAAGCTGCCATTGAGACTGGCACTCTTTCTTCCGGGTTACTTAATCCGGAACAGGCTAGAAAGTTTATTCAGCAGACTTTCGATGCTACTAATTTAGGACCATTAGTACGCCATGTACAGCGTACCGCCAAGACTGGTGAAATCGACAAGATCGGTATCGCTTCTCGTATTCTGAGAAAGAAAACTGAGAATACCGATGATGGATACCGCGCAGGCGTTAACACCAGCAAGATCGAATATGCTACAACTGCTGTTCGCTTGCCTTGGGAAATCACAGAAGAGACCCTTCGTGAAAATATCGAAGGTCAGAACCTGGAAGCAATCATCACAAACCTCATGACAACCCAGCTCGGAGTTGACCTTGAGGATCTGTATTTGAATGCCGACACCGCTACACTGGACACCGATGAAGATTACGACTTCCTGAAAATCAATGATGGTTGGATCAAGCAGCTCTTAAATGGTTCTCACGTTGAAGACAGGACCTCCAAGAGCGCTGGTGCTATGAGCATTGATGTTTATTATGATGCTCTTGCTCAGATCCCGAATAAGTACAACAATGGAAAGCTTCGTTGGTTAATGTCTCCGAAGAGAAAGCAGGAATGGGAGAAATACCTGCTCAATCAAATCCTTAATGCAGGTGGTGCAGCTCCTGAAAGCTTGTACAAGAACCCTGCATCCGTTCCCGCAGTTGAGATCCCGTCTCTTTCCAATGATAAGATTATCTTAACTGATCCTCAGAACCTTGTTGTAGTTAATACCTACGACGTAAAGATTCGTAAGACCACTGAAGGTAAGGAAGCAATCATGCAGGACAAGAGATTTTATGTTTGTCACCTTGATTACGATACTATCATTGAAGAGCTGGATGCAGCTTGTATCATCAAGGGCTTAAAATAAGCCTAAGATAATTCCTTTGTCTGCTAACGAGCATTAGCGGACATACGTAGAAGGGAGGACCTAATATGGTTCGTATAAAATTATTAAAAGGGCTTTCTTACAGTGGTGTAGTTTCTGCCACTAAGAAAAGCCCATATGTTACAACGGATGAAGATACCGCAAAAGAGGCTGTTGCCACTGGTTATTTCGGATATGTTCATGAGGCTGTTTCTACCCCTTCCAATGATACTACTGTTGAAAATACAGCAGAGGATCAGGAAGAGGATGAAGTTGCTCAGGATGATCAGGAAGAGAATGATCTTCCTCCGGCTACTGAAGATAAAGTTCAGAAGCCTATCGATAAAATGACCAAGCCGGAGCTGGAAGCTTATGCCGAGGCAAACGGTATCGATATTTCGAGTTGCACCAATAACGAGCAGAGAATCGCTCTCATCAAAGAGGTTGAGAATAAGAAGGACGAGAACATGGTTCCTGACTTTTCTCAGGAATAGGAGGATATTATGAAGGTAGTACCATATAACATGGGTGCATGTGGAATGAAGCAGCTTATGTATGCAGGAGCTGTTGCTTTTGATGCAGAAGAAATTGCCACTGGCGAACTCTTATGCAAAATCCCAAAGAATACGGTTATCACAAAGGTAATTTGTGAAGTTTCCGCTGCTTTCAATGCAGCTGGAACGAACCAGATCACTCTTGGTACCAATGAAACCGTCAACAATCTGTTAAGTGCAGATGATATGAACGATGGCATCTGTGCAACAAAGGTCTTTGATTTCGGCGCTGCAGGCGGAAACAATGATATCACGGTTACCGCTAAGAAGCCCGGTGTTGCAGGCAACAAGATTAAAATTCAGTTCAAGGATCCGACTGGAAACAGCAAGCCTCTTGAGGTTACTGCTGTAAACGATGTGATTGTTGTATCTCTTGCCACCAGTGGAGCCGGAGCAATTACCTCTACCGCAGCTGACGTAATCGCAGCTATCAATTCCGCTCTCGTATCGAAGGACTTAGTCGTTGCGGCTTTAGTAGCTGATAACGATGGTACAGGAGTTGTTACTGCTGTAGCCGCCACTGCTCTTGCAGGCGGAAAGGACGGTTCATATCACAAAGCCGGTCTTTACCAGAAGGATGTTTGGTATGAAACCGGAGCTACCGACAAGGATGTACTGGTTAAGTATGCACAGGATGGTACAGCTGCTTCCGCTGGAGCCGCAGAGTTCTACTTTGAGTTTGTAAGGGTTCCGGAAGAATAGGAGGATCATTATGGCTACTAGACCTTGGATAACTCCAAAAGATGTTACCGATTATACAGAATATGCAGAGGTAAAAGCCAGAGCTGAAGCGAAGCTGAATGTGGATATCTCAAGGGCAGAGCAATACATAATCACCTATACAAATAATAAGTTCAATGGGACTGCATCTGACGGAACAGCCGAGCCATTGCCGGAGCCGGTGAAAACGGCAACGATTATCTTGGCCGAGAGTTATGCGTACAATGCAATTGAGGCAACCAGGAGAAAGAAGTCAGAGAGCTTTGATGATTATTCGTATACTGCGGAATCGAATGCTGTTGAGATTTCTTCTCTTGGGTTAGAGCCCCTCCTTGATGAATACAAAATTGTAAAATCGAAGAGTGAGATTGTTATGAAATTACGTGCATTGTGAAGGGGTGAGAGATTTGGCAATAGAAGATTTCTTCGATCATAAGTGTGATATTTATCACACAAAGATAGAAACTGTTTCCCCTGGATATAACCTTCCTGGATCCCCTAAGTTCTCATATGGTACCGTGCCTGATATTGAGAATGTTGATTGTCATTTTCATGTTAAGAACAGCAGCATAAACATAATTCAGGAAGAGGCGGTAAACAAATATGAGGACCATGTTAAGATAGCACTTCCGGCCGGTACGGATATCCGTCTGAATGACCAGGTAATCAATAGAGAAACTGGTCTTATCTATACCGCAGAGCTGCCAAAGAATATCAGAGATCACCATATTGCTGTTTACCTACAAAGAACCGGAACGATAAAGGGGGCTTTATAGTGGGTAAGAACATATATATCGATGCTTCGGAACTGGAAGCATTTATTAATCGCCTCAACCAGGCTGCAAAAGGTGATTTCAAGAGAGACCTGGAATTGTTTCTTCAAGGTCTTGGTGAAGAGTTCCTTCGCTTAGTACAAGACGAGATTATTCGCAAAGAGGTGATGGATACCAGACTTCTCCTTCACAGCTTTCAAAAGGGGCAGGAAAACAACATTTGGGAGCTGAAGGAGGGAAACTTAAGCCTTGAGGTTGGCTCGTATTTAGATTATGCCATTTATGTTAATGACGGGCATATGACAGTAAATGCAGACACCAGAGGGGCATTCAAGTTAAAAGATGGTACACTCGCACGTTTCGTCCCGGGTAGATGGGAAGGAGATCGTTTCATCTATGAACCGGGTGCAAAGACCGGCATGATATTAAGAGAAAAGAAAGTTGAGGGAGCTCATTATTGGGAATCTGCATTGCATATTCTCGAAAAGATGCTCCCTCATTTGTTAGAAGCTAAAATGCGCCAATGGATAAACTCTTATTTTAAAGATCTGAAGTGAGGTGATGAATATGCTCGAACAGGAACTTGCAAGCATAATTCATACGGTGTTGGATAAGGCTGGTGATGTTACTCCGTACTATCATCAGCAGGCGAAAGATTTTCAGATACCTTCTATATTTTTTCCGGTACCCGAGAAATTCTCTGGAAGCTTCTCTTTATCATCGTATGAGATATCTTTCTTGTGGTTAATAAAAGTCTATGCTACCGATACCATGTCAGCATATGAGATTGCCTCTAATGTACTTGAAGACATTGTATCCCATAGAAACCTGATCCCACTGTATAACATGGATGGATCCCTGACTGGAAAATCTCTTCGTGTCAAGTTCCCAAGGCTACGCAAGGTTGAAGAAGGAATTGTCCAACTTCAAATCGAATGGGACAGCATCCGAGGCTATCATCAGGATCCAGCAGAGAAAATGACTACCTTTAAAGCAGCCTATAACGGTACTATCCTTGCGGATCATGATGTAGGCATAGCTTTACAGATAGCCATTGATAAATACCTTGTTGACTATCGTCCAGCATCTACAAATGTACATGCCGGCGAAATGCAAATATAAGGAGGTTTGTTATTTATGAGCAAAGAAGTTGAAAAGAGCTCACCGGGACCAAAGTTCTCGATCGAAACTCTTTCAAAGAATTGTAAGAAGCTCTTCGGAGTTTCTCAGAGCACTTATGCCGGTGCTACATTCGGACTGACCGGGGAATTTACGGTTGAAGAGATGGATGGAAAAATAAAAAATTGGCTTAAGAAGGAGGTAAAGTAGTATGGCAGGAGGAACATTTGACGCTTCCGTAGGAAAGGTAAGACCTGGTACATATATCAATACCAAGTCTTCAAAGCAGAATATCGCTGGAAGCAATTTGAGAGGTATTGTTGTTATCCCTCTGTTAAGTCATAAATGGGGACCTAAGGGCGAATTCATCACATTGAATGCATCTGCCCCGGACGCTTCTATCGCGAAGCTTGGTTTCAGTGTTTATGATAATGATGCCAACATGAAAATGATCAAGGAGGCATTCAAAAACGCAACAACCGTTATCGTATATATCCCTTCCGCGGGTGCCAAGGCAACGGGAGCAGCAGCTCCGTTGACCGTTACCGCAAAATACGGCGGCACCAGAGGTAACAGCATCAAGTTTACGGTGGTAGCTAACCCGCTGGGTGGCTTCGATGTTACCATTTACTTAGGCACTGCAGTTGTCGGGGAGTATACAGGTGTTACCACGGTTGAACAGATTATCGCTGCCGGTAATGATTACGTTACATTCTCTGGTACCGGAAATCTTGCGGAAACTGCAGGAGTTAACCTTTCCGGTGGAACAGACGTTGCTCCGACAGTTTCCGAGCTTACGACTTTCCTTGATGCCTTGGAAAAGGTTAAGTTCAATGTTGTAGCATTCCCAATCGACCCGGCATCTGCCGATGCAGGCTCATTGAATACAGCATTGATTTCCAAGATTAAATATTTCCGTGAGCAGGTTGGTAAGTATGTAAAGGCTGTCGTTGCAAAATATGACACCGATTACGAAGGTGTTATTAATCTCACAAATGCTGCTGATGTTGATGGATCCGCATTAACCATCCCACAGACAACAGCATGGGTTGCTGGCGCAGAAGCTGCAGCTACCTATGTTCAGTCCAATACATATAAAAAATATGTTGGTGCGACTGGAATTGTGGGAGTAAAGACCCACGAGGAAGCTATTGCAGCTATCAAAAACGGAGAGTATTTCTTCTCCTATTCGGAAGAGGGAGACGTTGTTGTCGAGTATGATATCAACAGCCTGACTTCATTCACGACCGAGAAGACACAGGATTACAGCAAGAACAGAGTATTGCGTGTGTACGACACATTCTCCGATACTCTGAAGCTGAACTTCCCTCCGAATAAGTATGACAACAATGATACCGGGTGGAACATCATGGAGGGTATCGGTAAAGGCATTCTGAAAGAATTTGAAGATGCCGGTGCAATAACAGAGGTTGATTATGATAATGACTTCTTGGTTGATCGTTCCAAGAGTTCTGGGGATCAGACGTATTTCAATATTGGTCTCAAGGCTGTGGACAGCGCCGAGAAGTTGTATTTCACAGTCACTACACGATAAGGAGGGAAAATAGATGGGTGGCGTAAATAAAAGACACATCAGTTTGAAAGAAGGTTCCGCTTTTATCGATGGTGTAAAAGTCCTGGAAGCGATTAAACTGAGCATTGTAGTCACTCCCGAGGTATGGAGCGGCAGATCGCTTGGTGAGAAAGGTAAGTCCAGAAGGTGGCTAGGAATTGATGTTACCGGATCATTGTCTGAATACAAATCAACTCCATGGTACAAGGAGAAGGTTAACGAGTATATCAAGACAGGTAAGACACCTGAAATGGTAATTCAGGGAATTCAGGATGATAAGAATTCTGATTTCAATGAAACATACGGAAGTGAAACAGTCACTTTGAAGGGGTGTGTCATTACAGGTGACATTCCTATTCTGGATCTGGATACCGACGGTGAAGTTGTTAAGAACCAGGTTTCGTTTGGTGCTCATGACATCATAATGTAATAATGAATGATCAGATAGGGGGATGATAATTCAATAGAGGATTATCATCCCCCATTTTATAATGTGCCGCTAATAGGCACATTAAGTATTAACTAATATAAAAACCCATGTCTTCATAAATACCGCAAATACGGTCATTTAGCGAACGAAGAACAATGATTATGATTATCCAAGGAGGTAATAGTATGGCTAACAAAACTTTAAAGTACTTTATGCGTGAGGAAGCGAAGCATGAGGTGATCGTAAAGGTTCCCGGTCCCGACACCATTAAAGACGAAAACGGGAAAACCGTTGAATTTGAAATAAAGGTTCTGACGAATGAGGAAGTCGCAAAAATCAATGATATGTATAAATCCAGAACCCCGGCGAGAGATAAGAAGGGTAATTATATCATACAAAATGGTGAGCTGGTTTTCAGAAGTGAGAAAGACAATGCTAAAGCAGCTCGTCATATTATGGTTGAAGCCCTTGTGTATCCAGATCTGAAGGATCCTGAGCTTATGCAATTCTATGATTGCAATGATATAACGGAAATGCCATTTAAAGTATTTCCTACCAGTGCGGAGTATGCATATGTCAGCAAAAAGGTTATGGAAGTGCTTGGCATGATTGATCCGGCAGAATCCAAGGATGAAAAGGACCTTGAAGACGCAAAAAACTAATAGAGTGCAAGGGCAGTGACGGTTATTGGGCTCATATTCTTTGGCAAAGACACAACTTAAGGCCAGAAGAATTTGAAGCAATGCCGAGTAGAAGAAGAATGTTTTTTATAGCTTCTGAACTTCGTGAAGAAGAACACCCTTGCAGGAAAGATATCTTTAGGAGAGGAGGCGGCAAGTAATGGATGGATTATCCGTTATATTTAGGGCGGTAGATGAAATAAGCTCCAAGTTCGAAAATATGGTATCGAGCGGAAGCAAAGCATTGAACACATTTGATGAACTTGGTGCCGCCGCTGATTCAACATATTCCACTATCTCCGACGGTGCCAAGGATGCATCATCTTCCATTGAGCGAGCTGCGGAATCTACTGATTACTGGACAGATGCCATTGGAAACTATGACAAAGGAGCTATGGAAGCTGTGTATTCCACCGAAGAATTAGTTGAGATGGGATATAAGACAGAAGATGCTTTAGAAGAGGCTGCAAAAGCCGCCGACAAAGCTACTGAAGAAATCGCGGATTATGGTAAAAAATCAGAAGAAGCCGGCGGGAAGTCAGAAAAGTTCGGGGAAAAATCCAAAGATGCAATAACTTCTCTGAATGATGTACTGACGACTGCCGGTGTTGCTATAGCTATTAAAGAGATAACAGAAGCTTTTGCTGAATGTTCTGAAAAAGCTGCTGAATTTGAAGTGAATGTGGCTAAGATAACGACGGTTGCTGATACTTCGGTTCGTTCGGCAAGTCAATTGTCAGAGGGTATAAGCGCTCTTTCCATGGATGTGGCTAAATCGGTTAATGAATTAGCTGAAGCTGAGTATGATGCGATCTCTTCAAGTATCGAGACTGCGGATGCAATCGGTTTTGTTGATACAGCCAATAAGTTAGCAGTAAGCGGTTTTACTGATTCTGCTACAGCGGTTGACGTTCTTACAACTTCAATTAATGCCTATGGTGCACAAGCATCAGATGCATCGAAGATCTCTGATTATTTAATTACCACACAGAACTTAGGTAAAACGACCGTAGATGAACTTGCACATAGTTTAGGTATGGTAATCCCTACTGCTGCTGCATATGAGGTAGAGCTTGATAATTTGAGTACAGGATATGCAGTCTTGACTTCGAATGGTGTTGCAACAGCACAATCAACTACTTACCTGAAATCAATGCTGTCAGAGCTGGCAGACACGGGAAGTGCCGTTGCCGGCATCCTGAAAGAAGAAACAGGAAAATCATTTACTGAATTGAACCAAGAGGGTTATTCACTTGGTGATGTAATGCAGATTTTAGGTGACAGCGTTGGAGGGAACGCTACAGCGTTCTCTAATCTATGGAATAGTATTGAAGCTGGTACCGGTGCATTATCCCTTTACAATTCTGGTGCTGATAAGTTTAATGATTATTTGAATCAAATGAGGAATTCCATTGGTGCAACAGAGAAGGCCTATGAGGTTATGACAGATACAACGGATTATTCTACTAAGAGGCTGGAAAATAGTTTTAACAACCTGTCTATTGCAATTGGTGAAGACTTAAATCCTACAGTAAGCTCCTTGCAAAATGGAGTTGCAGATGTGACCGACGGGTTTACAAAGATGATTCAAAAGCATCCGGCAATATCGGCGGCATTAACCGGTGTTACCCTGGCAATAAGTGCTGCCACGGTTTCATTGGTAGGATACAAAGTTGCTATGACTGTGGCGACACTCGCTACTACTGCTTGGACAGCTGTACTTAACATGAATCCGGTCTTTCTTGCAATTACCGCAATAGGGGCTTTGACTGCCGGAGTTATAGCATTTGCATCAATCCTAGGTGATAGTGAGACGGAATATGATACCTGGACCGAATCGACCAGGAAGCAATATGACGAGCTTCAGGAACTTAATAAAGAATATGATGAAGCTATTGATAAATACGGAGAAACATCAGAAGAAGCTCTTCGATTACGTTATCAGATTGACGAACTGAATGAAAGTTTTGAAACAAATAAGCAGACGGTAGAAGAGTTTGCAGCTGAATGCGATTCCTTAATCGAATCACATGAAAACCTGGTGACTTCGTATAATGACCATTATGATGCTATACATGATAATGAAATTGGCACTATGGCACTGATCCAGAGGCTGTCCGATTTATCATCATCGACAGAACAGACCGCAGGTACTCAGACTGAAATGGATGCCATAATCAAAGAACTGAATGAGAGCATCGATGGTTTGAATTTATCCTATGATGATTTAATTATCAATCAGGATACCACAATCGAATCACTGAAAGCCCTGGCTAAAGCTCAGGCGGATCAGGAAAAGTATACAGAACAGTATCAAACCTATGTTGATTTGCTAAAAGAAGAGGCTTCTCTTAAGGAAAATCTCGAAGAAGCTAACTCCAATGCAGCTTCAGCACAGGAACGATATAATGAAGCAGAAGCTGCTTATTCGGAAAAATTATTGCTATTATCTAAATATGATACGTCCGGCATGGCTGGATTATCGATGATGTTTTCAGATGAAAAGAAGGCATTAGATAATGCTTCGGAGGCGCTTGATACATATACATCTAAGCAGGAAGAATTACAAGCTGCTTATGATGAAAACCTCTCAATGCAAAAGGAAATATCTTCATCGTGGGAGGAAATGGCAAAAGCCGAGGAAGAAACCATATCTGTAAACGAAGCAGTTGCAACAGCTACAGAAGGTGTTTCGGAGAAACTCAAGGAACTGGCAACGGCTTATGATGATGCTTACAATTCAGCGAAAGACAGCATAGACGGACAGATTGGTTTATTTGACTTGATGAAAACGGAAACAGAGCTTTCCATTTCAGATATGCAGAAGGCCTTGGAAAGTCAGTACGAGTATATAACCAATTACACAGACAACATTAAAAAGGCTGCTGAGTACGGTTTGGATACGGATCTGATATCATCATTGTCAGATGGAAGTGCTGAAAGTGCTGGACAGTTGGATGCTATTATATCAAAGATAGAGAAACTTGGCGGAACAACCGAAGGAATGTCCGATGATGCGAAAAAGTTTGTTGATAGTTTTAATTCTTCTTTTGAAAAGGTTGCAGATGCAAAGGATACTTTTGCTACCACAGTAGCAGAAATGGAAACCAACTTTTCGGCAGGCATGGATGCAATCGGAGAAGAACTTGCAACAGCTATCGATGGCATGAATATGTCAAATGAAGCTGCTGAGGCTGCAAAAGCAACTATGGATGCCTATATTGATGGAATAAAGACAAAGACCGGGGAGCTTAATTCTGCGTTAGCTGCTATTGAGTGGGCAAATTCCAATATGTCCAAATTTTCAAATACCGGGCTTCCTGAAGGATGGGCCGCTTTAGCAGATCCTTATCCATCAATACCATCATTCGAAGATGTTTCTAAAATATGGAATAAGTCCTTCATAGCTCATGCTGAGGGAGGTATTTTTGATACACCACATTACGGAGTATTTGCCGAGGAAGGCCCTGAATCATTCATTCCGATTGATGGTTCCGAGAGGTCTTATGATATTTGGGAGGACACTGGTAGATTGTTAGGTGCTCTTCCGGAAGATAACACAGATGATATACCAGCACCCGTTATAGAGGATGCAGATACTCGTACGAGTACATCTGAAAGATCTATAACTCTTAAGATTGAAGGATCTGGCAGCTTGAAAGTGGATGGAAGATTATCTAAGGAATCCGTACTTGATACTTTGACTGAAAACCTTCGCCCAATACTGATTAACCTCATCCAGGAAGAAATATTTGAGGAAGGGGATGACTCTTATGAATACTGATTACCAGATGTGGATTACATACAATGGTGAGAAAGAAAAGCTGCATATTCCAGTTAATCCGGAAAGCTTCAAGGTATCCAACGGAAGTAATAATGATAGCGTTGATATCGTTGGACTTGGTGAAATCACCATTAAGCAGGATCGGCCGGCATTGGTTTTCAGCTTTTCTTCTTTCTTTCCTGCAACGTATTTCTCAGGATGCAAATACAAAAAGATACCGGATCCTGATAAAGCGGTTGAGAAGTTGGTTAAATGGAAGAATGGTGAGAAACCTGTACATCTGATCATCACCGGTACATCAATTAATATATTCTGTACTATTGAAGATTTCCCTTACGAGGAAAAGGGCGGTGACGTTGGTACGATCTACTATTCTTTAAAACTAAAAGAGTATAGAGATGTATCGGTAAGAAAAATCAATGTGAATGGATCAACCGCTGAGATATCTTCATTCAGTCTTCGGACGGACAATACGGTGAATGACAAAACATATACCGTAAAATCCGGAGATTGTCTTTGGAATATAGCAGTAAAGTTTTACGGTAGCGGAGCAAAGTACATGAAAATATACAATGCGAACAAGTCTGTTATCG
>Ga0065704_10070712_pt1 | contig 17226 bp, 8 predicted proteins | sample SwiRhicommuniRL2_FD_59091 | JGI IMG/M metagenome (GOLD analysis project Ga0065704, IMG submission 59091) | Switchgrass rhizosphere bacterial communities from Rose Lake, Michigan, USA - RL2 v2 (version 2) | ecosystem: Host-associated > Plants > Roots > Rhizosphere > Soil | place: East Lansing, MI
CCCCATTCCCCCACACCAAGCTTTATTGAACTGACTTGAAAGGACGTATGCTTCATACGTGCATGCATGGGTTCACAACCAGAAATTATCCATATGTTAGGGTGCAAAACGTAAGCCAAACTACCAAACAAGGTTTAGGAATCCCGGACTATGGAGAAATATGTGGGGTAGTATTGTGTAATGAATAGAGGTGTATGGGAAATCATTCTGAATAGTTGACTTAAATTTGGAATGTTCATCGTATAAATACTTTGATATTCCTCATACAATATAGATCCTGGAATATAGATCATCGCTTAAGACTCAAACAATAATGAGTGAAAAAAAAACTGATACTATTGAGACTATTTCAAGCACGGTCGAGCCAACAAAGGTTGAAAAGAAGTTTAGATGGAGGGTCGTTGACGATACTTCTCCTAAAGAAATCTATAACGCAACTTTATACTTTACTGTGTTTGTGTTTGGGATTTTGGGTGCTGCCAGAGGGTATGATGAAGGATGTATTTCCGGTGCCATTTACCAGAAATCGTTTAGAGATTTATTTGGATTGAATGATAAGAACAAGGATGTACATCAAGTGGCCGACTTGAAATCAAATATTGCTGCTATGGTGCAGTTGGGTGCCGTTGGAGGTGCGATGCTTGCCATGTATACTGTTGATAAGTTGGGTCGTGTTAGAGCATTGCAGGAAGTTTGTGTTCTTTGGATTACTGGTGCTATTATTCAAATCACCTCGAAAACCGTTGGTCAATTGTACGTAGGAAGATTGATCGAAGGTCTTGCAATTGGTCAAACCACCACTATTGGTCCTACATTTATGTCTGAAGTCTCTCCACCAGCTTATCGTGGTTTGTTTGGATGTCTTTTCTCAGGGGCTGTCTATTTCGGTATTTTCATGTCTTATGCTGCGAATTATGCCTCTGCTAAACATATTTCGGGTGATTCCAATACTCAATGGATTATTCCAACCTCCATGAAAATTGTTTTGGCAGGTTTGGTGTTTATTGCTTCCTTCTTTGTGATTGAAAGTCCAAGATGGCTCCTCAAGGTTGACAAGAACGAACGTGCTCTCAAAAACTTATGTAAATTGAGAAGATTGCCTGAAGACCATCCTTACATTCTCTCAGAAATCAGTGATATCAACGAACAAGTACTCAATGAAAAGGAAGCTCTCTCCAACTACTCCTTTTTCCAGAAATTCAAAGATATCCTCTTCATCAAATCCAACAGATACAGATTTTTGGTCATTGGATGTATGTCACAACTTTTAGGCCAATGGTCTGGTGCTAATGCTATTACTATTTATGCCAACGACTTGTTTTCCTTTGTGGGGATCAAGGGTGTGGAGGTTATGAAAATGACCTTAATCTTGGGTGTTGTCAAGTTTTGTTCTGCCTATTTCTCTGCCTTCTTCATCATTGATTTCTTGGGAAGAAGAAGAGCGTTGTATATTGGGATTTCTCTACAATTGGTGTCCATCTTGTTCTTTGGTATCTTCTTGCAAGTCGTACCTAACGCCACTGTCAAAGGTTCTGTTCTTACTGCCTCTGAAACTGCTGCTTCTGAGGCAGCAATGGCTGCAATTTATTTGTCTGGTGTTGGTTGGACCATGGGTTTCAATTCTGTGCAATACTTATTGGGTTCGGAAATTTTCCCATTGGGTTTACGTTCCTTTGGTCAATCGCTTATCATGGTGTTACATTTTGCTAACCAGTATGGTAATTCCAAGGCTGTACCTAAAATGTTGCTTACTTTGCAAAAGTATGGAACGTTTTATTTCTTCACTGTGGTTTGTTGTATATCCTTGTTCTGGGCTTGGTTCTTCATCCCCGAAATCTCTGGTAGATCCCTCGAAAGTATGGAAGAAGTGTTCAACTTGCCTTGGTACTTGGTTGGAAGAAGAGGTGCAGAATTGTGTCCTGATCATTCGGAAGTCAACAAAATTAATCATGCTTCCAGACACAGTGGAGAACATGGAAGTATCCACTACGATCTCGACAATACAAAGCCACAAGTTGAATTTGTGGAAAGATCCAGTATTAGTAGTAGTACCAACAGTCAACGTGATAAAGAGAATAAGTAGATGGTTGCAAAATGTCGCGACATTTTTCTAACATAAATTGAATATTTGGGTGCAAATTTTTAAATCCTTCTGTGGATCTCTTTCTTCTTATATTATTGAATCAATGAAATTATATAATTCGTTATATCTTTTAGTAATAACCTCCTTGGGGAATGTTGTGGCTAATGCTTTTGGCCCCGATTATTTGCCTTCCGATAGTAAGTTTTTTTCAAATATATCATGTTTGCAATACTAATCAAAAGGAAAACATGTTTCGCAAGAAGCGTTATGGAAATCCCATCTTATTACAGATGATGTCAGGAAAGGGAACACAGTTTCTGAATCCAATTTAGATGATACTTCAGTAGCCAATAAAACTTTAGGCACTGATAACTTAGACGCTGACACTTTAGACGCCGACAAGCCTTTAGACAGCGACAAACCTTTAGATATTTCCAATGTTCCAGAGTCTTGTATACAAAACAAGTTCAGTATCAGAAGTGCTCTGGACGTTAAGCTTATCGACCACTGCCTGTTTATTATTGGAGATATCGATATTTCGGAATATAAAGACCCATTGATTGTTTTTGAAAAGCTTGAAGCTATCGATGGAAGTTTGAATATTCAGAAGTCACCAGATTTAGTGAGATTGGACGCTCCATATCTTTCTAAAATCTCTAAAGATTTTAGAATGTCTGAATTAACCTCCTTGGCGTTAGTTTCGTGTCCAAGATTACTGTCGATAAAATTATTGTCGTGGAAAGTGTTACCAATTCTCAGCAATGTCTTGTTTGATAATGAAATGTCCGATATCAAAAGTATCACCATTTCAGATACATCGTTAACGGGATTTTCTGGATTTCAAAGCAAAATATTAGACACCTTAGATATCAGCAATAACCGTTTTCTAGAAACCATCACATCTAACGTTGAGATGATCTCTGGGAAGTTACACGTTGCTGCCAATTCAAAGGACGTGATTGCGGATTTCTCTAAATTGAGATCTGCTAACAATCTCAGTATCCATGACGTTGCTGAGATTTGTTTGAGCCATCTAGAACTGGTAAACAACTCTGCAGTCTTGGTCAACAAAGCATTTACCAGTTTGAAATTACCCAAACTCAGCGTCGTGGGAGGTACTTTGAGTCTCTTGCAGAATAAGAAATTAAATCAAGCGGAATTTCCGTCGATCAAAGAAATTGGAGGTGGTTTGATGATTGTCAATAATACATTCATTGACAAACTTAACTTCTTTCCAAAATTGAAAACCATTGGAGGTGGTCTTGATCTAGTGGGAAACTTTAAGGAGATGTCAATGTCACAGTTGATTCTAGTCAAGGGCAGCGCAAAGTTGAAATCATATTCCAATGCCTTCGACTGTCAGAAATGGACTAAAAGTAGTATTACTCAGGTTATTAGAGGAGGTAAAATTGAATGCACTAACTCTGCAAACCAAAGAATTGTTTCAAATACTCCTACGTTCAATTCCCTGTTTGATATTCCTCCAATGGATGTCATACATGAATCTGGTACTTCGACTTTGAGTACTTTTGCTATCCCATTATTTTTAGTATTTAGTATGTATTTTTGCTTGACAACTAATATAAGATTCTAATCTATAAAATCTATATACAGATAGATTCAGTAGGAATAAACAGACCCACAAGTGAAACCTCGTGAAACCTAGTGAAACCTAGTGAAACCTAGTGAATTGTAAAAAACTTGATGCCCTAAGATACTTAACAGTGGCCAAATCTGATATCCCGCCACTTTGTCTTCATGTAACTAGCATCTTTCCATTTCACATTTCACTATTAACCCATACCTTGAAGGAGAGCCATGGGGTTTTCGGTTCGGAAAAACTTTGGTTGCAATTTTTTAACTAAAACTATTATTTTGTATTCGGAAAAACTTGGATGCAAATTTAGACATAATTATCCTTGGGAATTTTGAGTTCCGGGGTTGGTTGCTACTAAATAGATATATGGAGCAGATCTGAGATAACATGATATGGCATTTTGATGCTAGATACATTAGAGACTTATCCCAACTCTATATCACTATTTTTTAGTATCTAATTCTTAGTCAATTTCTTTACAGAATCGAGCCTTAATTGGTATAATATTTATAATATCAGAGAATTTAAATACTCCAGATTTTTTGTTCGTTATTGATTAATTGTTCTTGTGGGTGTTTGGTGGAGTTCCTCCAACTCACTTCCATTTTTAGAGCCTACCCTTTTTCTGTTTAGATGAGAGCACTACCAGTTGCTTCATCTCTCCTAGAGATACTTCTGACCACTATAGATACGGAGAACCTATTGAAACTCTGATCATCCTGAATTTATGATGCTAGTAGATCTCTGACTCTGATAATCCCTGGGTTTCTGATTCTATTGGATCTCTGATCACTCTGATAATCCCCGGATTTCTGATGCTATTACATATCTGATCACTCGCTAAGTTTGTACAACTTTTCATTTACAATAAAGTCTCTGATTTCAGGAATAACATTCTTATACCAATCAGTCTTTCCACTCAAGATATTCTCTCTGACATTTGAGGAACTTATAAGACCGATAATTTCTCCCTTATTCTTGCTCAAGAAAATACTTTGGGACCAGTGTTGGGGAATATGTTCATGATTTCCCTCTCTAATTTCATCGATATATTTTGCCTGCTCTTCTAAGGAGATTTTCTTATCGTTTCTAGTCAAACAGAAAATGTCGGTGGATTTCATAAATTCGTCAAGAGATGAAGACAATTTGTCCGGCAAATAATACTGAGGATTGAAGATTCTTACAAGAGTATCGAAACCAACCAAAAACGTCATTTTGATTCGATTTTCGGTCCGCTCGTGTAGTTCATTGTGGTGAAGATAATCTAAAATGCTTAGCGACTTATCAACAAAACGTGCGTGCTTGGTCAAGCCAATGCTTACATTATGGGTCAGTGAGAGTTTATAGGAAAGATCTTTTGCCATGAGATACATCATTTCGATTCTATTTTCAAATGACTCTGGAACGTTTCCTTTGTCGGCATTTTGCACCGACAACAAGAGCAATATCGAGCGGTCTTCGGAATCGTCTTTTGCAATTTCCGAAGAGCCATTGTTTTCAAAATAGTCATGATCCATCAGTTCCTTTATAAGCGCATAATGTCCTAAATGAGGAGGGTTAAACGATGAATCGAGGACGAAGATTCTCTTTGTATTTCTTGTAACAAAATGGTTGATATTACCGTTCGCTGATGGTTTTGTATTGTAAATAATACTGAAGTCAGCATTGGAAGTAAGGAAATCCTGTAAAGGTTTTTGAAAACGACGGACTGACATTTCAAATAATTATTCAAACGATGTCAAGGAGTATTCAGAATATGTGAAACGAAATCACTGGATTTGAAGGAGTACTCAATAATAGCTAGATGGAAACTAAGTTGTAAAGCTCAATTACGTTTGGTCACGTCTAGTTTGGAATCAGATTGGATCTTGTTCTTAATTAATTGTTGATTCTTGTGTTAAGTTTCTAGAACAACGTTTTTGTTTTCTAGATTTCTTTTGTAGAAAGAAGGATAGAAGAAATTCAGGATCACTTGAAAATCATCTGATATCTGGGGAAGTAGTGTGGTTACCATCTTTTGCACCCACATAACAGAGAAGTAACTTAGAGAGCTAAGGCAGGAGTATTATGACGTATTAGTAGATAGTATAACTCAAAATGACTCATAAACAGTTAGTACTACTTAATATTGACTATTATTACTTAGTATTAGGTAGTATTAATTACTATTGGTTAGTTTGAGTTACTAGGAGATATTTTGTATGGCCATTTCAACCATTTTTTAGATATGATGGTTGGTAAACCATGCACCACCGCTACATATCAATAGATATTACATACTGAAGACTCCAAGAACAGTCGTCAAGTGGATACCTTATATCACTCACGTTATATATTCAAATCAATTATAATTCATCGTGTTCTACACCTGCAATATCCACTAATTGGGCAGTAAAGACTAGATTGTTAGTATGAGTTGAGAGTTAATAATGATATTCATCACTATACGTACCTAATGTTGCATTTGGTGGAATTGGACCGACCCCTCTTTCACCATAAGCTAATTCAGGAGGAATGGTCAATTTTCTCTTTTCACCAATACACATTTTGGTTAATCCTTGATCCCAGCCAGGAATAACTTGTCCTGCTCCTAAAATGAATGAAATTGGAGTACCACGATTAAACGATGAATCGAAGACCGTTCCATCTTCCAATTTACCCTCGTAATGGACGGAAATAGAATCTCCTGCCTTACTTTTGACAGTACATTCTTCGTCTGGGATGGCTTTGATAATACCTGGATGTTAGTATTTGCTAGAAGATTTTATCTATTTCACCTCAAATAGTTAGACTTAGAGAATCACACAGTTAATGATTGAATGTTTCAAAGTTTATGATATTAACATAAAAATGCTGATACCAAAGATTAAAGATTAATTAGACTTATAAATAATATAGTTGCATGAGTTGTTATAACTATTTCTTTAATAGTAATCTATCAATATCTGCAATAGCCACTAAGATACCACAATAACCAACAGAATAGAGAATTGTAAATATCACTCTAATAAAAGAATATAATCTCCTCCGTTATTTGTCAACGGTTCTGTTCCACCACGTAGCAGTTATCATAGGACTCATAACTTCAACCCCTGTTTCAAGTAAGATCGTATACTAACCAATTTGTAAGCCAGAAGCAGCAACGCTTCCAATAGATGCAGCCAAAAGTGCAATAGTAGAGAATTTCATTATGGATGGCAAAAGAGTTTTGGAGGTTGTGATTTCAGTTGAGTTTATCACTTTTCTATTATTGTAAAGATCAATACCGCAATACTGAATTGATCTATACACTCTTCTGAAACGAACAGATATCACTACCTACCAACGATAATTAGTGATCTAATAGTCGCAATGAGGATAGACTAAGGAGCCTAGTGTCTCCTCTCGTCAAAAACTCCATGCGCTTCTTAGTGACCTCATCAACTACTCAACTACTCTACTTCCCAGTTTCTAGTATACATATATATAAATTGAACCTAACTAACTAAACATAATTTCTCATAATTTACATAATTTGAATCATACCCATAAAGAGAATCTTCATCTCTGTAATTTTTGTTGCTTTCTTGTTTGATCTAACATTAACAAACACAATAAACGACCCAAAAAACTCAATAAAGCAAATAACAACCTTGAAATGAAAGCAACTGATAATAAAAATGGCATATCTTGTGATATGAAAAGCAATAGATTTAGTGCAAACTGCTACTCTTGTAAATAAGGTTGGTAAGCAATTGTTAACCTGTTAACATCTAAAGCTTCGTTGTGCAGGCTTATTATTGGACAAATAAGCGGCCGGATTCTAATTCTTCAATGGTGGACTCGACGATTTCGTCATCGTCGTCGTCTTCAACCAATTCAATCGTGGCATACTTGATCATATCCCAACGTTTCCAGAATGAGCAGACGTCATTGTAGTCGTCGGAATCAACCAAGTCTTGCAAATAATACTTGGCTTTGGTCAAACGGTCCTTCAATTCTTGCAATTGACATGACGAAGGATCTTCTGAACAAAGCGAAGAAATGGATGCAGAAGAAGCCAATCTTGGTCTGAACTGTTGAGGTTGGTGCTGTGGCTTGTGATTAGACTCTTCGAAATCAGTTTCATAGTCGGTGATGTCAGTAGTATTGCCAAAGCAATCTTCTTCATCGGTGGCAACAGAAGCAGGAGTATTGTATCCATAGACTTCGTCTTCTACATTGGTGGTAGCATCGCAATATCTAGCCCAGGCTTCATCGATTGCACCCACCAAGTAATCAAAACAACGAGCTCTTGCAGACTTATCAGGAACGGAATTCTTGATACAACCGGGTGAGCTCTTAGCGTCGGAAATCTGGAAAAATGATCCTCTAGGACTTGATGACAATTTACAATCAAGGTTTTCAATACAAGTGTCATCAGAATTATTATTAATCACTGCAGCAGCAATCGAGTTACGACGAGAGAAGTTCTCTTCTTCCTCATCATCATCATCGCTATATTGTGAAATAGCCTTGGATAATTTGGGGTTCAATGAAAAGGACACTCTTGTTGACGCTCTTCTTTTTGCTTTGATTTGGTTAGCTTTGTAGCAGGATTGTTCATCATCAGATTCGTTGTCGTCAGAGGATGAGTATATACAGACGGACTTCTTTCGCTCAATAGGATAATTTAAACACAACTTCTTGGTGCGAGGTGTGTTATAATTACTATTGAAATTGCAACTACGTTTGGTTGCAGTGTTAAATGCTTGAGAACACAAGGCCATTTTGGTCGTGGACTGTGAAATAATAAGTGGTCACGCGATAAAGTTCACGTGGAGGGAAAAAGGTAGTGCGAAACTAAAGTTACGCAGAACAAAAAGAAAATCTGAACCAACCAATCAAGGCGTCAGAAAATTTGTGGTAGTGTGTACCGACAAAAAAGAAGGGGGTAGGGGGGCAAACAAATGGACACCAAAGGCAAACGAACCAAAATTTACCGTATGAATACAGACAAATATGGAGTCTAAGTAGTGGGATCTGAATGTCTAGGTGATACCGGTGGATTTCTGTTAATTTTAATATATAGTGATATATAAAAAATCAGACAAAAAACTGGTAAAACTATTAGTGTGTGTGATCACTAGGAAATTTAGTATGGGAAAGAAAAGAAGGAAGAAAAGTGTTGAGAAAACTTTTTTTTTTATTCGATGTTGGAATAACAAAATTTTTGTTTAGCAAAGGTTAGCAACTGACACAAAACCCAAATTGACCAATCAAATAATGTAAAAAACTGGAATTTTCCTGAAACTCAACTGGAAATTCGTTTATGAATGATGTGTCCTTTTAAAAGAAATTTGCTTGAAAATTCACCATATTTTTCAGGATTTTTAGGAGAGTGGTGGCTTTTCATTGGCCACTTCCACGTAGGGTAACCTTTGAATAATAGGGGTTAATTGAAATCCCCATTCCCACAAATGGGAAGTTTCCTCAAATAGGAGAATAAGGAGAATACCTTCTCTATATGGAATCGAATGGAACCTTAGCGAAATACCAGTAGTGCATCTAGCTCAAGAATTCCATAGTAGTTCTTCACTAACACGAAATCTTATTTTTGTGTGCCCATTTTACCTGTTCTATCCCTACCAGCATGTATGGATTCATACTGTTAAGCCCCATTTAGTGAACCTCTTATATTCCAGGATCCTGTTCTATCATTCACACCCTTTCCAGGTTGCCTCGGGTTTGTCATGAAATGAAGAGATCCTGTAAATATCAAGACGATATATGAGTAGGTATTGTAATCTAGATCTTCTACTCCAGATCTTGTACTTTTGATCTTTTGTGAGGAAGTGGTTGTATAAAGACGGCCCGGTCTGTTTTAGCACCTCGTATTGACTAGCTGTGACTAAACTTCTACCTAATATGGGTGCAAATACAAAGCTAATCCGTGCCTAACTTCATTTTGTAAACCAATGGAAGACTGGAACCCTTCGTGGTTTGGACCCCACGTCCTCCGGCCCCTACTTGTAGTTCTCGTATTTCTAAGAAAATAAATAATGAATTAATATAAAACTTGTATTGTTAAAGAAGATCTTTATTGTTAAAATTATTTATTGTTAATGAAGTTGTGTATTGCAGTATGGATGTTTACTTTATCTTGCGGTACTGATTACAGATTTGGCTGCAAAATATCTCGCTCTCATCATTTATAACTCAATTTTACCCTCGATAGTTAAAGGTCTTTAGTTCCCATATACTTGCTTAGCAATATCTTGTTAGCCATGTATAGATAATTGTCCTCTCCAAATCTCTGTAACCTTTCTCATTATTGTTATTTATCACAATCATTGGATCCCCAACTTCTTGTAAAATACTAAAAAATAGTAAAATTTTATAAGTAATAGTTACAATAATAGAATCTCAAATGGTAATATCCCAAAAGTCTTGTTAATATACATATAAATATCCAAACTGAAAAGAATTAAAAATCTAGCATCGAGCCTCTTAACCAATCTCATCTACAAAACGTTCCGCAATACGGAACATTGATAATTCCTGCAAACTATCAGTAGATGCAGTTTTGGGGTTCGATCCAAAGGAATTGGACCTCGACATTTCCAATGGCGAAGTCCCTGCTTGTGAAGGTGTAGCAGAAACAGATGGAGAAGCGTTCGTACTGGAATTAGCTGGAGATTTTGGCGTACCAAATGGCGAAGAAGCATTTGACCTCAAGCTGTCTTTGTTCGTGTTCCTATTCGAGAAGTATATCGAGTAGCGGGGGTCTTCCATGTAGTTGTGATTTTCCTTTCCAGTGTGCAAATAGTTTGTCCATGCGTATTCCAATGCTGCCCGTTTCCACGAGTTGTTAGATTCAGCTGCTAAACTCTTCTGTATGTGTTTGTCAATCATTGACGTGGCTTTGTCAGAGACTTGTCGGACTAGAATATCCAAGTGTTTCTTGGAATCCTGCTGAAACTTCGTAAAACTCCCAATAACAGTAAGTTCTGCTTCATTTAGCTCGGGATCCTCAATTGAAAACTCATGGTTGTACACTCGGTCAATGAACTCTTCGTTGTCTTCAAACTTGGCCTCCAAGCTCCTCATAAACCACATAATAAGATCAAAAATCTTGTTCATGTTCTTTTTGTTGAAAAAGTACATTTGATTGTTCTGGAATCTTATATAGATGTATTTGCTTGCAGGGATAATCAACTTAAACCCAATGATCAACAATTTGATTGATATAATCAAAAACGATTGTAGTTTATCCAAAGCCAGCTCAGGCTCCCTCGACGCTAGATCCTCAAAACTGAATGGATCATCAAGAGTCGGTTTCTTCACAGGCACACCCAAGTCCTTTTGGAGCAGACTAAGCAATTTAAGCTTAGTCTCATGATCAAGCGAATCCAACAACAATTCATGGTCACCTAGAGTGGACATTTTATTTCCATAATTCGCCTTTGTTGGAATTCTTGGAGTCGAGGTTTCAGATGGACCCCGGGACAGAGGCGCAAATGTCATATTAGGAGTTGTAAACCCAGGGGAACTCGATTTAGATTCAAATCGAATATCAGTAGGACCCACGTCGTCAGAAAACGCACTCTCACAAATGTCCAGTTGCGAGTCTTGTTCAAATTTCTTCTTCACATACGGGATACGTGCCATGACTTCCTTGACTCCACCATACACAATTTTAGAAAACAAACCTCTCGAAGATTCAGGGTCCACCACTTCTTCAAATGCATCTTGTTGTTGTTTAAAAAAGTCTTCGATGTTATTATTAATCAAAGCATCAAATTTTAGGTTCTGATCGTTCAAGAATTGTTTTACTCTCAAATCTCGTTGTTTCTCGTCTTCAAGAATATTGTCTTGAAACAACTTTGGAGACATCTCTGGTAAAGAATCTAAAGTAATCGGGGTGTCGACAAATGCGACCCTAGTCAGACCACTTGAGTTTGTTCTGGAATGTTTCTCGCTGAGCTTATTGATACTCATTGGTGAGACACTCGGAATCGTATCACAGGTATCACAATAATTCAAATCATTGATAGTCAAATCGTCATCGTCGTTTATGATTCCCTTGATCCGTTCTCTTTGTCCCTGTGTCATTCCTTGATTCTTGCTGACATTCCTCTGCCTCAATTCATATTCGATCTCATCAATCTCATCCACTTTATGCAACCCATCCCCAAACGAAGATAGTCCTAGACCAGATCCGGAGGCTGAAGTAGGCGTGATCGGTCCACGATTACGTAACAACTTACTATGGATCCTTTCACGAGTGCTTTCTTGTGCACATTCATTCATGGGCGACTCAAATTCCTCATCCGAATCGGTTTCATTCAAAACGTTTGTTAGAATCGTCGGAATCCGATCAGAATACGGCAATCTATTAACCACCGCACTAAACACTGCTCGAATAACCATCGCTATTCTTTGTTGGGCATATCACTACAGGGAAATGTCCTTATCTTAAGTTTTGATGTTGCAATTAGTTTTATCCCACTTGCTTATTTATTTAAAATCACATGGGGATGTGCGCGAACCAATATGAACACATTGAAAGAGTGTTTTTAACAGCCAACTATACATATTCAGATGGTCGATCTTTGAAAATCACTACTGTCTCGGTAGGGTATGTCTAGTAGAAATATACACGTAGCAATGGAACTGTGATATGTTGTGGAGCAGAATCAGATCCGTACCAGGTCAGGCGTGTTCCAGAATATGTACAATTTCGGTAGGGACACACATTAGCAATCATATTTTGCATTCAATTACCCAGCCTAGGATGGTTTATAAAACTGGGGATTTCTAGTAAAACAATTCACTTCCAATTCAGTCCAATTCACTTCTAAGGGCACTTCTAATTCTTATAAAGGCAAATGACATCTTTAATTCTCAAATATGTTACCAACCGAATTTTAAAGGATAATCAGTGGAACAGACTAGGGGTGGAGGACCCTTATCACGAGTATTTGGAGATCCCTAATTCTCTGAAAAAAAAGAAGATTCCTCGTAGGATTCCTCAAGGGATAACTAGCCACGATGAAACTGTTCTTCAGTCATTCAGAAAAAGGGCTAATCGTTATGATATGTGGTTTAGTATCTTTGGAATCAAATTCGGCTGGTCCAATATTGTCGGGTTAGTACCCATTGCGGGAACATTCATCTCAACGTATTGGTCTTTGGGGTTGCTAATGTTGGCGAGGAAGGCCGAGGATGGATTTCCGCTAGACCTTCAGTTGATATTTCTATTGAATATCGCCATAGACTTCCTCTTGGGATTGATTCCAATTGTGGGGGATTTGATTGAGATTGGCTACAAATGTAACCTGAGAAACTACTTGCTCTTTGAAAAACACATGGATAGGATAGGCCAAAAGAATATGGGAATCATTTCCGAGGACGAGGTACGGCCAGGATATATTAACGACACACTCCAACCATTTGTGGATGAAAAAGTTAAGCCCCATGCCATAAAGGCTGGCGAACAATTCAAAACGTTTGTTGAAAAAAGGACCTCCAAAAAGTCACAACCAATCCAGTCAGAAAAGACCTCGGCAGATTCAAGTTTTAGACACAATTCTGCCGATTCCAACACCACTCTTGCAACAACCGCAGATGTCGAAGGAGAAATCTTGAATGATGGACCCATTGAGTTGAGCGATTTGAATTCGAACTCAGAAATTCCTGTCGGCCATGGAACCCCGGACAGAAATAATCCTCTTTCTAGAGATGATGTACTGTTGGCGAATAGTGTCAAGAGTTTGAACTCATTACTCGGAAAGGACAAACACGCGAGAACCGAGTAGTTCTAGAAACCACTAACGAAACAACCAAAGAAACAATTAAAGAAACCAACTACAAATACCAACTATCAATACCTCAAGACTTCTAGCATTACCAATTTATCTGACTCAATAATGTATCTCTATCTCCGTCCTTAGTTTTACTCTGTATATTGTGCAATCGGTACAGCGCTGTAATCACCTTTGTGCAGGATTACAATGATCTATATAGAAAAAATGAAATTGTAAATTTATTAATCTCCATTTTCCAACCTTGATCCACTCGACTACTTTGTAGACCAGCTAGCGCTTCTTCGACTTAGAACATGGCTAAAAAGAACAAAGGCAAAAAGGCATCAAAGTCGTCGTCCCCGGCTCCAGTTGAGACCAAAACAAATAGTGCAGAATTACCTTCCACCGAAACCAATGGCGAGAATTCCAGCTCAATTCCACCCAATATTGAGGAGAATGGAACCAAAACAACTGCAAACGAGCCTTTAGAGGTTGAAGTTGCAATTGTGAAAGATAACTCGCCAGTTCCACGTGCAGAAGAAGTCTTGGAATCAATTGAAATGCAGTCAGTGGAAATAAATCCAAACGAAGATAATGTTTCGATCAAATCGATGGATGCAGTATTGGAGACCAGTAAGGAAGATTTGAACGACTTAAAACCTGAAACCAGCGAATTGACCGAACAAGAATTGAATCCGGATCTTGCCAAGTTCATGTCTGCGTGTCAGGACGCCAATTTAACGATTGTCAAGGAATTGATCTCTACAAGGAAAGTGTCAGCAAATGATACTTTTAGCGAAGGAATCACAGGGTTGCATTGGGCTTGTATCAACAATCGTTTGACTATTGTGAAGTATTTGATGGAGAATGAATATTCCCAATCAGACCCCAATATTTCTGGCGGAGACTTAAAGGCCACTCCTTTACACTGGGCGTGTAGAAACGGTTTGGTGTATATTGTTGATTATTTGTTGACCCAAACCAATGCAGACCCAAGTCTCAGAGATTCTCAAGCTTACAACGCTTTGCACTTGGCCGTGCACAGTTCCAACATAACCTTGGTGATCTATATTTTATTAACTTGTTGCGACACCAACTCGAACAAGAAGTTATACATTGATGAACCGGACGGATATAGTCGTACAGGATTGCACTGGGCAGCATATCAAGGAGATATATTGACGGTTAATGCCTTGCTCAAATTCGGAGCCGATGTTTCGAAAGTGGACAACACTCTTTTCATCCCTCTCCACTGGGCATTCATGAAAGGATACAAGGTTGTTTTGAAGACGTTATTGGAGGAAGGTTCCGACATATTTGCCAAAAACGACCAAGGTAAAAACACCTTTGATATCGCAAAGGACATGAATTGTCACAATACTTGGATCAAGGTATTAAAGGAGAACAACAGAGACCCTAATAACAACTGGGCAAAAAATAGAAAATTCATTGAACCCAAATTAGGAAAGTTGATCACCTTTTTCACTCCATATATTCTCTTGCCAACCGTGTTACAGATTTCATTTCGTGGAGAATATTGGATTCCCAAGTTGTCCCTTACGGCAATTTTGGTGTTTGCAACTTTCCAATTCTTGAATAGGTTGATTATACCCACATATCTTATTGACGATAAGCCGTTGCCAAAAACACCGTTTCTTTCAGGGATTTTTTCCGCTTCAGCATTCTGGGCCATTATAATCTCGTTACACAACTTGTTACCAATCTTGATATTGAAAAATTTCTTTGCAATGCATCTTCTTGGAGCTTGCATTGTCATATTCGTGTGGGCATTCTTCAAAACAATGTTTATTAATCCCGGCTACGTCCCAACTCCATCTGATAATGCGGTTATCCTTAGTCAAGTCCTTGATTTGATAAAGATTGGAGAATTTGATACCGACCATTTTTGTGTCAATACCTTTGTTAGAAAACCTTTGAGATCTAGATACTCCAGATACAATAAGAAATTGATAGCTCGGTTTGACCACTACTGTCCTTGGGTCTACAACGAGATTGGTGTCAGAAACCACAAGTTGTTTGTGACATTTGTCTACGCATTGAACTTAGCAATTGTTCTTTTCATCTATTTATCCATCGAGTTCTTTGACTATTATGAAGATAAGTATGATTCATACCATGATTGCTTCCTTTTATCTGAAGAATTATGTTACGGCTTCAAAAACAACCACTTCCACTTTAATCTCTTGATTTGGACCACGTTGCAATGTATTTGGGTGATGTTATTGAGTGCTGTTCAGACTTTCCAGATCTTGAAGGGTATCACCACCTGGGAATTTGGTCTTTTGAACCACAAAATCCAGAGAAGCAGTCGTTTCAACCATTCTACTGTGCCTATGGACTTCACTACTGATTCGCCTGCACCTTCCTCCACGCAGCCCCAACAATCAAGAACTAGCGGATTGAAATCATGCATGAATTTGATTGGTTTAGACCAATTCATAGCGACTTTACAACTCAGTTTTTCTGCTTTGTTAAAAAGAAGCACTTCGACACCAGAGTCTCGTTATGAGTCTTTGGATAGCTTTGATATTCCTAGTGATTACGGCTTGAAACAAAACTGGTTAGATTTCTGGGTTTTAGGCGACCTCCACTGGAGAAATATCTTCTACTTACCCATCGAAGGAGAAAATAACTTGAATGGCCATACAGTTGATTACTACAAGTTGTATGAACTCCCACCTAAGAACTCTGGAAATGAAATAGTTTAGTCGATGAATATTAATTAAAACCGATACTCGTCAATATATTATGAGTATTTTATGAATAAATTCAAAAATATCATACATTTGTTAAGTAATGAATTCTCCTAATGAGCTGGCGATTTGGTTTACCATTGCGTTAGTAGTTTATGCCACCATTTCGCTCTTTCCTGTCATTAATAGTAAACTCAGATTCACTAAATCTCACTAATATTAAATATAGCAGCGAAGTATTCAATAATCATACCCAGATATGGGTGCGAGTTTTGGTAATTTTGTACGAAGATTATGTATAATTCACTCCAAGTCGAATAAAGTGGGAAATAACTCGTTGATATTACTGGTAGTTTGTATATGATGTAGTGGGGCGCATTTGAGGTTTGTCTAAATGTTAATTTAATTAGTAGGGGCAATATTGGTCAATATTTCAGTAGCTGAATTTAGTGACGTCAATATACTGTATATAAGCAATTCATATAGTTAACTTATACAAATACTGAAAGAGCTGATCGCATAGCTAATAGTTCTCTTGGGTATATGTTGGAGATAATATAAAGCTGGTACTCAGTAATTTTGATCCGCATTCCTCTTATTAGTTATTATTCTCAGTAAATGGTAAATTTTCTGGCTAATAAATAACTAAGCGTAGAACGATCACACGATAGTACTAGGCACTAATAGAAAGTTAATGAAACTATGCTACAATATTATTATTTAATGATGGTAATTCAGCAGGTAGCGAAGTACTCGAGAATTCATTTAAATCACGTTAAATATCACTAGTATTCATTAAATCTCAGTAATACTCATTAAATATCTACAAATACAATACTTCGCTGCGCTCAGTATGTTTCAATTCACATGACAAGTCATATATTAAAAAACTATCGAATAGAAAAAAAGTCCGCGGTTCTGGTCGACGAAACCATAGTTAACTATAGTCACTACAAACTAATAAAAGTTTGATAGTAACTTGTCAGACAGCCACTTATACCCACCCAAGTCTGTTTCTTCCGAAAAAGCATACAGAAAAGGGTCAAGATCATCGCTCCTTTTAAA